>OIXH01001792.1_pt1 | contig 23008 bp, 24 predicted proteins | sample 1587741 | NCBI WGS metagenome assembly OIXH01 (sample SAMEA3888916, study PRJEB22519) | human gut metagenome | biome: human gut; feature: human-associated habitat; material: faeces | place: Denmark | collected 2011 | reverse complement strand
TCCAGAGCTGACGATTTTCAGCGGCCAAATCACGGCGATCCTGACGCTCAATATCTAATTCAGTCTCCAGCTTGGTGCAACGGGGGCAGGCAGCTAGTGGTGCGGGTTCTGGGGCGGTCGGAACCGCTGGATGGGCAGAGGGCGGCGGCTGTGCAGTGGGGTCGGGGCACATAGGGCCGCTACCGAAAAGGAGCCAATTTGGATAAATGTCATATTTGACACATATACTTTGCAAAAAAGTCAAATCTGGCATAGTAGTTCCCCGCTCATACCTACTGTATGTGGAAAGAGGAACAGTATTTTCATCCGCAAACTCAGCCTGCGTTAGTTTGCCCCTTATCAGCCGTAGGCGTTTTTGAAAGGTACTCACGAGCACAACTTCCAGTCGCTAACTTGTGCGCGAAGATGTGCGCGTACAAATTAGACAACTATTTGATTTTGCCCGCAAAACGACTAAATACATCAAATTTAACTTGTGCATCAAAAACGATTGACAAAAACGTCAAAAATGACATAAAACGAACTTGCGGGCGGTTAATGATTCACTCAGCAAGTTAATCCTACCAGCCGCCCCGCACCAAGGTCAACGTCCACGGCCCAGCCGGATTTGGACAAGCGGAGGAGCAAACGATGCAGTACCAGGAATTTCTTCGGCTGGCCGGAGTCACTGAGCGGGAAGTAACTCGTCTCGACTACCGCGCCATAGAACGACTGTACATGGAGCGTGACGATCTTTTCCCGGACAAGGACGCCGCGGTGACTCATTACAGGCGTTTTGGTTGGAGGGGGTTCTCAAAGGATTTTGTCCGCCACCTGGACGCACTCAGGGACACCGTGCACACCATCGAGCGCTGCTACCCGTGTACAGATTATTTTGACGGGATGCTCGACATCGCGCTGGCCTTGTCCGGCAGGGTCTAAAATCCATGCGCCAAGCCTCCCTCTTTGATCACTGCGCCCCGCTTGCCGGCGCCATGCCCGCCATCAAGGCGGCCATGCGCGCGGTGGCTGGCGCGCCGGAGGGGGAAGGCCGCAAGGCGCTGCCGGACAGGATCAACGCGGTAGCCAGCGCCAGCGGAGTACGGCTGACGGCGGGCAATGCGCGGTCCATCAGCAAAGACACCTTGGACAAGTGGCTGTCGCCCTCGGATGAAAGCCATCCTCCGTCCATCCTGGCCGTGCTGGCCTTTTATCTGGCCACGGATGACCCGGCTCCGCTCAGGGCCATGCTCAGAAGCGTGGGGCTGGACATCATGACCGGGGAAGATCGGCGTTTCAGGGATCTGGGAAAGCTGGACGCGGAGATGAAGGCCGCGCGCAAGCGCAAGAAGTTACTGGAGGCCAGTCTGTAATGAATAATGTTGCCGGAAGCACCATTACCCGCGCCACATGCGGCGAGCGCCGCTGCTTTTACAGCTGGCGCATCCATGAGGCCCTGGCCCGGCGCGGAACCAGTTCCGCCGGTCTGGCGCGGGAGCTGGGCATATCCACCGCGGCCATGAGTCGGACGATTACGGGAAAGAGCCACAGCCCGCGCATTCTGGACGCCCTGCGGGATATGGGCGTGCCGGAGAAGTATCTTTTCGATCCCCGGCGGATGGCCGGGGATGAGCCGGAAAAATCAAAGCGGGAGAACGATCATGGACTGCATTGATATTATGCCGAGCTGGGGCGAGTGGGGAAATATCTTTTACCGTTTTGCACTGTCGGGAGAGAGGTGCGCTATGGAAAGCCTGCATCCAGATATGGCCAAGGCGTTTTCGGCTGCCGAAGCATTCAAGGCCATTCAGGACAGCTTGAATGCCGAACAGCTCTCGCATGCAAAAAGCGTGATGAACGCTGAAATGAGGAAACAGGGATTTTAGCGGGCCAATCCCGCACGGCTACCGCGCCCGTGTATCCCTACCAGCAACGCTGGCTGGAAGACGATTCCCGCTTTAAAATCGGCATGATGAGCCGCCAGATCGGCAAGACCTTCACAACCACTCTGGAGATCGCCCTGGACATGGTGGCCGCCGAGATGGAGGGCCGCCGCACGCGCTGGGTCATTCTTTCGCGCGGTGAGCGCCAGGCGCGGGAGGCGATGGAAGAAGGCGTCAAGCTCCATCTGCACGCCATGGGCGCGGCATTTCAGGGGGCTGAGGACGTTTTCCACCTGGAAGACCGCACCACGGTGCGCGCCCTGGAAGTGAGCATGGCCCACGGCTCCCGCGTGACGGCCCTGCCCGCCAACCCGGACACGGCGCGCGGCTTTTCGGCCAACGTCTTTCTTGACGAGTTCGCCTTCCATGCCGACTCCCGCAAGATCTGGGCCGCGCTTTTTCCGGTGGTCAGCAAGCCCGGCCTCAAATTGCGCATCGTCTCCACGCCCAACGGAAAGAGCAATAAATTTTACGAGCTGATGACCGCCGATGGGGACACCGGCTGGTCCAGGCATACGGTGGACATTTACCAGGCTGTGGCCGACGGCCTGGACCGCCCCATTGAGGATCTGAAAAAAAGCTGCGGCGATCCGGACGCCTGGGCGCAGGAATACGAGCTGCAATGGCTGGACGAGGCCAGCGCCTGGCTGTCCTTTGACCTGATCAACGCCGCCGAGCATGACCGCGCGGGCATCCCGGAAAACTACACGGGCGGGCCTGTTTACATCGGCGTGGATATCGGCCGCCGCCATGACCTCTTTGTCATCTGGGTCGCGGAAGAAGTGGGCGACGTGCTCTGGACCAGGGAGATCATTGAGCGGCGCGGCGCGACTTTCGCCGAACAGGACGCGCTGCTGGCCGACGTCTTCAGCCACTACCGCGTGCTGCGCTGCTGCATGGACCAGACCGGCATGGGCGAAAAGCCCGTGGAAGACGCGCAGAACCGTCACGGCGCAGGCCGAGTGGAAGGAGTCCTGTTTACAGCCTCCAGCAAACTGTCCCTGGCCACTGTCGGAAAACAGGCTTTTGAGGATCGCCGCATCCGCATCCCCATGAGCAACGAGCCGCTGCGCCGGGATCTGCACAAGCTGCAAAAGGTCTCCGGCCCCACGGGGAGCCCTCGCTTTGTGGCGGAATCCGACTCGGGCGGCCATGCGGACCGGGCCTGGGCCTGCTTTCTGGCGGTCAGCGCGGCCGTCGCGCCGCATATGGAATACGGCTACGTCCCGGCCAGGCCGGAAGCGGACAAACTGTACCGTAGTCCCTGCCGCATGCGCATGCGGCCGGACTTTGACGATGAAGACTTTCCGCCCCGCTCGGCTCTGGGGTCCAAACCGGGAGCATGGTAAACAATGGCAAATCTCTATGATGCGCATGGTAATGCCATCCGGCGGGACATCCTCAAAGAAGAGCTGGCCGGGCCGTCTGTTACCGGCGTGCGCTCGCCGCTCTCCGGGCATCCGGCCCAGGGTATTACGCCCGAGGGGATCGCGGCCCTGCTGCTGGCCGCCGAGCAGGGCGACGAGCAGGCCTATCTGGAGCTGGCCGAGGAAATGGAAGAGAAGGATCTCCATTACCGGGCGGTGCTGGCCACCCGCAAATTGCAGGTGTCCGGGCTGGAAATCACGGTGGAGGCCGCCAGCGACGACAAGGCGGATGTGCGCGCGGCGGACCTGGTGCGCGAGAGCCTGGACACGATCCGGCCCGCGCTCTTCGATATCCTTGACGCCGTGGGCAAGGGTTTTTCCGTCAGTGAAATTTTCTGGGAAACCGAGGGCAGCCGGTGGCGGCCCAGCCGCATAGAATGGCGCGACCCGCGCTGGTTCGGCTTTGAGGCGACCACCGGGCGCGGGCCGTATCTGCGCGGTGACTCCGGCCTGCTGGAGCCCCTGGCCCCGGCGAAATTCATTGCCCATACCTGCAAGAGCAAGTCCGGCCTGTCCATTCGCGGCGGGCTGGCCCGCGCGGCGGCCTGGGCCTGGCTGTTCAAGAATTTCGATCTGAAGTCCTGGGTGCTCTTCGCCGAGGTTTACGGGCATCCGCTGCGCGTGGGCAAATACGGCGCGAGCGCCACGGAGAGCGACAAGCAGACTCTTTTGCGGGCCGTGCGCAACATTTCGGCGGACCATGCGGCCATTGTGCCGGATTCCATGCTGCTGGAATTCATCGACGCCAAGGCCCAGGGCAACGCCCAGGTTTTCGAGAAACTGGCCGAATACCTGGACCGCCAGATCTCCAAGCTGGTGCTGGGGCAGACCGGCACCACGGACACGGGCAGCCGGGTGGGCACGGCCGACGCGCATGAGCGGGTGCGCGCGGATATCGAGCAGTCCGACGCGGCCCAGTTGGCCGCCACGCTGAACCGCGATCTGGTGCGGCCCCTGGTGCAACTCAATATGCCGCCGGTCAAGGCATATCCCCAGCTCAAGATATTCCGGCCCGAGCAGGAGGATCTGGAGCGGATGACAGCCGCGTTGTCCGCCCTTGTGCCCCTGGGCCTCAGGGTGGGCATGAGCGAGGTGCGCGACCGGCTGGGCTATCCGGACCCGGACGCCGGGGAGGAATGTCTTGCGGCTTCCGTTGCGCCAAGCATCCCTTCTTCCACCCCGGAAAAAGACGCCCCGCGGGCGGAAAAGAAAGAAAACGCCTCCCGCCCCACGGTTGACGGCGTCAGCGCCGGCGCCCATTCCGCAAACCCGCCCGCGGCTCTGCTGTCGCCATCCGTCGTAAGCCCCGCTGACGGGGCAACGGCTGAAGCAAGCCCGGCTGCTGACAGCGGGGATGGGGAAGAACGGGACTGGATAGACGATATCGTGGATGAGGAGCTGGACGGCTGGCGGCCGCTGGCCGAGCCCTTGGCGCAGCCGGTGCTGGATCTGGCCGAAAAATGCAATTCCTTTGCGGAATTCGAGGCCGGGCTGGCCGAACTGGCGGCCACGCTGGACCCCACGGAGCTGGCGCTGGCCCTGGGCCGCTCCATGTTCCTGGCGCGGTACATGGCGGAAAGGGGAGAAGGCGATGGCACTCCGTAATTGGGTCAAAAGGCATCCGCGCGCTGTTCTGCGCGCTGTTCTGCTTGTGCTGTACGCGATAGTCCCGTTGATTTTTGTCCAGGTGCTCTGGGACAGTCTGTGCGCACTGGGGGAAGGTGCGCGCGAATCGTGGGCGGACAACTGGCGCGAGTTCCGCGCCACGCGGGATGATGTTCAGGAGAAGGTCAAGAAGATCCGCCATGCCTGATCCAGTCAAAAAGCCCGCCTTTCCCTCCATTCCCGATGATGAAGCTATTGCGGCGCTCAGGCGGCGCGGGCTCAATTTCATCCCCTCCGGCCACTGGACCGAGGTCTGGCAGGAAGTTCACCAGACCGGCTTCACTGTGGCGCAGTCGGCGGGCTTTGATATCCTGAAGGATATTCACACCGCCCTGGTCAGGGCCATGGCCGAGGGGCGTACCTTTGACCAGTTCCGCCGTGAGCTGACGCCCATCCTCCAGGGCAAGGGCTGGTGGGGCAAAACCGAGCGCGTCGATCCCCTGACCGGGGAAGTTCGGGAGGTCCAGCTCGGCAGCCCGCGCCGCCTGCGCACCATTTTTGACGTCAATTTGCGCGTGTCCGCCGCCCAGGGCGACTGGCAGCGCCAGCAGTCCGTCAAGGACGCCCGGCCCTATCTGCGCTATACGGCTCTGCTGGATAATCGCACCCGCCCTTTGCATCGCCGCTGGCACGGCATCATCCTGCCGCAGGGTCATCCCTGGTGGGAGACGCATTATCCGCCCAACGGCTGGCGCTGCCGCTGCAAGGCCATGAGCGTGAGCGGGGAGGATCTGGAAGCCGAGGGCTGGACCGTCAGCGAGGCTCCGGACGAAGGAGAAACGCCCTGGGTCAATCCCCGCACCGGGGAAATGCTCATGGTGCCGCGCGGCGTGGACCCCGGCTGGGCCTACAATCCGGGCAAGGTGGATCAGGCGGCGCATGCGGCGGAGCTGATGATGGACAAGGTGGGGGATTGTCCGCCCCTTATGGGCTCCGAGGCTTTGCGCGCGGCCGTGCCCCTGACGCCGGAAGGCGAAAGAACCAGGCTGGCCCGGCGAACTGTAGCCCGGCTGGTCCAGGCCGGGCTTGCCGCATGGATGGAAAATCCGGGGCGGCCCTTTCCCCTGGCCGTCCTGTCGCTGGAGGACGCCGCAGAAATCGGCGCATCCGTTCTGGTGGCGCGCATTTCGGCGGAAACCCTTGTCAAGCAGCAGGCCCATCATCCGGAGCTGACGCATGAGGATTACGCTCTGGCCCAGGAAGCCGTGGAGAAAGGGGAAAAGTTGCCCCAGGCGGCGAAAAAGATCGCTTATGTTCTGGATCAACCGGGAGGGCTTGCTGTTATCGTCAAAGCCACAGCGGAGGGAGATGAGCTGTATATTACAAGCCTGTATCGTTTGAGCAGGAATGACGAGCGGCTGAAAAAGGCACTCAGAAATTTGGGTAAAAAATAAGACGGGTGGTGGGGCCTGGCGTCAACCCCACAAAGCGCTCCGCGTTTCCGCGTGCTACGGCGGCCAGTATATCACCGTGTCACACCCGTCTGTTGTTCTGAAAATAGCCAAGCCACGGCAAAAGTCAAATTTCGATTCTGCGCTCCGATTTTTTCGCTATCCATACCCACATTCGGAAAAAGTTTTTCCGTGTCTCGTAAACACGCCGTAAACGGCCTAAATCGCGCCTCGCGATTCATCCAGCCCCAGACAACGGCTCCGCCAGTGGAAAACAAAGTTTCTCCTCCGGCGGATGCTCGATTCCCCCTGAACAATATCAGGGTATTTCCTTTCCTTCCGCGCCTGTAGAACAGGCGCATGAAAAACGCGAACCTCTTCGCCTCACATTCAGCGGAACTGCCCGCGCCCTCTCCGGAAGCGCCCGCCGCGCCGAAATGGATTCAGCTTCTGCCTCCCCGCACGTTTTCCGGCCGGGACGGCCGGGGGCCATACCGTGTGGATGATCCGGAAGCCGTCATAGCCGCCACGCGGGAATATTTCGGCAATGCGGACATCCCGCTGGATTACAACCACCAGACCGAGCATGCGGCCGAAAACGGCAAACCGGCTCCGGCCGCCGGCTGGATCAAGAAACTTGAAGGCAGCAGTTACTACGGCCTCTGGGGGCGGGTGGAATGGACCGAGGCCGGCGCGCGGGCCGTGGCCGCCAAAGAATTTCGCTACGTTTCCCCGGTGTTCTTTCACGACAAGGACGGCCGGGTGCTGATGATTCAGTCCGCCGCCCTGACCAACCTCCCCAACCTCGATCTCAAGGCGCTTTCTTCCGCGCAAACGGGTGCGAGCGTCAATATCTGCAAGGAGCATGACATGAATTTCAAAGAGGCTATGGCGCAGTCCCTGGGTCTTTCCCCGGACGCCGGCGAGGCGGAGATCATTGCCGCCGCGCAGTCCATGCGTGACGCTGTTACCCAGACCGGCAAGACCCTGAATGCTTCCGAGGGCCTGGCGGGCCTGATTCGCGCCGCGCAGGAAACCGCTTCCAAAGCGGCCCGCGCCGACAATCCGGACCCGGCCAGGTTTGTGCCCATGAGCATGCACGAGTCCGTCAGCCAGGAGCTGGCCGCTCTCAAGGCCGGGCAGGCCAAAGCCGGCGCCGAGAGGCTGGTCAAGGCTGCCCAGGACGCTGGCAAGCTGACTCCGGCCATGACGGCCTGGGGAACGAGCTATGCGACCGAAAACCCCGAAGGTTTCAAAGCCTGGATGGAAACGGCCCCGGATCTGCGGCCCGGCGGCGGCAAAGATTCCGGCACGTCCGCCGCGCCGCCGGACAGGGGGGCTTTATCCCTCAACGAAACGGAAAAGGCCGTGTGCGCGGCCTTCGGCCTGAGCGAAGACGAATTCAAGAAGGCGGGGGTGTAGTATGGCGGCTTTGACTGCGGACAGAAATACCAAGCGCCGCGACGGCGATCTTTTCAGTTTCGAGGCGGCCAAGGCGATCTATGCCGGGGCGCTGGTGGCGATCAACGCCGACGGCAAGGCCGTGCCGGCCACGGCCGCGGGCACGGCCTGCGCGGGCGTGGCCCAGCACCAGGCAGCAGCCGGGGAGCCCGTGCTGGTGCGGCGCGGCGTGTTCAATTTTGAGGACGGGGCCGATGACGCGGCCCTGACCCGCGCGGACATCGGGGCCACGGCCTATGTGGCCGATGACCAGACCGTGAAAAAGGCCGCCGGAACTCCGGCCGCGCCCGTGGCCGGCATTGTTGTGGATGTGGACGCCGAGGGCGTCTGGGTAAGGATTTAAGGAGCAAGCAGCATGGTTATCAATAAAACTTCCCTGGACGCGTTGTTCAAGGCGTTCAACATGGCTTTTCAGAGCGGCCTGGGCATGGCTGAAAGCCATTATGACAAGGTCAGCATGACCATTCCCTCGGCCACGGCGGCCAATACCTATCCCTGGCTGGGCAAGCTCCCCAGCATGCGGGAATGGCTGGGCGACCGCGTGATCGAAAACCTGGCCCTGCACGATTATACCATCAAGAATAAAGCCTTTGAGCAGACCGTGGGCGTCAGGGGCTCGGATATCGAGGATGACCAGTACGGCGTCTATCAGCCCCTGTTCCAGGATCTGGGCAATCAGGCGGCCATCCATCCCAACCAGCTCGTGTTCACGGCTTTGGCGGGCGGACACGAGAATTCCTGCTTCGACAAGAAGCCCTTCTTCGCCAAAGACCATCCCGTGGGCGAAACCACGGCCTCCAACCTGCTGGCCCCGTCCTCCAATCCCAAGACGCCCTGGTATCTGCTCTGCACCCGGCGGCCCATCCGGCCGCTGATTTTCCAGCGCCGCAAGCCCTACAACCTGCGCCGCCTGGACCGTCCGGAAGATGAAAACGTCTTCATGCGCGACGAATACCTCTACGGCGTGGATGCCCGCGTCAACGTGGGCTACGGCCTCTGGCAGACGGCGGTGCGCTGCACCAAGGATCTGGACGCCGCGTCATATGCCGAGGCCCGCGCGCTCATGAGCTCCTACCGCAACGAGGCTGGCACGCCCCTGGGTCTTGTGCCGAACCTCCTTGTGGTGCCGCCCACCCTGGAATCCGCGGCGCGCAAGGTTGTTGTGGCGGCCACGGCGGCCAATGGAGCCACCAACGAATGGGCGGGCAGCGCCGAGCTGCTGGTCTCGCCCTGGCTGGCGTAGCGGAGTTTCCAGTGACTTACGCCACGGAAGAAGACATGCGCATCCGTTTCGGGGAAGAGCTGCTGGAGCAGCTTTCCCCGCCGGGTGAAGCCGGGGATGCGGCGGCCACGCTGGCCGTGGCCCTGGCCGACGCCACGGAGCTGATAGACTCCTACGCGGCGGCCCGCTACCGGGTGCCGCTGGAGCCGGTCCCGGCCCCGGTCAGGCGCTGGTGCGCGGATATCGCCCGCTGGTTTCTGGATCAGGCCCGCACGGACGAGGCCATCCGCAAGGCGTATGAGGACGCCATTGCCGGGCTCAAGGACATGGCGCGCGGGGTCATCGTCTTCCAGTGCCGGGGCATCGCCAGTGAGGATACGCCCAACGGCCAGGTGGCCATGAGCGGGCCGAAGCGCATGTTCAGCATGGAATCCCTGAAGGGGTATTGAACCATGAAGATCAGCGTTGAGTGCGGAAAAATCACTATCCGGCCTTCGGATACGGTGGCGCGCCTTACCCGCTCGCTGACGCGGGTCCACCGGGAGCTGGGGCAGGAATACCAGCTCCTGGTGCAGAAGGGCTTTGAGAATGAGAAAAGCCCGGCGGGCGCTGGCTGGCAGGCGCTGTCTCCGGCCACGGTGAAAAAGCGCGGCAGCGCGCATCCCATTCTGCGGGTCTCCGGCCGGCTGGCCCGGACGCATTTGCGTGCCGACGCCGAGGAAGCCGTGGTGGGCAGCAACCTGGTTTATGCGGCCATCCATCAGCACGGCGGGGAGATCAAGCGCAAGGGCGGCACGCTGAAGCTGCATTTCAAGAAGTTCAAGCGCGGCCCGCGCAAGGGGCGGACGCTCTTCAGCAAGGAAAAACAGGCCACCTACGGCATGAAGGCCGCCGTCGGTCCGTACAGTATCCGCATTCCGGCCCGGCCCTGGCTGTTCAACCCGGACGGTTCCATCCCGGCCGCCTGGAGGGAGCGCTTGGCGGCCGTTGTGAGCAAATACCTGGGAGACGCGAATGCCTAGCCTGACCGACGTGCGCGACGCGGCCGCCGCCCTGCTGGCCGCGGGGATTCCCGAAGCCGCCCGCGTGGAAGCCTTTGCGGGCGAGCTGGATATGACTTCCATCGCCAGAAAGAATGTGAGCCACTCTGACGCGGGTTCGCTCTTTGTGGCCGTGGGCGAAGCGGAGAACGCGGCCGATCCGGACAGCCTGGACTTCGACATGGCCGCCGCTTTCGCCGCCTTTGCCGTGGCCCGGCACGCTTCCAGGCCCGCCCATGCCGAGGCCGCGGCCCTTGGTCTGGCCCAGAAGGCCGCCAGACTGATTCACGGGGCCACCTTCGGACTTGCGGGCCTTTCCCCGGCGCGGGTGCTCTCCATCGCGCCCGTCACGGACGAGGATCTGGAGAAGAACAATTTCAGCGTCTGGAGCGTGGTCTGGACGCAGCGCGTCGTCATGGAGGCCATATGACCCTTCACGAGGCCCTGAAGGCCGCCGCTGTGGAAGCGGCCGAGGCCCTGGCCCTGCCTCTGGGCTGGGAGGGCCAGGTGTTTACGCCTCCGGCCGGGCCGCATCTGCGGGGCCGGATTGTTTACGAGGATGAAAAGGCCGCGGCCTGCGGCGACAACGCCCCGACGCGCATTGACGGCAGCCTGGAAATCACGGCTGTGACCCTGGCGGGATCGGGCGACAGCGACGCCGTGGCTCTGGCCCGGCAGGCCGCCGCATTTTTCCCGCGCGGTCGCGGGGTCGACTGCGACAGCGAAGAGGGCTCCGGCGAGGCCGTCTTTGCCGCGCCCGCGGTCCTGGCCGTCAAAAGCGACGGCGCGCGGATGCATGCGACGGTCCGCATGTCTTTCTATGCCATAATTTTCAGATAGGACGTAAAAATGGACAAGATAGCCAACGCTTCGCGCCATGCGCTCGCCTATGTGCGGGAAGAAACGCGCGGCGTCACCCCGGCCGATCCGGCCATGAAATACCTGCGGCACACGAGCTGCAACCTTAATCTCACCCGTGACGCCTTCACCAGCGCGGAACTGCGGCGCGACCGCCAGATCAGCGACGTGCGCACCCTGGCGAACAAGATTACCGGCACCATCGGCATTGAGCCGTCCTTCGGGGAATTCGACGAACTGCTGGAAGGCTGCCTGGCCGGCACATGGAAAAATGACGAGCTGGCCTGCGGCGTGGAAGAGCGCTCCTTCACTTTTGAGCGCCGCTTTACGGACATCGGGCAGTACATCCGCTACCGGGGCTGCTTTCTGAACAAGTTCTCCCTGTCCATCAAGCCCAACGCCATGGTCACCGGCTCCTTCGAGATCATCGGCCTGTCCGGCGAAACGGCGGACGAGCCCCTGGTCGCGTCTCCCGCGCCCTCCCTGACGTATCTGCAGTATGACTCGTTTTTCGGGGAACTCAGAAGCAACAGCAAGCTCATGGCCGTGGTCACGGGCATTGATCTTTCCCTGGATAACGGCATTCAGCCGCAATTCGCGGTTTTCCAGCGCGATGCGCCCTTTGCGAGCTGGGGCAACTCCAACGTCACCGGCACCATGACCGCCTTTTTCCAGAACGCCGCCCTGATCCGGGAATTTCTGGACGAAAGCCCCGCCGCGCTCCAGTTCACGCTGGGTAAACCCGGCGACAACCAGTACATCTTCACGCTTCCTAAAATCCGCTACACCGGCGCGGAAAACAACATGGACGCTGACGGCCCCCTGTCCATTTCCATGCCGTTTTCCGCCATGCTGGACCCGGTCACGGGCACCAATTTTATTATCCGGCGCGTCAAGGCGGTCGCCGCCGATACGACGCCGCCCGCGCTGCTTTCCTCCGCTCCTGCGGGCGGGGCCACGGATGTGGATGTGAATACGGCCATTGCCCTGACGTTCACTGAGCCGGTCAAGGCGGGCACGGGCAATATCACCGTCAGCGACGGCGTGGACGACACGCGCGCCGTCAGCGTGGCCGATGCCGAATTCAGCGGCGCGACGGTCACGGTGACGCCGGACGCCCCGCTTGATGCCGGGACGGCCTATCATGTCAAAGTCGATTCCACGGCCATTCTTGATGCTTCGGGCAACGCTTTTGCGGGCATTGCCGACGACAGCGCTCTCGCCTTCACCACCAGAGCCTGAAAAGGAGAACTTTCATGCCTGACAAAGAAAACAGCGCCGCCCTTGACCTCGCCTCCCTGGACACCGCCGCCCTCTGCGAGCAGGGCGCGGAACTGGAACTGACCCACCCGGCCACGGGCGCGCCCCTGGGCGTCTACCTGACCCTGGCCGGCGTGGACTCCAAAAGCTGGCGCAAGGCCACGGCGGCCCTGGCGGAGAAGCGCCTGGGCAAACGCGGCAAGGTTTCCGCCGAGGAGGTCCAGACAGGCGGCGTTGAAATCCTGGCCCATTGCACCCTGTCCTGGCGAAGCGGGCTCAATCCCATTGTGCGGATCGACGGCGAGGAAATGCCCTGCAACGTGAACAATGCCCGCACACTGTACGGGCGCTTCCCCTGGATATTCGAGCAGGCGGACCGCTTCGCTTCGGACCGGGGCTCGTACCTCCGGGACTGACCGAGGCCCTGGCCGCGGCCGTCACGGCGCAGATGAAGCTCGGCATGGGCGATATGCTCGCCCATGCCGAGCAGTACGCGGCCCAGACCGGTCTCGCCCTGGAGGACGTGCTGGAGCGTTTCGGCCTGGAGCGGCCGGAGATACCGGAAGGCTGGGAACACCTCTGGCAATGGTTCTGGGAGCTTTCCGCCGGGCGGGGCCATAACGGTTTCGGGCCGCTGCCCCTGAGCTGGCCGGATATCGCGGCCTGGGCGCATACCGGCGGCATTGACCTCCAGCCCTGGCAGGCGGCGGTTTTTAGGGCGATGGACGCGGCTTGGCTGAAAGAGGCCGCAAAACAGATAAAAGACAAGTAGACAGCAATGGCATCCACGGACGTATCCATAAAGATCAGGGTTGACGGCTCGCAAAAAGCCGTCACGGATCTTGCCGCCGTGGACGCCCAGATTGACCGGGCCGCCGCGTCCGCGCAAAAGGGCGCGGCGGCTTTCGGGCGGCTCAGCAAAACCTCCGGTACGGTATGGGCCGAGCACTTGGCAGGGACGTTCAGGGACACGGGCGTTTCCATAAACACCGCTTCCCGCCAGGTGGAAAATCTCTCCGCGCGCATGCAGCGCGTGGCGCGGGACAGGGCCTTCCGGCAGCTCGCCGATGACGCCAATCTGTCCGCCCTGAAGATAGCCCGCCTGCGCGCGGGCATGGGCGACGCGCGCGGGGCCGTATCTTCCCTGACCTCCGCCGTGGGCGCGGCAAAGCTGGCCATTGCAGCCTGGGGCGCGGCCCTTGTTTACGCCGGCAACGCGGCCCTGGAGGCGGCGTTGCGGATGGATCGCCTGGACAAGGCGTACACCAGCATCACGGGCAGCGCCCAGGGCGCGCGCGGGCAGCTTGCGTTCTTCCAGGAAACGGCGGACCGTCTGGGCCTGCAATTCCAGAGCACGGCGCTGAGCGCCAGGACGTTTTTTGCCGCCGGCAAAGGTTCCTCCCTGGAGCCGCAGCTTAATACGATTTTTGAGGCCGTCTCCTCGGCCGGGGCCGCGCTTGCGCTCTCCCAGGATGATATCCAGGGCGCGTTCCTGGCGCTGGGCCAGATGATCAGCAAGGGCAAGGTCCAGGCCGAGGAATTGCGCGGGCAGTTGGGCGAGCGCCTGCCCGGCGCGTTCCAGATGGCGGCGCGCGCCATGAGCATGACCACGGCCGAGCTGGACAAGTTCATGGCCGACGGCAAATTGACCGCCGAGGATCTGCTGCCGCGCCTGGCGAAAGTGCTGCGCGACGAATACGGCGCGGCCGCCGAGGTCGCGGCCCAGGGCATGCAGGGAGCGGTAAACCGACTCTCCACCGAATGGGAGCTGTTCAAGGCCGGGCTGATCGACTCCGATGCGGCCGTGACGGGCATCAATGCCGCGCGCGGGGCCATAGGCTCTCTGCGCGAGGTCTTTGACGCCCTGGCCGCGCACAAGGACATTCTCAAATCCCTGCTTGCGGGAGCCGGTGCCGCGGCGGGCACGGCCCTGATCCTCAAGTTCAGCGCGGCGATCCTGGGAGCCGACGCCGCCGTGGGACTGCTGGCCGGGCGGCTGGGCCTGCTGATCCCCCTTCTGGTCAATCCCTGGACCCTGGCCCTGGCCGCCGTGGGAGCTGCCGCCGCGGGTCTCTACTATTACGCGCAGCAGGCCGACGCCACGGAGCAGGCCCAGCAGGCCCTGAACGCCGCCCAGCGCGAGGCGGCGGAGATCAACCGGGATCTGGCCGACCAAAGCGGAGCGTCCGGCCGCCGACTGGAACAGCAGGCGAAGTCGGCTCAGGCCAATATCGACAACCTCGTCGGCAAAACGGAGGGGTTGCTGGCGGAGCTCGCCCAACCGCTTCCCACCGGCAACTGGCTTGACGATCTGCTGGGCCTGGAAATGCCCGAAAGCTCGCTGAACAGCTATCAGCGCCGTCTTGTGACGTTGCGCCGTGAGGCCGGAGAAACGGCGGACTTCAAAAAACTCCGGGAACAGCTCAAGGATCTGGCCCTGGAAGCCGAAAACGACGGCCGGATGACCGACGCCCTGCGCAAGGCCATTGAGGACACCCGGCGCGTGGCGGATCTCGGTATTAAGCTCAAAGTGGAGATGACGGGCTTTGCCGAGACCATCCAAAAACTCGCGAAGCTCGCCTGGTACGAAAACGTCCTGGGCAAGGACTTCCCAGGCGACCCCGACTGGGAGGAGAAGCGGAACGCCGCCAACCAGAAATTCCTCAACGAAACCGCTTCCGCCTACGCAAAAACCAAGCCCGGCAAGCGGGAGGCCCTGCTTGGGGAGCAGTCCCGCCTGCAGGGGGAAATGGCGTCGCTGGCCACGCGCGGGCTTTCTGCCGGGCAATTGAGCCGGGCCCGCGCGCAGCTCTCCGCCTTGCTGGCCAAAAACCAGGATGACCTGAAAAAGCTGGACAGCAAGAGCGGCTCGTCAAAAATTGAATCCGCCGCCCGTAAGTGGGAGGACTTCGCCCGTCAGATTGATGTGCTCAACGGCTCCACCAGCAAGGCCGACGCGGGACTTGAAAAGACGCTCGAGGCCATTGACCAGACAGGCAAGGCCGCCGGCAAGTCCTCCGCCGAGATTGCGGCCATGCGCGAAGACTACACCCAGGCTTTTAACAGCAAAGCCATCAAGGATCTGAACAAGGAGCTTTTGCAGCTCGAAGGCAACACGCGCGATCTTCGAGACATCAAGATCGAAGAGACAATGAAGAAATTCGGGCAAGGCTATGCCTCCGCCGGGCTGAGCGCCAAAGAGGCGGAGCCGTATATGGAGCGGGTGAAAAAGGCCCTTGTGGAGCAGGAAGACTTCAAGGACCTGCAAACAGCGGCGGATTTTTACAAGGAACTCGCGTCATTGTCCGGAGCGTATGGCGCAAGCATTGAATACCAAAATCGGCTGATTGAAAAGCAGGCCAAGGCATGGGAACTGGCCGGAATTGCCGCTGATGATGTGAAAAAGCGCGTGGACCTCATGAAAGAGGAGCTGTCCCGCGATCCATACGACGGCTTTGTGCGCGGGACCAGAAAGTGGGTATCTGAGGCCACTGATGGCGCTAAACAGATCGAGGACCTTACCACCTCCGCACTGGACGGCATAGCTGACTCATTTGCCGAATTATGTCTGACCGGCAAGGCGTCATTCAGTGATCTTGCCAATTCCATCATTGCCGACCTGTACCGGATTGCCTCCAGACAGTTCATTGGCGGCATTGTCGGCGGGCTCATGGGCAGCCTCGGCGGATTGTTCGGAGGCGGCGGAGCCTTTGGCGGAGATGCTTTTGCCGGTGCGGCTTCCGCCACCACCGGGTGGGTGGCCGGTTTCGCCACCGGCGGCGTGGCCGCGCCGTCCGGCCTGCCGCGCTCCGGCGGCCTGCTGACCTCCCCGACCTTTTTCAGCGACGGCATGAGCCGCGCCTATGCCTCGGGCGGCCTGTCCGTGGCCGGGGAAGCCGGGCCGGAAGTCTTCATGCCCGCAGCGCGCATGAGCGACGGCAATTACGGCGTGCGCGTGGACATGAGCGCGGTGTCCGCGCAGTTGCGGACCGGTCTGTCCGGCACAACCGCGCCCAACATTTCCATCAACGTCATCAACCGGACCGGCGGCCAGGTGGAGGCCGAAACGCAGGCCCGGCCCGACGGCCAGGGCGGCTTTACCCTGGATATCCTGTTGACCCAGGTTGAGCAGGGGTTGGTGGCACGGGCCAAGTCCGGGCGGTCATCCCTGATGCAGTATCAGGAAAAAGCCTACGGCCTGAGCCGCGCGAGCGTCCTGACCAGGGGGAGGGGTCGGGCATGAGCATCGATGCTGTCGCTATAGACGGGCTGTCTTCATCCGTAAGCCGCCCTGCGGCAACGGCTGAAGCCCATAAGCAGGCGGAGCCTGCTAACGGCTACCGCAGTGAGCTGCCCGACCACGGCCTGAGCACCCAGGAACTGCTGCAGCGGGCCGTGCTGGAGTCCTACGCCAGCGCGGTACAGGAAACCATTCTGCTGTACACTCTGGAATTCAATCACAAATCCTTTGTCCGGCCCGCCAGGGTGGCGCGCTGGAGCGCGGCCTGCGCCACGCCGGAGAAATTTCTCTGCAAGCTGGAAGACGATGCGCCTTACGATCCCGGCCGGGTGGTGGAATTTGTCGGCCTGCCCTTTGAGGTGAAGTTTCCGGACAAGACGGAAGACAATGTGGGGCAATTCCAGTTTCAGGTCCAGGGCGTGGGCTTTGAGCTGGACGCTGATCTGGAGGAGGCGGCGCTTTCCGGCGGCAAGATCACGGCCATTCTGCGCATCTACGTCAAGGGCGAAGAGCTGGAAGGCCCGGCGGAAGTCTGGCCGGGCATCAACATTAAAAGCCCGGCCATTGACGCGACCACGGGCGACGCCACGGCCTCGGGCAGTCTCTTTGACTGGCTGAACCGCACCTTCGGCTACAACTATACGCCGGGCAAATATCCGGCCCTGGGCAAATGAATATGCATATCCATCTGCCCGCCAACTGGTGGCTCACCTATCTGGGCAAGCCCTGGGCCGCCGATCCGAACCCGCCCGCGTCCTACAACTGCGGGGAGCTGGTGCGCGCCGTGCATCGTGACCTGTGCGGCATTGACAGTCCGGCCATTCCGGTGACCGACGCGGGCAGCCGCCTGCAATGCGTCCGGGCCATGCGGCCCGAGCTGTTTGGTCTGGAGGCATTGCCCGCCGGAGCCGCCCCGCGCGCCCTGGACGTGGCCTTTCTGGGCCGCCGTACATACCTGGCCCATTGCGGCTTGGCCGTGGAAACCGGCGAGGGCCTGCGCGTGCTCCATTGCCCGGAAGCGGCCTGCGGCGTGGCCCTGGACAGTCTCATGGAACTGCGCGTGGCGGGTTTCCCGTCTGTACGCTGGTTCCGGCACCGGAACATGGACGAGGCATTGAGGTCCAGGGGGTGGGCGCATGATTAGCGTCGCTCATGTGCTGCCCGACGGAACCGTCAAAGAATCCTTTGAGATGGCTGACGGCATGACCCTGGAGCAGGCGGCCCGCACCATCTGTCCGGACAGCGGGGGCAAGTTCCCGGCCCCGGTCATCGCCATTGTGGGCAGCAAGCCCGCCGTGCGCGAGCTGGGAGACTGGGAGTATCCATTAGGCGACGGCGCGCTCGTCCAGTTCCGTCAGCTCGCCTTGGGCGGCGGAGGCGGGGGCGGCTCCAATCCGTTGCAGATGGTCTTGCAGATCGCCATCATCGCCCTGGCCGTGGCCACATCTGTTTTTTTGGGGCCTGGAGCATTCGGCATCGCGGGGCTTGGATTGAATTCTTTTGTCGCGAGTCTGGCCGGCGCGGGCGTCATGATTCTCGGCACCATGCTCATGGGGCAGCTCTTCCCCCAGAGCTTGCCGCAGGGACAACTCAGCGCCAATGCTGCGGCCGCCGCCAGCCCCACCTATTCCATCAACGCCTCGGGCAATCAGGCGCGCCTGTATCAGCCGGAGCCCGAAGGTTTCGGGCGCATGAAGATCGTGCCCGACTTTGTGGCCAACACCTGGACGCAGTATGTGGGCAATGACCAGATCGGCTATTTTGTTTACGGCATCGGACGCGGCCGCTACGAGGTGGAAAGCCTGCAATTCGGGGAAAGCGTTTTCTGGCGTGACGGGGAGCTGGTGGAAGGTTCTCCTTACGAGATCCAGGATATCCAGTTTGTGGAGCCGGGCCAGGCCGTGACCATTTTCCCGGACAACGTGATCGCCTCGGACGAAGTCAGCGGCCAGGAACTGTTTGCGCCCAACGATGCGGAATACGACGGGGTCATCGGGCCGTACACGACAAATCCGCCGGGCACAAAAACCAACAAGCTGCTGTTTGACTTTGTCCTGCAAACGGGCCTGGGCCATTACAATGATCAGGGCGACCTGGAAAACTACTCGGTCTCCTGGAAAATCGAATACCGGGCCGTGGATGATTTCGGCAACCCGGGGTCCGAGTGGGCCGTGCTCGATACGCCGTCCATGACCGCCGCCACGCTCACGCCCCAGCGCCTGACAAAGACTTGCGATGTGGCCGAGGGCCGCTATCAGGCCCGCGTGGTCCGTACCTCCAACACCACGGGCGACGGCCGGACCCTGGATACCCTTGTCTGGGGAGCCATGCGGGCCATACTGCCCGGCACATACGCCTATCCCATTTCCTGCATTGCCTTCTCCATCAAGGCCTCCAACGCCCTGACGCAAAACGCCAGCACGCGGTTTTCCGTCATCGCCACGCGCAAGCTGCCGCTCTATGACCGGGCCACAAAAACGTGGAGCGACGAAACGCCCACCCGCTCCTGGGCCGCCGCTGTGGCTCATGTCTGCAAATGCGAGTGGGGCGGGCGGGTTTCCGACGCCAATATCGACCTGGACGCCCTCTGGGCCATCGACGAAAAGCTCCAGGCCAGGGGCTGGCAGTACGATTCCTATATCGACGGGGCCTATCTGGTCTGGCCGCTCCTTGTGGAGATGTGCCAGAGCCAGTGCGTCATCCCCCGTTTCGTCGGCCCGGTGCTCTCCTTTGTCATGGACGCCGCCGACAGGCCGCCGGTTTTCGCGCTCACGCCCCGCAACATCGTCCGCAATTCTTTTTCCGTGACCTACGCGACCTGGAGCGACGAGACGCCGGACGATGTAACCGTGGAGTATCTGGACGCGGATTACGGCTACCAGCAGCGGGACGTGACCGCCACTTTGCCGGAATCCGAGAGCCGTGAGCCGTCCGGCCTGAACATCCTGGGCATCACCAGCCGCGAGCACGCCCACAAGGTGGCCGTGGCCTATGCCGCGCATAACCGCTGGCAGCGCGTGATTGTAGAGTGCCAGGTGGAGGCCCTGGGCCGCGTTATCAACCGGGGCGACGTCTGCACAGTGGCCCACCCGCGCTTCAGGAATACGGCGGCCGGAGCCGTGGCGTCCTGGGATGAAGGCGGGCTGGAAATCAGCCTTAAACGGGACATGGGCCGGACCGGCGCGGATACGGATGAAGGCGATGGATATATCGCCCTGACCAGGCAGGACGGCTCCATCTGGGGGCCGTGCAAACTGGCGGCGCTGGAAGATTCCACGGCCGTGCTGGACAGCGCCGATTATGCGACTCTGCTGCTCCAGGGCCAGGGCAACCCCTTTGAATGGCTTACCTCCGGCATGGACCGCCTGCCCACCACCTGGACGCTGTACACGTCGCGGGTCTACCAGCGGCTGATGGTGGTGGATTCCGTCACCACGCAGGATTTTTTGCACTACTCCCTCAAGCTGCTCAATTACGATGATCGCATCTACCTGTATGGCGATATGGAAACGCCACCCTGGCAGGGGCGCGGCCAGCTCCCCGCGGTTGAAACCCTTGATGCTCCCGAAAATCTTCGGGGCGTCATCAAGGCCCCGGAAACGGTAACACTGGTCTGGATGTCGGTTCCGGGAGCGTCCTGGTACGAGGTGGAAACCTCCGCCACGGGAGAGAGCTGGGTCAACCTCGGCCGCTCCAACGTCACGCAGATGACCGTCACGGTTGCGCCCGGCGTCATTTTCGCCCGCGTGCGTGCGGCCTCCGACACCCTGCAAAGCGGCTGGGCCATGTGGGAGGGCGATACGAGCATTCCTGTGCCGGCAACGCCGCGGCTTGTCCTTGAGGGCGAGTACGTCGGAGGGGACGCGACACTCTCCTGGCCGCCCGTGGAGCATGCTGAAAAGTATGCCGTTGCCCTGAAAAGCGGCGGACAGGTTGTTTACACGAGCGCCGTGGAAAGCGGGCCGTTTGTGGTGACGCCGGAAATGCAGGAGGGCGGCCCCTTCCGGGAGCTTGAATGCATGGTCAGCGCCGTGGGCGCGGCAGGCTCCTCGCCGGAAGCGACGGTCGCGCTTTCCGACCCGGCCCCGGCCGCGCCGGTGGATGCGGAAGTTGTTATCGGGACATCCGGAGTGACGCTGGAATCCGTGACGCCGGACGAGGCCCCGGACAAGACCGGCTATGTCATCGTGCGCGGCGATGCGCCGGGCTTCACGGCGGCCCAGGCGGCAGAATTGCGGCAGACGGCGGCGTTGCCCTATGTCTGGGACGGTCTCGCGGCCGGGACATACTACTTCCGCGTTGCCGTGAAGGACGCCTTTTTCGACCTCGCCCGCAATCCGCTGAGCCTGAACTGGAGCCCGGTGCTGGCGGTGGAAATATCCGGAGGCGGCGATGGCCAGTGATCTGTTCAAATGGCCTGACTGGATGCCTCTGGCCCAGCAGTCCGGCTACGGCTACGAGCCCGCGGACAGGCGCACCCGCACGGACATGGAAGTGGGCAGCGTGCTCCGCGTCAATTTCGATACGGATGAAACCACGCTGAACTGCACGCTGGTCCTGACGCAATTTCAGGCGGCCTGGCTCGAGGCTTTTGAGCGCGGGGCCCTGCACCAGGGCGCGCAGTGGCTTGAGATGCCCATCCAGACCGGCGGCTGCATTGAATGGCATACGGTGCGCTTCGCGTCCCGGCCCAAGGTCGCGGGCGTCAACGCGCTCTATACCACCTACACGCTTCAGCTCGACCTCGAAAAGCGCGAGCTGGCCATGGGAGACGAGCTGGCTGAATTGCTGGTCTGCGTCGCGCCCGAGGACTTGATAGAGGCGGTGGATACCGTGAAGGCTTTTGTGGGCGCGCTTCCGGCGCTACGAGTTCCCGATTTCTGGATTTACGGCTGTCTGCACAGGAGGCTGGAGTATGAGTACGGGCTGCGGTGATATCGCCAAGCTGCTTGAGGCGGCGCACGCCCTCGTCGTGTACCGCGATACCATAGACAAATGGCTGAACGGCACGGAAACCGAGGATGTGATCCTGGGCGGCGTGTCCGTGCCGACCTTGCGCAAAATGGTCGCCACCATTGACGAGCGCCACAGCCGCATCGCGGAACAGGTGGTGGAGCAGGCCAGTGCGCGTTTCACGGTCCTGGCCGAACGTATGCAGGCCAAAGTGGACGAAGCCGCCGCCCTGCTGGATCAGGTGAAAAGCGTCACCGTCACGGCCACCACCCTCGCGCCGGGTGCCGAGGCCAGCGCCGGTTACGATCCGGCCACGGGCCGGATCACGCTGGGGCTGCCCAGGGGGAACACCGGAGGCACAGGCGAGGCCGGACCGGCTGGGAGCGCTCTCATCGGCTACCTGGATGCGGGGGAACCGGGACGCGCAGTCATACAATACATCGACGCCGGGGAGCCTTCCGCCCCGGAAGGAGGAGAGTGATATGAGTCAGGCAAGCGCCCCCGTGGCGAATGGCTACAAGGCGTTCGGCGGCACCACGGCGCAGTGGGCCGCGTCGGACGACAGGCTCAAGTACCGGGAAATGGGGGTGGAATACACCCCGGGCGGGCTGGTGCTCATCAAGTTCGGCATCAAGACCGAGGGTGATGTGGGCACGCCGTGGAGCGAACTGCCGTACAGCTCCGGTCCGGCGGGGCCGTCTCCGGCTGTCGAGTGGGACGGCCCACGCCTGCGCGTCAAAAACACGGACGGAACGTGGACAGGCTGGGTCAACCTGCAGGGGCCTTCCGTGGACTACATGTGGACCGGCACCAGCCTCAAACTCAAAAATCCGGACGGCACATGGGGAGATCCCGTAGATCTGCGGGGCGAACCCGGCCCGACGGGCACCTCCGTTCCATCCACTCCCTCATCTCTGGGCGGCGTCATGCCGCGCACGGGGCTGAGCGTGGACCCCGATGGCTATCTGGATCAGGACCTCACATGGAGCAATAGGCAGTGTTACCGGACGCCCATCCTCGTACTGCACAACGGCGCTGCATATAAGTGGCTGGCGGTAAACGGCCTTGGCACCGATGCCGGGGTCAAAGAGCCGGGCGTTTCCGGCAGTGAAAATTTCTGGAAAAGCCTGGCTGCGGAGGCCCTTGAGGAAGTACGGAGCATTATCGAGGAACAGGAATTTTTGCGTAAGCTCACTATCGGCGCGCCCAAATTCCATCGGTCTACCGTACTCCCGGACAATCATGCTTGGCCGGACGGCTCCTTCATCGAATTTGAAGACTGGCCGGAGTTCTACGAGATCTACGAGCAGGGTGGATTTACCGGCCTTGTTATGCCTTGGGATGCCGATACTGAAGAGCAGGCGGCCAACCTTGGCAAGTTTCGGCCCAACGCCGCTAACCCCACGGGATTATACCTCCCCTTGCATGGCGGCCAGTTTTTCCGAGCTTGGGCGCTGGGACAGGAGCGGGCGGCCGGGGCCTGGCATACTGATACGGGGCGAGAGGTATCTGGCACTTTTGGTGGTTTTTCTCCGACGCCATCTGGAGCCTTTACCTCCTCAAACGATG
>OIXH01001791.1_pt1 | contig 23008 bp, 13 predicted proteins | sample 1587741 | NCBI WGS metagenome assembly OIXH01 (sample SAMEA3888916, study PRJEB22519) | human gut metagenome | biome: human gut; feature: human-associated habitat; material: faeces | place: Denmark | collected 2011 | reverse complement strand
ACATCATCCACATATTCTTTTGGTGTAACGCCTGCTTCTTCTGCTTTTAATTCAATTTTCTGACCATGCTCGTCAGTTCCTGTCTGGAAAAACACATCATAGCCTTGGCTTCTTCTATATCTTGCAATCGCATCTGCCAGTACGATTTCATAGGTGTTTCCAATATGCGGCTTACCGGAAGTGTAAGCGATGGCAGTTGTCATATAAAATTTCCCTTTGTTACTCATGTTGTTCTGCTCCTTTCAAAATTAAATGAATTCTCTCGGAATCAAAATGAATAGAATCCTGCTTGCAGGATTCTGTGCGCCCGAGCGGATAGCGCAGCTATAAATTCGCCTCCGCGAGGTGCACATATTGCCCGAAGGGCTTTTATTTTTTTGGAAAATTCTATGATTTTCCAAAAAAATAAAAAAACCCCGTCTTCTAACTAAAAGAAGACGAGGCATTATCCCGTGGTACCACTTCTATTCGCTTAAAACACGCCATTTTCCCTGCACAAAGCCGTGTTCCCACTGCCCTGTATTCAAAGGTGTCTCTTAAGCCTCTGCGGATATCTCACTGCGTATCCTGTGTGTACGCTGTTTCAATATCCCCCGCTGTAACAGGCGGTCCTGTCAGGTCTTATCTGTCCCTCCGGCAACGCTCTGCTGTGTTCCAACATCCGTCACAAAGAACAGTTCATCCCTGCCACTCCAAAGCCATATTCCATCTGCCTTTCCCCATTCTCTCGCAGCAAATCCCACGCCGATGCTTCGCACTCACACGGGATTTAAGAATCTCTCTGTAAAGTTCCTGCAAATGTACTCTCTTTTTCTCAGTGTTTTTCTGTTTTGCATTTCCAAGATTAGCACGGAACGCAGGGAAAGTCAAGTGCATTCCCTGCGTTCTGTTTCCGGCACCGCTTTTACTTTTACTTTTTCTTCTTCCACTGTGCATATAGTGTTACGGTTCCACCTGATTTTGTCGTCAGATTCTTTATCTGCGCTTTGTTTTTATACGTCTTACCGGAGCCATCTTTCTTTGTATTCCAGCCCGCAAATGTATAACCATTTTTCTTGAACGCGTTTGTCTTTAACGTATAGCTCTTATCATACTGACAGTTCTTTAACGTCTTCATGCTGCCGGATGCTGCGCCGTTTCCGTTGAACTTAATCGTGTACCGATTTGCCTTCCACTGTGCATACAATGTGACAGTACTTCCGTCCGCCTTCGTCAAGGTCGAACCGTTTGACTGATTTTTATAAGCTGTTCCACTTCCATTTGCCTTCGTATTCCAGCCCGTAAACGTATAACCCTTTCTTGTAAAAGCATTTGCCGTGAGCGTTGCACCGTTTCCGTAGGTCACCTTCTGGCTGCTCATTTTCCCACCGGTAGAGCCGTTTCCCTTATAGACAATCGTGTATTTCACGGTAAGTTTTGCAATGGATTCCGTCTTCGTTGTTCCGCATCTGCTACATTTATAAGTTTTTATTCCTGCCTCTGACACAGTTGCCTTCTTTGTCACTGTACCGGAATCCCAGGAATGTCCGGTTGCCGGAATTTTCTTCTGTGCGACAAGTACTTCATTGCAGGTAGCGCAGTGGCTTCCCTCCGTCAGACCGGATTTCGTACAGGTTGCAGCAACCGCTTTGTCTTTCACAACCGTATGCGTGTGCTCACTTTCCCCCGTATCCCCCGTATCCTCCGTATCCTCTGTCTCTTCCGTATCCGGTATCTTCTCTGCCTCACTTCCCAGATATAAGGTCACGCTCTGTGTCTTTGTATCGTCCTGTGCAGGATTCCATTCCTTCCCCAGATATGGGTTCACCCGCAGTATTGCTTTTCCATCCGTAGCGGAAAAAGATACTGCTTTTCCACTTTGCACCGCTTTATCATTTGGCAGAACATATTCCCAGCTAATGTCACTCTGCTGATATTCGTTCCAATATAGTGCATCTGCATTTTCCAGCCGGAATTTACATTCGGATGCTCCGTCTGCCTTTATATTTAACAGATATATCGTATATGGCTCGATTGAAATCGTATATTTTCCCGGCGACTGGTAGCATTCCTGATTTTCTTCCTGCCTGTATACACGTACTGTCACCGTCCGTGCCACGCCGTCCGGCCAACTTTCCAGATGTTCATCATTAAGCCAGCAGCTCGGTTTCAGGATAAAGGTATCGTTCTCGTTTTCCTGCAGTGTCTCTACCAGGTAAATCACCCCGGCGCCACTGTTGCCACCCTTTCCATAGGAAATACTCAGTTCTTTCTCATCGTCACAGTAAAACAGAATAAAATAAGTTCCTGCCTCCTGTGGTGCAAACTGCCAGCTGATACTTCCATCTGCTGCCAACGCCTGCTCATATTGCCCCGGTTCTGTAATCTGCTCGACATTAAACGGATTCCCATACTTTGCCGCATAGGCTGCCAGCGTTGAACCAGGCTCCCCGTAAAGTGCCAGGCTTTTAAGGGTCTTTTCTGAATCCGCTATTTCGCAGGATGGATTTAAAACGGTAAGACTCTTTAAAAATGGCATGGACTGGCAAAAATCTTCTGCAATTGAAGCGTATTCCTCAGGCAGATACAAATGTCTGACCGTTCCCGGACAGGCAATCAGACTGGTTTTTTCTTTATTATATAAAACACTCTTATATACGGAAAAATTTGCGTTTTCTTCGTCTAACTGTATTTCCTTTAAAGAAGCACAATCGTCTACTACACTTTTCCCCACAGTCGCCACTGTCTTTGGCAATTTGAGCACAGAAAGTGCACTACAGCCCGCAAAAGCGTATTTTCCAATCTCTGTCAGTCCATCCGGTAGCGAGATTTCCTCTAACGCACTGCACTCATAAAAGGAATACTCTCCAATTTTGGTCACCCCGGATGGAATAATCATTTTTTTCAAACTGCTGCATTTATAAAATGCCTGTGGCACAATCTCCGTAATTTTCGCTGGAATTACAATTTCTTCTAACGCCGTACACCCACGAAACGTATTTCCCATTGTCTCTATCGTCTCCGGCAATGTAACACTCTTTAATGCCACACAGTCTGCAAAAACTCCGTTGTTTAATGCAGTAACGCCATCCGGCACAACTACTTCCGTAAGACCGCTTTCCATAAAAGCACAGATATCTATTTCCGTCACTGTCTGCGGCAAATCAAGCTTTTGTATCGAGCTGCATCCGGCAAATGCATGGTCTCCAATTATAGTCACTCCCGCCGGAATTTCAAACGAAGGAAGCGCACTGCAGTCCGCAAATGAATACGCTGGAATTTCCGTTATTCCAGACGGAAAATTTACCGACTGTAAGCTTGCACATCCCTGCCATGCGCCTTCTGCAATCTCTGTAACTGTAGCCGGAACCGCCATCGATGTGATTTTACTACAGTTATAAAATGCGTGTTCTTCGATTGCCCGCAACTGTTCCGGCAAGATGATTTCCTCCAGCGAAGTACAGCCGGAAAAACATTCGGTCGGAATCACCCGGACCGTCGATTTTAAGGAAACACTTGTCAGCCCCGCACAATTCTGTAACGCAGCCGTATCTATCATATCGGCCGCCGTAAGCTGTAATTCATGAAGACCGCTGCATCCATAAAACGCCCGTGCCGAAACTGTTTTCAGACCTGTGGCATCTATTGCCTGTATCTTCTCGCATCCATAGAAAGCATTTTCCCCGACAATGTCAAGACGCACGCTGCTTCCCGCAAATGAATTCAGGCTGCTGCACCCATAAAACGCATTTTCTCCAACCGAAATATGTGATGCCTGAACATTTACCTCTGTGAGATTTTCTGCTCCATAGAAAGCCCCGGCTCCAATTCCCGTCACGCTTTCCGGCAATGTAATTGTGGAAAGATTTTTATTTCCATAAAAAGCCCCGGCTCCGATTTGTACAACCGTGTAGTCTGCCGTCTCTCCTTCTGCCGGAGTCAGCGAAACTGTCTGCGGAACAGAAATTGCGGTCGCATCACCACCGGATACAAGCACTGCCTGTTTCCATACGCCCGGAATATAGCAAAATCCCTGCGCATCTGTGGCTGTCCCCAATGTATAAAGTGTCATCAGGTCTGTGAGGTCTGAATCCGTATAGTTTCCGGATAAGCTGCAGCCACGGATAACGCCCGCATCGTTTGCAATTCCCCACACATCCGGCATTGAGAGCACCACCGAAAATGTTTTTGTTTCCGTATCAAAAGAAAGCAATTTATCTGCGGTTGTCACATACAGTAAGCCGTTATGGGAAATCAATCCGGTACGCAAAGAATCTCCCGTATCCGCATAGGATGCTATCTCCTCTGTGGCACCTGTCTGCCAGTCAATTTGTAAAATCTTGCTGCTTTTTAAGATATACCAGTTTCCATTACAGCAAACAATCGGGTTTTCGATATCCTCCCAAAAATAATTGTCAAATGTCGTATCACTACATTCAACCGACTTGTCCCATCCGGTATGCTCGTCACATAAGCCCAATCTGCCTCCTTTTTCCATTGCCGCATCACTTAACAGGAAAAAGTAATGGTCAGCCCTTCCGTACACATCCGAATCCGGGTCATTCCAGGTTACATCTACGTGATACCAGTGTTCGTTCACATATATCTCATTCCACGCATGGTTCATCTGCGCACTCGACACCATAATTGCCGGAATTCCAAGCTCTTCCATGATTGCCCGGTACGCCAACGAATATGCTTCACAGACTCCCGTCTGGTTCACTAACAGGGAATACGCATCATGGTGCAGCAATGTTTGGTCATAAATTACAGTTGAAGTCAGATAGTCATTGACAAACAATGCTTTCTGCACATCTGTCCAATTCTTGTCCACCTGCGCCACAATCCGGTTAAGCGCCTGATAATACTCTGCCCTTTGCGCTTCAAGTTCTGCTGTGTCCGCTGTATACGTATAGGAAACCGCTTCTGCGATTCCATTCTCGTCACAGCTTACGGTAAGATTTTCGGACACATAAAAAAGCCCGCTGTCATGATTGACCACCGACTGATATACCGCTGCCACATCTTCCGCAGTCATATCATAGGAAGACAGATCTGTCTGTGTATTCATCTGCAAAATATCCACACGGATTGCCTCTGCCGCATCCGCATATTCCACCGCACATTCATCTGCCTGTTTTGCCTCTTCCTCCTGCGGTATCTCACCCTGTTGAAACAGGCTGACCGTTTTCTCCACATCCTGTCCGCCCTTCACAGTCTGCGGGCATACCGCAAACAATCCAACTGCCATCGCTGCCAGAATAATTCTTTTGTGTTTCATTTCTTTTCCTCCCCTGTGCTGCCCTATAATCCAAAGTACTTATCCAGTCCGTTGGCAAGTCCCTGTACCATTTTATCCTGATAGTCATCCGATGCCATTAACGCATCCTCTGTCGGGTTGGTCATAAAACCAAGTTCCACGATTGTGACCGGCACCTGGCACCAGTTGATACCGCTCATGCTGTCTGTTTCCCAGACATTACGCGTCGCACATCCTGTTGCCGCCGAAAGCTCTGAAAGCACATTATCCGAAAGTGCTCTGCTTGCACTGTAAAGTGCCCCGTTATAGGGATTGCCCGCAGTCTGGCAGATAGTCATTGCGCCGCTCGCCGAGGTATTGTCCGAGCCATCTGCATGAATCCGTAAAAAAGCATTTGCTCCCGCCTGATTTGCAATTTCTGCCCGCTCTGCATTACTAATATCAACGTCATTTGTAGTTCGCACCATCACAACCTGATATCCACGGTTTTCTAATTCTGTCTGCAATTTCAACGAGACTTCAAGTGTAAGCTCATATTCTTTGAGTCCTGTCGTAGTGCCTGTTGTTCCGCCTGCAACCTTTGCCTTTGTCTCTGTTGCCCCCGGCCCGATTGGCTCCTGCTCGCTGTTGCCTTTTGCCTGATGTCCTGCATCGATAGCTACGATATAGCCGTTTTGTTCCCGCACCTGCGCTTCACCTGCCTCCGTTTCTGTTGCAGGCGTATTCTCTGACTCTGTCGGCAGCTCAGCTTCGCTTTCGCTCTCTGTCGTCACCTGCTGCTCACTCTCTGTCTGGCTCTCGCTCTCCGGCTCCGCTTTGCTCTCTGTTTCCGTTGCGCTCTCTGGCTCGCCTTCTGACTCTTCCGGCGCTTCACTCTCTGACTCTGTTTCGGTTACCACTATGCCTTCGCGTTCTGTGCCGCTTTCCGCACCTGTGTCTTTATTCTGCGATGCCAGGCTGCATGCCGAAAGCAGTCCCAATATCAGCAGCACCGGCAGCAATCGCACATATTTTTTATAATGTCTGTTTTTCATATGATGTTCTCCCAAATTTTTATAATATGTTTTCCTGTTATGACAATGCCACATTCCGCACTATCTCCCACGTTTCTCCCTCTAACATAACACCGGATTCTCCGTTCTGACAAGTCTTATCGTCAGAATTACCAAATTTTACGTGCAACGCTTGTCTTTTTATGATTCTTCATTTATAGTATTCCAATCAAACAATATCATTTTTATTTCAATTCTATTTTTCTAAAGGAGAATCTGCCTATGCAAAACAAATCTTCAGAAACCACCAGACATCACTTTCGCTCTTTAGCACAGCTCGACCTCATCGACAACTTTTTATTCCAGGCAACCATTTCACAGGGGGAAGCCGGTGAAGAGGTCTGCCGCATCCTGCTTCGCACCATTCTCGGGCGCCCCTTCGGCAAAATCCGCATTGTTCCACAAAAACCATTTCTTGGTCCCGATGTTGACCGCCACGGAATCCGGCTTGATGCCTATATCGAGGACTGGTCTACTCTTTCTTCGGACATTGCAAATGCCGAGCTCTGCCCGGATATCTATGACATTGAGCCAAACAAAACCTCCGAAAAGGCAATGCTGCCCAAGCGGATGCGCTACTACCACGGTCTGATTGACAGCCATCTTTTAGACACTGGTAAAACCTATGATACACTTCCGTCTGTCTTTATCATCACAATCCTTCCCTACGACCCCTTCGGGCAGAACCGCATGGTCTACACTATAAAAAACTGCTGCGTGGAAGTTCCGGAGCTTCCATACGACGATGGCGCCGTAAAAATCTTTCTTTATACAAAGGGCACCGAAGGAAACCCTGGCAAAGAACTTCGCGATATGTTAAAATACATAGAAGAAACTACCGAACAAAACATCACCAATCCGGACATTGCCGCCATCCACGAGGCGGTAAGTCAGGCAAAACAAAGCAGGGAGGTCGGTATCAACTATATGAAATCCTGGGAATGGGAAGATATGATTCGTAAAGAAGCGACTGCAGAGGGGCTCGCCGAAGGACGTGAGAAAGGGCTCGCCGAAGGACGTGCAGAAGGGCGTGAGGAAGGCTCCGCCAACGCCAAACGTACCATTATCCGCAATCTTTTAACCCAAAACTTTTCGGAAGAAAAAATCTGCCAGCTCGTTGAGTGCTCTCCTGCGCTTGTAGCAGAAGTTTTAAGTTCGATGCCGCATCAAGACTAATTATCTGGTTTTGATGGAAGCATCGGATATTTACTATGAATCACCTCTAAAAATCACTATTTTCCCTCTTTGTTCTCTTCCTTTATAATAGAGGTTATTAAAATAGAAGGAGAGGGTTTATTTATGAAACACCAGAAATCTTTTGCCGCACTGGTCCTTGCGGCTCTTACCGCTATAAGCCTTGGCGCCTGCGGGAATACCGATGGTCCGCACACCTCTGCAAACGGCATCACGACTTCCGATAATGGGGAAATCCGCAAAGAACTGACCGCAGTAGAGCTGACGGACCTTATGGGAAACGGTATTAACCTTGGAAATACCATGGAGGCATACGGACGCGCATCCTACGGCGTTGGCGCCGATGTTTCTTCCTATGAAACTGCATGGGGATGCCCGGTCACAACACAGGAAATGATTACCGGCATGAAAGAAGCCGGTTTTTCCGCAATCCGTATTCCGGTAGCCTGGACGAATGCCATGAACTTCGAGAGCGGGGATTATACCATCGGCGAAGATTATTTAAACCGTGTAGAAGAAATCATTAATTACGCCCGTAATGAAGATATGTACGTTATCATCAACGACCACTGGGACGGCGGATGGTGGGGAATGTTCGGTTCCGCATCCGAGGAGACCCGCACCGCAGCTATGGATATGTACAAATCCATGTGGACGCAGATTGCGGAACGTTATAAGGAATATTCCGACTATCTGATTTTTGAATCCGGAAATGAGGAACTTGGCTTCCGCTTAAACGATACCGATATTGCCGCTGATTCCGGCACACTATCAGATGACGAATGTTATACTGTCACAAATGAAATCAACCAGGCTTTTGTCGACACCATCCGTGCAACCGGCGGGAATAACGAAAACCGTTTTCTTTTGATTGCAGGCTTCGGAACCGACATTACCAATACCTGTGACAGCAGGTTTGTGATGCCAACCGATTCTGCCGACAGTAAACTTTTAGTATCGGTTCATTACTATGACCCATCCGGCTACTGTATCATGACAAGTCTTTCTTCCTGGGGTGATAAGAATGACTACGAAAGCCAGAATGAGACTCTGGAAAAAATGACCAAATTTACCGACGAGGGCTACGGTGTCATCATCGGCGAGTACGGCGTCTTAATTGAACAGAATGACTTAAAAGACGGAACACTTGATTATTATACGAACTTCTTAAACAACTGCGACTTATACGGCTATGCACCAATGCTCTGGGACTGCAATAACCTGTATGACCGCAATGCTGGAAAAATCATCTATGATGACATTGCTGCCTTTTATCAGTCACGCAGCGTATCTGCACAGGCAGAGCTTTCTGAAGATACCATCAAATCCAACGCAAAAGCTGCCATGGAAGAAGCACTTGCCAATGCACCGGAGGGCTCCGGCGTTGACGAAAACACTGCCATGGCATGGATTATGTATAACAGCAGTGACTGGTCGATGCTCTACAGCGTAGGCGATGTCTATAACCCAACCGACAAGACTGCCGGAATCGAAGCAACCGATGTCGAAGTTACCGGAGAAGGCACTTATACCGTTGCCCTTGATTTCACCGGAACCGATGCAGGCTCCGCAAACAGCGTTGTGTTCTCCGCCGTTGCCATCAGCAACGGTGAAACCCTCTACCCGGGTTACTGCATTGATATCAAGGAAATCCTTATTAACGGAGAACCTTACAAGATGAACGGACGGCCTTACACCTCCAGCGATGACGGTTTATGCACCCGTGTCAACCTCTACAATTCGTGGGTATCTGCGATTCCGGATGAGGCACGTACACCGGATGGAAATCTCAACTATGTAACGCCGAATCTGTTAGATGCCGACACCTTAGGTCAGGTGGAAACTATCGAAATTACCTTCGATTACGTTCCCGGAAAATAATTTTCTGAAACAGTAAACATAGAATAAGATAGTCAAAATAAGACAGCCGCTTTCACAAATAAAGCATTGTGAAAGCGGCTGTCCGTTTTTTCTTTCTATCTTTTATTTTTCTGCATCCTGATAGTTCACAGAGAACCCTCTAAACTCTGCATTTCCTTTTCCAATGGCATAAAGTCCCATGACAACACCGGTAAATCCGCTTGCGACCTCACTCGATAAGTACTTTGTAAAGGCACTACCAAGCTCCACCTCTCCCTGCGCGGTCTTTACAAAGAAATGATACTGTAAACGGTCTGCACGCACAATAAGTTCTGCATGGTCTCCCTCTAATGCGATACGGTTTTGAAGATGCTTAATTCCGCCGATATTCAGCTTTAAGACTGCCTCACAGCCTTCTTTTGTACGGCGGACTGCGATATCATAGTGTTCGTCCTCTGTCATATACATTGTAACACCGGCTTCCACCCCGCTCTGCGGCTCTTCTAATGCTACCTCACACTTTAATTCCATCAAAAAATCTTTCTGGCGGAGTCCGATAAATGTAGGGGAATCCACTTCATCCAATGTGACGGAGGTTCCATGAAGTACAAGACTGTTTTCCCTGCACTCATAATTTTCCGGATGCGGGTGTCTCAGATAGCACCAGTCCAGATTCCACGAGGTATTCTCAAAGGTATAACATTTCTTCTCCTGCTGCACGCATCCTGCTTCGCTTTGAATCTCATAACTCTCATCTGCCGTTCCGTCCAGTCCTGCCGTAAACCAGCCATCCTTTCCAAACTGCACCGGCATCAGGAAAACCTCCCTGCCGAGGTGATGGAACGGCTGCCAGATGTCAATCTGCCGGAAGCCCAGGCATAAAATATGCCAGTCGCCGTAACGGTCACAAATCAAATCGCCGTGTCCGATTGCCTGAATGAGATACGGCGCCTTGTTGCGGTTTGTCAGCACCGGATTCTTCGCATACGGCTCAAACGGTCCCCAGACTGAATCGGATTTTGCATACGTTACCATATGTCCGTACTCCGTTCCGCCCTCTGCCGCCATCACATAATAGGTTCCGTTTATCTTGTAAAGATGCGGGCTCTCGAGATAACGACCGCCGCTGCCCTGCCAGATAACACGGCTTTCTGTCAGCTTCTTTCCGGTCGCAATCTCAATCTCGCACTGCACAATTCCTGCATTTCCGGCATCATCATGCCCGTTTGTCATATAGTAGGCTCTGCCGTTCTCAAAATACAGGGATGGGTCGATTCCATCCATCTCCACATTCACCGGGTCCGACCACTCGCCGTAAATGTCATCCGTGTATACATAAAAATTTTCATTCGTGGAATTGTTATTCGTGGTCATGTAAAATCTGCCGTCATAGTAGCGGATTGTCGGGGCAAATACACCGCCGGAGCTGCGCACACCGTCTAACATTACCTGGCCTTTTCTGGTCAGCACATGACCAATCTGCTTCCAGTTTACCAGGTCCTCGCTCTCAAACAGCGGTACTCCCGGAAAATACTGAAACGAACTGCACACCAGATAATATTTTCCGTTTGCCTCGCACACACTGGGGTCCGGGTAAAATCCTTTTACAATCGGATTCGTATATCTCATCAATCTCTCCTCCTGTCATCAACACATTCTGATTTCATTTTAGAATATCCCGGATGCGATTACAACGTGGTTTTTTCTTCCCTTTCTACCGCAAAAATCCGACCAGTCTGCCACACCTATGCAATGTCAATGTAATGCTTTGCCTGCGTGAAAAACATCTGTGCATAAATTCCGTCCTTCTTATGTACCAGCTCCTCATGCGTGCCATACTCTTTGATAGTGTCCTCTGCAAACACCGCGATATGGTCACAGAATTTACAGCTTGAAAGCCGGTGTGAAATATAAATCGCCGTCTTCCCGCCGACTAAACTGTTAAACTTGCGGTAAATATCGTATTCTGCCACCGGGTCAAGCGCCGCCGTCGGCTCGTCGAGAATCACAATCGGCGCATTGCGGTATAACGCCCGGCTGATTGCCACCTTCTGCTGCTGTCCGCCGGAAAGCTCCGTTCCCTTCTCATCAAAACTCTTATAAATCATGGTATCAAGCCCCTTTTCGAGCTTTCCTGCATCCTCATCAAAGCCGGACAGCTTCAGGACACGCGCAATCTCCTCCTCGGAAAAATCCCAATCCCCAAGCGTAATGTTCTCCCGCAGTGTAAACGCAAACAGCTTAAAGTCCTGAAAAACCACTGCGAACAATTTCCGGTACTCCTCCTCGGAATACTCCATGATATCCACACCATCAATGTATATTTTTCCCTCTGTAACAGCGTACAAGCGGCATAAAAGTTTAATAAACGTCGTTTTTCCTGCACCGTTTAAACCCACGATGGAGAGATGCTCTCCCGAATGGATGGTAAGGTTAATGTGGCGCAGCACATATTTTTCCGACCTCGGATAGCGAAAGCTCACATCCGAAAACTCTATCACATGCTCCCCGCCGGACACCTTCTTCTCCCCCGTCTGCATTGCCCTTGGGTATTCGAGAAACAGCAGAAACTGGTACGCATAATTACAGCGCTTGCGAATCTCCATTCCGCAGTCAATCATCCGATTCAGGCTGGAGTACAGCGACGCTGAGGCTGAAATACACATAGAAAAATCTCCGATGGAAATTTTCTTTGCTACTGCAAGGAATCCGATATAAAAATAGCTGATTCCGGCACGCAGGCAGTTGACAACATCCATTTTTAAAAGATTCTTTTCCCCTGCAATTGCCCCATCTTTCCAGATATTTGTCGTATCTTCCGTATAGGCATCCGCCTTCTGTGCCATCAGACCGCTGCTGTTATAAAGTCTGATATCCTTTCCATATTCAAAGCTCACCAGACGGTACAGCACATAGCCAAACATCCGGTTAATCTTAGCGAGTTTCAGGAAATTTTCTTCCTCTTTCTTATTAATCTTTGCGTTATAAAAAGAATCGAAAAGCAGCGCCACAATCTGTACCGGGAAAATCAGCGGGCATTTCACCAGAATAATTGCCGCAACGCTTACAAAAATCGTAACGTTTAAAACGATCTGATAAAAATAATCCAGAATCCCTACCACTCCGCCGCTGTACCACGAAATGCCTTCCTTTGCCTTATTTAACTGGTCAAGCGCCTGTGGATTTTCCGTGTGTTCATAGTCCATTCCCATGGCGTGCTCTGAGAGCATCACCGCAAAATACTGGTTAAACCATTCTCCTAACGTATTTTTGATGCTTTCTGCGATGTTCTTACACCCGGTCGCCACAAAATCAATTCCCACCAAAAGCAGGGCACACACGATAATCGTATGCAGATGGCTTTCCACCGGAGCACCATTTATGACAAGCAACAGCTCATCAATCAAAAACTTTGGAATCAGAATATTTTTAAGATTCATTGCAAGCTCGGCAAGAAACAGCCCCAGATAGCAGAAAAACAGGGATGGCTTTTCCTTTGCTGCCGTTTTTAACATAAATGCAAGTGTTTCACCTACAAATTTCGTATTCTTTTCAGATGATTTCTTTTTCTTCTCACGCATCGGCCTCTTCCCCGCTTTCTTCCATATAATACTGTGCCTGGATACGGAACATCTTTGCATACTCCCCGTCCTGTTCTAACAGACTCTTATGCGTTCCGTACTCGACCATCTCACCGCCCGAAAACATTGCCACATGATTGCAAAACTGTGTAGAGCTGAGTCTGTGGCTGATGTAGACCGCCGTCTTGCCGCCGATAAGTTTATCGAAATCCTCATAGAGACGGCTTTCCGCCACCGCGTCAAGTGCCGCCGTCGGCTCATCAAGAACTACCACCGGAGCGTCCTTATAGAGTGCCCTTGCGAGCGCAATCTTCTGCTTCTCGCCGCCGGAGAAATCCACGCCGTCATCGTAAATCACCTTTAACACCTCGGTCTTTACACCCTTTGGCAGTGCCTCTAATTTCTCCTTCAATCCTGCCGCCTGTAAACATTCCTCCGCTTTTTTCGCATCGGTTTCATCCGGTGCCTGCATGGAAATATTTTCTGCCAGTGGAAATGCAAAAAGCTCTACGGTCTGAAATACCGGTGCAAACACCTGATAATAATCATGCCTGTTATAATCCTTAACATTTACGCCATTTAAGAGGATTTCTCCCTCTGTCGGCTCATAAAGGCGCAGCAAAAGCTTGATAAATGTCGATTTTCCGGCACCGTTTAAGCCCACAACGGCCAACCGTTCTCCCGCTTTTACCGTGAGATTTAAGTTTTTTAAAGCATAGGCTTCTGCCTTCGGATAACGAAATGATACGTTTTTGAACGTAAACTCGTAGGAGTCAAGTTTTGGAACCGGGATTCCGCCGTCCTCTTCGTCTCCTCCCCCAAAATCGAGAAAGCTCCGGAAATCGTCCACCTCCCTGCTGCACGCCAGAAGATTTCCCGCGTGTGTGAGCAATTCATTTATAAAATTAAAAAAGGTTGCAAACGATGCCGTATACATCGTGAAATCACCGATAGTCACATTTCCCTGAATTACCTGACAAATCAGATACGCGTACACACCTGCCTGTGAAACAAGCCAGGTAGCGGCTCCGGCAAAGCCCGCATTTCTCCAGAGCCTTTCATTTTCCCGCTGTGCATCGCAGCGAACCTTCGCAAGGTCCCGGTACTTGTCACAAAGCCAGTCTTTTAACCCAAACATCCGGATATCCTTTGCCGCGGCAAAATCCGTCGTGGTATTCTGCATATACTGATTTTTTCTCCACCAGGGTGCCAACGGGTCCCAGACCTTTTTCTTTGCTGTGCGGCTTGTGTAATTGCGAAACAGAAAGTTTAACACGGTCACCGCGAACACAAGGAGCACCATCCACAGATTTAAAGACCCTATAATTGCAAGTCCGACAAGAACGACTGCAAGAGATTTTAAGAACTCTACGCCTTCACGCATCATCCCCTCGACACCGTTCATATTATTATTACATGCCTGCCCAGCTCTCTCGTAGCAGTCCATCACATCGGGATTTTCCAGATGCTCATAGTTGATGCGCATGATTTTTAAATTCTGTTTCTGAATCATGCACAGACGGGCATGAATAAAACGCCACCATATATTACAACCATAGTATGTATTTAACATTGCAGCGATTAACTGAAGCACAATAAAAATCAGAAGCAGCTTCGAAAGCTGTCCCGTTCCCTGCTCGTTTGTGATTGCATCAATTACAAATTTGGAAATAAATGTCCACAGATACTGCAACATTGGCGTACAGATCATTCCAATTGGAATCAGAACCAGAAACCACCGGTCTATCTTTACCATATTTTTGCAGATGTAAGAAATGTTATTCCATAACCCATAAGATGTATGGTATGGATTTTTTGTCTGTTGTTCTTTTTTGTCCTTCATGTGTCCCAAGCCTTCCCGCCGACAAGCCCCGCCAGCATTGAATTATCAATCAAACGTTCTTCTTGATAATTCCATGCTAGCATACGCGGGATTTGCTGTCTATCAACGTGTACTTGAGTTCTCACATTCCTCTTTTTCAACGATTGCTTGAGTTCTCATCCTGCCCTAAAATCGATGCTGCGGACGCCTCCAATGCCTGTTTCGCCCTTGTCAGCTCGTTTGCCTGCTCCATGCTCACATCTCCCGGGCGAATCCGTTTTACGAGTTTTTCAAGATAAGAAAGATCGGATTTTATCTGTTTTACAGAAGCCTTGTCTATCGTCTTATTCTTCTTTGCCTCCGAAAGTGCCGCCTGCGTGCGGCGGATTAACGTCTCGGATTCGTTGCGCACATCCACATATGCACGGCGTTCTCCGTCCGTCGCCTCGTATTCTGCCGCTTCGCGGATGGCATGCTCAATGTCCGCATCCGACATATTACTGCTCGACGTAATCGTAATCTGCTGCTGTTTTCCGGTGCCTAAATCCTTCGCGGACACCTGCACGATGCCGTTGGCATCAATGTCAAACGTCACCTCTATCTGCGGCACGCCCGCCATTGCCGGCTTTATGCCGGAAAGCTTGAAATTGCCGAGAAGCTTATTGTCTCTTGCAAACTGGCGCTCGCCCTGCAATACCTTGATTTCCACCGAGGTCTGGAAGTTCCCTGCCGTACTGAAAATCTTGCTGTGTCTGGTCGGAATCGGAGTGTTGCGGTCAATCAGCTTTGTCGCAACGCCGCCTAAGGTTTCAATGGAGAGTGATAACGGTGTGACATCCATCAGAATAATCTCTGCCGCCGCACTTCCTGCCATAAGCTGTCCGCCAAGTTTGCCACCCTGTACCGCTGCGCCGAGTGCCACACACTCATCCGGATTTAAATTCTTAGACGGTTCCTTTCCGGTCATCTGCCGCACTTTTTCCACAACAGCCGGCATACGGGTTGAGCCTCCGACAAGCAGTACCATCCCAAGCTCTCCCGAAGAGATTCCGGCATCCGACAATGCCTGTGTGACCGGACCTCTTGTCCGCTCCACCAAATCCGACGTCAGTTCCTCGAACTGTGCTCTGGTGATGTTCATATCAAGATGCTTTGCCTCTCCGCGCTGGGTCGTGATAAACGGAAGGTTGATTTCTACGGTTGCAGATGCAGAGAGCGCCTTTTTTGCCTTCTCTGCCTCCTCCCGCACACGCTGCATTGCCGTTGCATCCTTTGACAAATCAATCCGCTCGGTCTTTCGATATTCCGATACAATATAGTCCGCTAACCGTGCATCAAAATCATCCCCGCCGAGATGATTGTCCCCAGCGGTTGCAAGTACCTCAATCAGATTGTCCCCGATTTCAATGACAGAGACGTCAAACGTGCCGCCGCCTAAATCGTACACCATGATTTTCTGCGGTGCCCCGTGGTCCAGGCCATATGCCAATGCCGCGGAGGTCGGCTCGTTGATGATACGAAGCACGTTTAACCCCGCAATCCTTCCGGCGTCCTTTGTCGCCTGCCTCTGGGCATCGTTAAAGTATGCCGGAACCGTAATGACCGCTTCCTGCACGGACTCTCCAAGATAGCTCTCTGCGTCTTTTTTCAGTTTGCGCAGCACCATCGCAGAAATTTCCTGCGGTGAATAAAGCTTGCCATCGATTTTGGCACGGAAGCTGCCTCCCATCTCACGCTTGATGGAGAAAAACGTGCGCTCCGTGTTGACCGCCGCCTGACGCCTTGCCACATCTCCGACTAACCGCTCTCCATCCTTCGTAAATGCAACCACTGACGGCGTGGTGCGTCCGCCCTCCGCATTCGGAATCACGACCGGATTTCCGTTCTCCAAAACCGCCACACAGCTATTCGTAGTCCCCAAATCAATGCCAATTACTTTTCCCATAATTTAAAACCATGCCTTTCTTTCGTTCTATCTATGACTGTATGCCTGCTTTTAGTCTTCGTCAAGAACCGCACGGTTTATTTAAGGAAATGTTTCCGGTTGGGTAAGAAAAATTTTATTTTTGGACAACCACATTCCCGTCAATCATCACAGACACAATCTCGGTATCCACCGCAAATGGATTTCCTTTTACCAGCACAAAATCTGCATCTTTTCCCTCCTCAATGCTCCCGACACGGTCTTCCACGCCGATATGCCTTGCCGCATGAATCGTAATCGCCTTTAGTGCATCAAACGCATCCATCCCACAGTAGATGGCACGCCCCGCGCAAAGCGACAGATAGCGCTCCTCTATAACCGGTGAATCCGTGATAATCGACACCTGACAGCCCGCCTTCGCAAGCACTGCCGGCGTCTCAAAGCTCTTATTCTTTAACTCATACTTTGTCGCGTGCCCAAACGACGGTCCTACCGCAACCGGATAACCCTCCTTCGCAAGTTCCTCTGCAATCAGCGCGCCGTCTGTCACATGGTCTAGCCGCAGGTCAAACTCAAACTCCTTTGCAATCCGTATCGCCGTAAAAATATCGTCCGCCCGGTGTGCGTGCGCCTTTATCGGCAGTTCCTTTCGTATCACCGGAAGCAACGCTTCCAACTTGCAGTCATACGGCGGCAGTTTCGCGTAATCAATCGCATCCGGAAAGCCCGCGGCGCGCTTTTTCTCCTCGTATTCCATTGCTTTGTGAAACATTTCACGAAGCTTTGCCGCAACCGACATCCGCGAATAAATTCCTTTTTCCTTGTAACAGCTCTTCGGATTCTCGCCAAAGGCAATCTTCATCGCCGCCTTTTCCTTCACAAGCATCTCATCAATCCGGTTTCCGGTCGTCTTAATCGCGCAGAACGTTCCTCCGATGACATTCGAGCTGCCAGGTCCCGTGCACACGCAGGTCACGCCGGCTTCCCTCGCCTGCCGGAAGGTCTCATCCTGCGGATTTACCGCATCTATGGCGGATAACTGCGGCGTTACCGGGTCTCCGGTCTCGTTAAAGTCCTCCCCAGCAAATCCCACCGCATAGCCGTCAAGCCCCAGATGGCAGTGTGCATCCACAAAGCCCGGATAGACATCAAGTCCTGTCGCATCAATGATTTTTGCCTCATTGATGATTTTTCCCTCCAGAACCGGTGCAATCTTTTTGATTTTGCCGTCCTCCACCAGAATATCCGACGTAAACGGCTCTTTTTCCACAGCATTATGGATTGTGCCCTGTTTTATCAACAAAAAACCGCTCATATTGTGTACCTCTCTTCCACATTACCTGATTCGAGGATACCCAATTGAAGCGGTTTTTATTCCTGTTTCTTCCTATTTTGAAAGGTCTGTCTTGCGAATCTGCTCGCGTACCCGAAGCACCATGGACGGTGATACCGAAAGCTCGTCAAATCCCATCCGTAAGAAGGTTTCCGTCAGCGTCACATCGGCGCCAAGCTCTCCACAGATGCCGACCCAGCAGCCTTCCTTATGTCCGTTGTCGACCACCATCTGAAGCATCCGAAGCACTGCCTCGTGATGGGAATCATATATATTGTCGAGTCTCGGATTCTGCCTGTCAATCGCAAGCGTATACTGCGTGAGGTCATTCGTTCCGATGGAGAAGAAATCTACCTCTTTTGCCAGCAAATCTGAAATCATGACGGCTGCCGGCGTCTCAATCATCACGCCAAGTTCCACATCCTTGTACGGAATGTTTGCCTCGTCTAACTCTTTGCGTACCTCCGCGCAGATTTCCTTGATACGTTTCACCTCTGCCACCGAGATAATCATCGGGAACATAATGGAGACGGTTCCGTAATAGCTTGCCCGGTAGATGGCGCGAAGCTGCGTCTTAAAAATGTCCACACGGTCAAGGCAGATACGAATCGCGCGGTAGCCCATCGCCGGATTTTCTTCCTTCTCAAGTCCGAAATAATCTGCCTTTTTGTCGGCTCCGATATCGAGGGTACGGATAATCACCTTTTTTCCCGCCATATTCTCAGCAACTGCCTTATAAGCGGCAAACTGTGTTTCCTCGGACGGATAATCCTCGGATTCAAGGTAAAGGAACTCGCTGCGGAATAATCCGATTCCGCCTGCATCATTGGCAAGCACGGCTGCCACGTCCCCGGTTCCGCCGATGTTAGCGTAAAGATTAATCTTTTTCCCGTCAATCGTCACATTCTCCTTGCCTCTTAATTCAAGGAGCAGGCGTTTTTTCTGTTCTTCCTCATTTTTACGATTGTCGTAGGTAGAAAGTACATCCTCCGCCGGGTCAAGGATACAGGTTCCGGCAAATCCGTCCACGATTCCGATTTTCCCGGCAGCCGCCATTTCGGCTGCCTCCTCTGCCGGAAAATCAACGCCGATTAGCGCCGGAATGTTCATGGTTCTTGCAAGGATTGCCGTGTGGGAGTTTGCAGAGCCAAAGCGTGTCACAAACGCAAGCACCTTTGACTTGTCAAGCTGGACGGTCTCACTCGGTGCCAAATCATCTGCCATCAGAATCACCGGTTCGTCTCCGGTCAGCATGCCGTCTCCGCCGCCCTGTAAAATATTGATGACGCGGTTTGAAATATCCTTAACATCTGCCGCTCTCGCCTGCATATATTCATCGTCCATTGCCGCAAACATCTGGGAAAAATTGTCCGCCGTGGATGCCACTGCAAATTCTGCATTGACCGACTGGGTCTTTATCATGTTTTCGATGGATTCCACGTAATCGAGGTCGTCAAGCATCATCTGATGCACCTCAAAAATCATGGCTCCGGTCTCGCCCACTTCCTTGACCGCCTTCTCATAAAGGGCAGCAAGCTGTTCCTTGGCACGTTCCTTGGCACTCTCAAAGCGGCTGGTCTCTGCGTCCACATCGTCCACTCTGGTACGCTTCACCTGATTGTCTTTTTTATGATAAACAGCAATTTTTCCAATGGCGATTCCGCCAAACACACTTTTTCCTGTCAGTTCCATGGTTTTCCCTCCCCACGTAAGCACCTGCCGTTTGCGGCAACGATTTTTATAAGTTCTCCTGTAAGAAGCTGCTTAATTTTGCGATTGCTTCCTCTTCCTGCTCGCCGTCTGTGCGGATGGTGATTTCCTCTCCACATTTCACGCCAAGTCCCATCACACCGAAAATACGCTTTGCGTCAACTTCCTTGTCACCCTTTGCGATAGTGACTTTGCATGGGAATGCTGCTGCCTCTTTTACAAAAATGCCTGCCGGACGTGCGTGGATTCCTTCTCTGTCTGTAATGGTATACTGAAATTCTTTCATGATTGTTTCCTCCTTAAAAATACAATTTTATGTGGTTTTTAAATTTTTTGTTTCTAAGTTCTAAGCGTTTTTCTTCTCTTTTTTCAAAATGCCAAGCAGTACGCAGGTGATTGCGGAACCAACTGCCAGAGACAGCAGGTAAAGTAACGGATGACCTACGGTTAAGAATACGAAGATTCCTCCGTGCGGTGCCATAAGCGTACAGTTAAATGCCATGGACATTCCTCCTGCCACTGCGGAACCGACGATACAAGCCGGAAGGACACGAAGCGGGTCGGATGCTGCAAACGGGATAGCTCCCTCTGTGATAAAAGAAAGACCCATGATAAAGTTTGTCGGTCCTGCCTTGCGCTCCTCAGCAGTAAACTTGTTTTTGAAGAATAAGGTTGCCAGTGCAATTGCAATCGGTGGAACCATACCGCCAATCATAACGGCTGCCATAATGTTGTAATTTCCGGCTGCGATAGATGCTGTTCCGAATACGTATGCTGCCTTGTTGACCGGGCCTCCCATATCCACAGACATCATACCGCCTAACAGAGCGCCTAAGATAACGGCTCTTGTACCATTCATTCCCTCGAGTGCGCTGTTAATCCATGTATTTAATGCACCAATCGGCGGTTCTACTACATATAACATAATCACGCCGACAAGTAAGATACCAAGCACCGGGTAAAGCAGTACCGGTTTGATTCCGTCAAGGCTTTCCGGCAGCTTCGAGAAAATCTTCTTTAATAACAATACCAGATATCCTGCAAGGAATCCGGCTACTAAAGCGCCAAGGAATCCGGATGTTCCGGTTGCTGCGATGGAGCCGCCTACAAATCCGACTGCAAGTCCCGGACGGTCCGCAATACTCATCGCAATAAATCCTGCGAGAATCGGGAGCATGAAGCCGAATGCCACGCCGCCAATCTGCTTAAACATTGCCGCAAGCGGGGTAATCGTGCCAAAGTTTACACGGTCTTCCACCGGAAGGGAATTTAAGTCTACCGAGAAACCGTCAATCAAAAAAGCAATTGCAATCAGAATACCGCCACCGACTACGAATGGAAGCATATGGGAAACACCGTTCATCAGGTTCGTATAGATTCTGTGTCCAATGCTGTCCTTTGCTTCATCGGAATTATCTTCCGCTTCACCGCCTTTGCCGTGGTAAATAGATGCTTTTCCGTCCAATGCCTTGTGTAAAAGTTCGTCTGCCTTGCTGATTCCGTCTGCAACCTTACACTGGATGACCGGTTTTCCGGAGAAACGGTCCATCGGAACCTGTGTATCTGCTGCCACGATGATGCAGACTGCTTCGTCAATCTCCTGCTTCGTCAGCACATTCTTGGCACCGCCGCTTCCTCTGGTCTCAACCTTGATGCGGCAGCCAAGCTCTGCTGCCTTCTTCTCAAGGCTCTCTGCTGCCATATAAGTATGTGCAATTCCGGTCGGACATCCGGTAACTGCAAGCACCAGACGGTTATCCGCTGTTTTCTCTGCCGTAGCCGGCTCCTTTTTCTCTTCTTTTTCTTCGCGCTCTTCCTCGGCACCGTCAATCACTGCCAGAAATTCATCGACGGTCTTTGCATTCCGAAGACCGTTTGTAAAATTCTCATCCATCAACATCACAGACAGACGGCTTAATACATCCAAATGTACGTTGTCCTCTGTATCCGGTGCTGCAATAAGGAAAATCAAATCGGTCGGCGCTCCGTCTAGTGCGTCAAAGTCTACGCCGCCTTTTACGACCATTGCCGCAAGTCCCGGTGCCTTTACCGCATCGGATTTGCAGTGCGGAATCGCGATTCCCTCTCCGATTCCTGTCGTTCCCTCTTCTTCTCTTGCAAAAACACCCTTGCGGTACTTCTCAACATCCGCAATCTTTCCGCTGGCTGCCATCAATGCAACCATTTTCTCGAGCGCATCCTGCTTGTTTTCTGCAACCCCGTCAAGCCGGATACTTTCCTTTGAAAGCAAATCTCTGATTCTCATAAAGAATCCTCCTCCATTTTTTTCACTACATGATTATCTGCAAACCAAAATCTCCTGTTCCGGGTCTACACAACTTTAAAAATTTCCGCTTCCTCTAACAGCGCTTCCACTGTATCCTTCGTCGCAAGTTCCTCCGAGAACGCCGATGCACTTCCGGTGCAAAGACCCATCTGAAATGCCGCTCTGTAGTCATTCTCCGCAAAATAGCCTGCCAGGAAACCTGCCACCATGGAATCTCCGGCTCCAACGGAATTCACTACCTTTCCTTTCGGTGCTGCCGCCTCGTAAATCTCACCGGTTTCCGTCACAAGAACTGCGCCGTCTCCTGCCATGGAAACAAGAACGTTTCTTGCCCCCTTTTCCTGAAGCTTTTTCGCATAGCGCGCGATTTCGGCTTTTCCCTCCATCGTCACCCCGAAAATTTCTTCGAGCTCATGGTTGTTTGGCTTAATTAAAAACGGATGATAGCAGAGCACATTGACCAAAAGGTCTCTCGTCGCATCTACTACAATATTAAGTTTTTTGTTTTTCAGGTGCTCCATGATATCGCTGTACATCGTCTGCGGCATTACGCCCGGAATACTTCCGGCAAGAATCAACGTATCTCCGTCCGTAAGCGAATCAAGCTTTTCATAAAGCTTTGCAATTTCCGCTTTGCCGATTGCCGGTCCCTGTCCGTTGATTTCGGATTCTTCCTCACCGCGGATTTTGACATTGATGCGGGTAATTCCATCCTCCACCGGAATAAAATCTGCCGAAACGCCCTTCTGCTCCATCAGGCGCTTTAGCTCCTGCCCGGTAAATCCGGCATAGAATCCAAGTGCGATGCTGTCAATTCCAAGGTTTTTTAACACCATCGAAACATTGACACCCTTTCCGCCCGGAATCAGAAAGATATCTTCAATCTCCAGGGGATTCAACGGTTCCGTCCATACTTTCATTCCCTGCTTTCCGGTGATTAACCCTCCGCGCATGGAAATGAATCGTATATAAAAATGTTCCGGTGTACATCCAAAGACCTGCACCG
>OIXH01001788.1_pt1 | contig 23026 bp, 19 predicted proteins | sample 1587741 | NCBI WGS metagenome assembly OIXH01 (sample SAMEA3888916, study PRJEB22519) | human gut metagenome | biome: human gut; feature: human-associated habitat; material: faeces | place: Denmark | collected 2011 | reverse complement strand
CTTGGGCAGCAGCGGCGCGTTTCTTTCCGTTGGTTCGGAGGCATATGCACTCCCGCCGATGGCTCACGATGGAGTAAATTATTCCGGCTGCGGCGATGCTTTCTTCGCCGGGGTACTTCATGGATTGATCAACCGGAAAAGCACGTCGGCAACACTGCGCTGCGGTCTGGCGATGTCGGCGCTCAGTGCCTCTTCACCCTGCGCTGTATCGCCGGACGTATCTGCGGAAGCCTTGGAGCAGATTTTGAGTGAAACGAAGGAGGAAAAGTAAGATGAATTTGCAGGATTATCTTTGGGTATCGGACGAAGTAAAGGAAGCTGTTGAACATAATAAGCCGGTCGTGGCTTTGGAGTCCACCATCATTTCTCACGGAATGCCCTACCCCCAGAATGTGGAGACCGCGCTGGCGGTTGAAACCGTCATCCGTGAAAACGGCGCGATTCCCGCCACCATCGCCATTCTGGGCGGCAAGATGTGCGTTGGCATTTCCAAGGAACAGATCGAATATCTTGGCAAAAAGGGCCTGAAGGTCATCAAGGCCAGCCGCCGTGACCTGCCCGTTCTGCTGTCCCGCGGCGAAGACGGTGCGACCACAGTGACCACGACCATGATTGCCGCTCATCTGGCGGGTGTGAAAATTTTCGCCACTGGCGGCATCGGCGGCGTGCATCGCGGCGCTGAAACCACCATGGATATTTCCGCTGACCTGGAGGAGCTTTCTCAGACCAGCGTCAACGTGATTTGTGCGGGAGCCAAGTCCATTCTGGATCTGGGCCTGACGCTGGAATATCTGGAAACCAAGGGCGTAACCGTCATCGGCTACCAGACCGACGAACTGCCCGCTTTCTATTGCCGTAAGAGCGGCTTCGGCGTGGACTATCGTCTGGATACGCCCGCCGAAATCGCCGGTGCTATTCGTGTCAAGGAAGCTTGCGGCCTGAAGGGCGGTCTGCTGATCACCAACCCCATTCCCGAAGAATATGCCATGCCTGAAGACAAGATGAACAAGTGCATCGACGATGCAGTTCGCATGGCCTCTGAGCTTGGCATCCACGGCAAGCAGGTCACTCCCTTCCTGCTGGACAAGATCAAGACGCTGACTGAAGGCAAGTCTCTGGAAGCCAACATCAAGCTGGTGCTGAACAACGCCAAGCTGGGTGCGGAAGTGGCCAAGGAACTCTGCAAAGAAAGCGCTAACGACTAAGTCCACTCCCCTATTCGATTCTATCAAGCTAAAAGAACAGCGCCGGTTCATTTCATGAATCCGGTGCTGTTCTTTTTTCATAAGGACAAGAAAAACGCCCTGCACTGCAAGGCGTTTTTCCTGATAAGGTTTACTGATACATCTCCCGCTTTTCGTAAGTGGTGTGCAACAGTTCGTGAGACTTATGGCCGTTGGGCTTGCCCAGATACTCTTCATAAATCTGCTTGATTTCGGGATTCTCGTGGCTCTTACGCAGCTTCTTGGAAGCGTCTTCGTCGTAGAGCGCCTTGGCGCGCAGGGGACGAATATCAGTCCAGTTGCGAATCTGAGAGGACACGATAGGCTGACCACCGCCATTAACGCAGCCGCCGGGGCAGCCCATGATCTCGATGAAGGTGTAGTTCTTTTCACCCTTCTTAACCATTTCAAGCAGTTCAGAAGCCTTGCCGGTGCTGCTGGCAACCGCCACATTCACATCCAGATCGCCGATCTTGACGCTGGCTTCCTTGATGCCGTCCATGCCGCGCACGGCGGTGAAGTTGACGTCTTCCAGCGTCTTTCCGGTGATCACTTCATACGCAGTACGCAGAGCAGCTTCCATCACGCCGCCGGTCGCGCCGAAGATCACGGCAGCACCGGTGCTTTCGCCCATCAGGCTGTCGAAGTCTTCATCGGGCAGATTGACGAAGTCGATACCGGCTTCCTTAATCATCCGGGCCAGTTCGCGGGTGGTGAGGACGTAGTCCACGTCCGCCATACCGTCATGACCCAATTCAGGACGATTGGCCTCAAACTTTTTAGCGGTGCAGGGCATCACGGAGACGACCACGATATCGCGGGGATTCAGATTCTCGCGCTCGGCGTAGTAGGTCTTGATCATCGCGCCGGTCATTTCGTGAGGAGACTTGCAGGAGCTCAAGTTCGGCAGGAATTCAGGATAGTAATGCTCGCAGAACTTGATCCAGCCGGGGCTGCAGGAGGTGATCATGGGCAGAGCGCCGCCGTTCTGAATACGGCCCAGCAGTTCGGTACCTTCCTCCATGATGGTCACGTCGGCAGCGTTGTCTACATCAAATACCTTGTCAAAGCCCAGCCTGCGGCAGGCGGCAATGAGCTTACCTTCCACATTGGAGCCCATGGGCATACCGAAACATTCGCCGATCTGCACCCGGATGGAGGGAGCGGGAGCGATGACCACATGGAGGTTGGGGTCGGCCAGAGCCTTCCAGACCTTTTCCGTATCGTCCCGCTCGGTCAGAGCGCCGGTGGGGCACACCTGGATGCACTGGCCGCAGTTGACGCAGCTGGTCTCGCTCAAAGGCATTTCAAAGGCGCTGGCGATGTGGGTCTTAAAGCCCCGCTCATTGGCGCCGATCACATGGACAAACTGGTTTTTGCACACGGCCACGCAGCGGCGGCAGAGAATGCACTTGCTGTTGTCCCGGATAAGATGGATGGCGGAATCGTCTATATCCGGCTGAAGGGGTTCCGCAGGCCGGTATTTATCCGGATCTGCGCCGTATTCCCGGGCCAGGGTCTGCAATTCGCAGTTGGTGGAACGCACACAGCCCAGGCAGTCCATCCGGTGGTTGGAAAGCAGCAGCTCCAGCGTGGTCTTGCGGGAAGCCCGCAGGGCGGGGGTATTGGTCTGCACCTCCATGCCCTCAGCCACCTGCTGCAAGCAGGCTACGGGGTTGGAACGGGCGCCCTTTTGCTCCACTACGCACATACGGCAGGCGCCGATGGCGTTGATATCCTTCAGATAGCACAGGGTGGGGATGCTGATGCCCGCCTGCTCCGCCGCCTGGAGGATGGTATAGTTCTCCGGAACCGTCACTTCGATCCCGTTGATCTTCATGGTGATCCGCTTGATGTCTTCCATTGTAGCCTCCTCTTACTTCTTCACGATGGCGCCGAAGCGGCAGGTCTCCATGCAGGCCCCGCACTTGATGCACTTGACGGGGTCGATGAAGTGGGGTTCCCGTACCCGGCCGGAGATGGCCCCTACGGGGCACTTGCGGGCGCAGGCGGTGCAGCCCTTGCACTTGCTTTCTTCTATGGTGTAGCGCATAAGCTTTTTGCATACCCCGGCGGGGCAGCGCTTATCCACCACATGGGCCACATATTCGTCCCGGAAATATTTCAGCGTGGAGAGGACGGGGTTAGGCGCCGTCTGCCCCAAAGCGCAAAGGGAATTCTTCTGGATGTAATGGCACAGCTCCTCCATCTTGTCCAGATCCTCCAGCGTGCCGTTGCCGCTGGTGATCTTATCCAGCATTTCCAGCAGCCGCCGGGTGCCGATACGGCAGGCGGTGCACTTGCCGCAGCTTTCGTCTACGGTGAAATCCAGGAAGAACCGGGCCACGTCCACCATACAGGTGGATTCGTCCATAACGATCATACCGCCGGAGCCCATCATGGCGCCGATCTTCTGCAGATTGCCGTAATCAATGGGCACATCCAGATACTGGGCCGGGATGCATCCGCCGGAGGGGCCGCCTGTCTGCACGGCCTTGAATTGCTTTCCGCCGGGAATACCGCCGCCGATATCATAGATGATCTGCCGCAGGGTGGTGCCCAGAGGCACTTCCACCAGGCCGGTGTTGACAATCTTGCCGCCCAGGGCAAAAACCTTGGTGCCCTTGGAGTCCTCGGTACCCATGGAAGCGAACCAGCCGGCGCCCTTGAGGATGATCTGGGGGATGTTGGCCAGCGTCTCTACGTTGTTGATGATGGTCGGCTGACCGAAAAGCCCCTTGTTGGCGGGGAAGGGAGGCTTGGTCTTGGGCTCGCCCCGGTTGCCCTCGATGCTGGTGAGCAGCGCCGTCTCCTCGCCGCAGACAAAAGCGCCGGCGCCCAGACGCACATCGATATCAAAGCTGAAGCCCGTGCCGAAGATATCCTCGCCCAGCAGGCCGAACTCCCGGGCCTGCTTAATGGCGATCTGCAGCCGGTGCACGGCGATAGGGTATTCCGCCCGCACATAGATATAGCCCTGATGGGCATTGATGGCATAGCCCGCAATACACATGGCTTCCAGCACCGCATGGGGATCCCCTTCCAGCACGGAACGATCCATGAAAGCGCCGGGGTCTCCCTCGTCTGCATTGCACACCACATACTTGTGGGGGGTCTTGTTAAAGGAAGCAAACAGCCACTTTTTGCCCGTAGGGAAGCCTGCGCCGCCCCTGCCCCGAAGGCCGGAAGCAGTGATCTCTTCGATGACCTGCTCGGGGGTCATTTCCGTAAGGACCTTGCCCAGTGCCCGGTAGCCGTCCATGGCGATGTATTCTTCAATGTTTTCCGGATCGATAAGGCCGCAGTTCCGCAGGGCTACCCGCAGCTGGGGCTTGTAGAAGCCGATATCATGGAGGCTCTCCACCTCTACGGCCTTGCCCTCTACAATGTCCTTATGGACCAGACGCTCCACCGGGCGGCCCTTGAGCAGATGCTCTTCTACGATCTCGGGCACGTCCTCCAGCTTCACCAGGCTGTAGAAGGTGCCGTCGGGATACACGATGACCACGGGGCCCATGGCGCACAAGCCGAAGCAGCCGGTGCGGACCACCTTGACTTCGTTTTCAAGGCCCTTTTCCCGGATCTCCCGCTCCATGGCTTCGGCGATCAGGGGGCTGTTGGATGAGGTGCAGCCGGTTCCGCCGCAAATCATGACTTGAGTACGAATCATTCCTTACTTCCTCCGCTTATTTTTCCACCGCTCCGATGGTGTATTCCATAACGGGCTGGCCGCCCTTGATATGCTCCTTTACGATGCGCACCGCCATATCCGGGGTAACGCGCACATAGGTGATTCTTTCCTTGCCGCCCTCAAAGACCTCCACAATGGGCTCGTAGCGGCAAAGGCCGATGCAGCCCGTTTGATACACGGTGGCGTTGCCGGCCTGCTGCTTTTCCACCTCCTCCACAAGGGCGTTGAGCACCGGCCGGGCGCCGGCGGCAATCCCGCAGGTGGCCATGCCCACCACGATGCGGATCTCGCCGCTTTCCTCCCGAAGTGCAACCTTATTCTTCATCCTGTTACGGATTTCCGCCAGTTCCTGAAGAGATTTCATAGTAATGCTCCTTTCCAAAATGTATAGGTTGATGTATATCAGAAAACGTACCCCAGGGCCCGATACCCTTCCAGCAGGCTTTCCTTTACCCAGCCGAGTACCTCCGGGCTGTTCAGCGGGATATCCGGCCCCAGCACCTCCCGCATCTGCCCGGTATCCAGGGAAACCTCCCCGCCGTTCAGGGTATGGGAAAAGTGTATATCCACCTCCGGGGTCCCCTGCAGCAGCAGCGTCAGGGTGGAAACCATATCCCCCAGAGGGGTAAAATCCATATGCTCCTTATGGAACAGCGTCGTGACCAGGGTGCCGTGAGCCTCCGGGGCCTGCTCCGGCGTCCGGGAGGCGATATGCAGCCATCCCCCGGTCTGCTCCGCCGCCATCTTAAACAAGGGCAGCCCCAGTCCCACCTTCCTGGTTGTACGGCTGGTGGAAAAGGGATCCGTCACGGTTTTCAAAAAGGCTTCGTCCATGCCCCAGCCGTCGTCCCCGATGGCGATGGACAGGGTCTTTTCCGTCTCCTCCAGCTCTATGCGGATATGCCCGGCTCCGGCGGCCAGGGAGTTCTGGGCGATATCCAGAATATTCAGCGAAAGCTCCTTCATTCCTTCCCCTCCAGATACTTCAGCAGGGCACCGGTGATCCTTGTATGCTCTCCAGGATGGGCCGGCAGATACAGGGAGAACCCGCTTGCCCCTATCTCCCACAGCCTGTGGGCGTCGGAGGCCGTGACCATGCGCCGCCCCCGGGCCAGGGGCCGGTGCTTCCCCTCCCGCAGTTCCACGGTAGAAAATTCCGGGGCCTGGGGAAAGCCGCCCAGTATGGCCAACAGGCCGTTGGCCTCCCGGTCGATGTGGGCCGGGTAGCATACGCCCCCCAGCTCCCGGGTCTGCCGCACCCCCTCCTCCAGCGTCCAGGCGGTGGCGGCGGGCAAAAACCAGGGATCCTCCCCCAAAAGCTGGTCGCCGGGGCCCATCCAAAGCTGGCGGCCAAAGATATGGGGCCGGTTGAGAGCCTGCATCCGCACCCGGCGCACCGCCCGGTCAAAGGCGGCGGTCTGCTCCAGGGTGGGGAACAGGCAGATCAGATGGATATCCTCCGCCGTGGTCAGCTCCATCCCCCCCAGGGGCGTGATGCCGTACCGGTGGCAGGCCTCAAAAAAGGCCGGGCAGTTGGCGGCGGTGTTGTGATCCGTCAATGCGGCGATCCCTATCCCCTCCAGGCTGGCCATGCCCGCCAGGTTGCAGGGGGTCATATCCTCGTCGGCACAGGGGGACAGGCAGGAATGTATATGCAGCTCCGCCCTGAACAGGCTCATGCCAGCAGCTCTCCCACCGCCCTGCACAGGGAAAAGGTATCCGCCCGGGAGCCCAGCAGGTTCATGCCCCGGGTTTTGAAGGCCTCCAGCGCATCCGGATCCGGCCGAACCCCTTCGCTGAGTATCACCAAGGCGCAGTCCGTCAGCTGGGCGACGGCGGCCACGTTCCGGTTGGACATGATGGTGATCCAGCAATCCCCCTCCCGGCAGCGGCCCATGACCCAGCTCAGCAGATCCCCGGCGTAGCCGCCGGTGATCTCCCTGTCTCCATCTCCCTCCCAGAACACGGTAAGGGACAGCTTTTCTTTCAGCTCGCAAACCGTCATGACCGGGAATGCTCCTCCCTTCGTCGCTCCCCCTCAGGGGGTATATCCGTCCGCCCTGGCGTCGCATCCCGGGCAAAGGCCCGGCAGGGACGGGGCTGTCTCATACGCCCTGCACCGGGCCGGGAAGGCTTCGCTCTCCGGGCCGGGCGGCACTCCTGCCTCTGCGTTGGGCCGCTTCTATACGCCTGGCTCCTCAGGCCGGGAGTGTTCCTCCATAAGCTGCTTCAGCCGCTCCCGCATACGGAAGATGCACTCGTTTATATCCGTCCGCCCCAGCACCACATCTTCGGCAAAGGCCCGGCAGGTGGGAGCGCCGCAGGAGCCGCAGTCCAGACTGGGCAGCTCCTGAAGGATCCGTTCTATCTCCATCATCATGCGGATGGACTCCCGGCGACTTTCGTTCAGGGCCGATACGCTCCTGAAGGCGTCCGCCCGCACCGTCAGGCACTCCTCCGGCACGGGGCCCGTCCCCGGGGGCAGGTGGTTCCTGGTCACGGGCATATACCGGCGGAGGGTCTGGAGCCGCCCCTTGGCGATGTAGGGATCCTCCACCGTCAGCACGCCGCCTACGCAGCCCCCTGCGCAGGCCAGCAGCTCGATAAAATCTACGCCGCTGATGTTGCCGTTCTCTATGCTGTCCAGCACCCGGATGACGTTTTCTATGCCGTCCGCCGCCAGATACCTGTCGTTCATCAGGGCGGAACCCTCCCCTCCAGAAACGGCCCAGCCCATGCCCACCATGCCGCTTTCGCTGATGCGCTGGGGGATCTTGTGGGGATCCATGGCCTCTATCAGGGGGAAGTATACCTCGCTCATGGAGATTACATAGTCCACATACTGCCGGGGCTGCCCCTCCTCCAGGTTCTTGATCCAGCTGTTTTTGGCCGGGCAGGGGGAGATAAACACCGTGCGGATATCCTCGTCCCGCAGCTGCGGATGCTTTTTAAGGGCCTCCTCCCGGGCCATAAGCCCCGCCAGCTCTATGGGGGGCATCACCGGCACCACATGGCGGCTGAGGCTGGGGAAGCGCAGGGCGATGAGCCGGACGATGACCGGGCAGGCGGAGCTGATCAGCGGATACACCGCCCGGGGATCCTTCATGAACCGCCGGGTCTGCTCGGTGATAAGCTCGGCGGCCTTGGATACCTCGAACACATCGTCAAAGCCCATATCCAGCAGGCCCTGAAGCACATAGTCCCCGTCCTCCAGGTTCTGCACCTGCCCAAAGAGGCTGGGGGCCGGCAGGGCAATCAGATGCTTGCTCCCGTCCAGATCCCCAAGCCGGTCCGTCACCGCCTTTTTGGCCTTGTAGGGGCATACCCGGATGCACTCCCCGCAGTCGATGCAGCTGGTGTCGTCGATGAGGGCCCGGCCCTCCCGCACCCGGATGGCCTCCGTAGGGCAGCGCCGCAGGCAGTGGGTGCAGCCCTTGCACTTGTCTGCATCCAGAAGAACGGAATGTTTGAATCCCATAAGCCTCCTTTTCTCCTGCCGCCGCCCGGCGCCCTGCGGGCCTTAGCAGCGGAAGCGCAGCGTGATGCTGGTTCCCTGGCCTACCACGGTATGGATATCCATCCCGTCGGAATAGCGCTTCATGTTGGGCAGGCCCATGCCCGCTCCGAAGCCCAAGGTGCGCACATTGTCCTTGGCGGTGGAAAAGCCCTCCTGCATGGCAGCCTCCACGTCGGCAATGCCCGGCCCCGTATCCTCCAGACGGACAAGAACCTGTTCGTCGTCCACATACACGTCGGCAACGCCGCCGTTGGCGTGGATGACCATGTTGATCTCTCCCTCATACATAGCGATGGATATCCGCCGGATCAGTTCCGGAGGGAAGCCCATCTTCCGAAGGAGCTTTTTTACCTGGACGGAGGCCTCCCCCGCAGAGGAAAAATCGCCTCCGGCCACATCGTAATGAAACTGCAGCGGTTCGCTCATGGACTTATCTGTGGAGCCCGGCGGCATACAGCCGCCCGCCGGCCTCGTACATGGTCAAGGGTGTTGCCAGCAACGCAATGCCGCTTTGCCGGGCCAGATCCACCACCGCCTCCGCCGGGTCCTTGCCCCGGACAAAGATTACGCAGCGCATATCCAGCATCAGGGCCGTGCGCACGGCCTGGGGGTTGTTCAGCCCCGTCAGCAGCACCGGCTGATCCTTGGCATAGGCCAGTACATCGCTCATCATGTCGCTGGAAAAGGCGGAATCCACCTGCTCCTCCAGCAGTTCCTCTCCGGCGCAGACCCGGGCCATGGTAAGCCGGGCCATTTCTCTGATCGTCATGCCACTCCTTTTTCGCCCATGCCCGGGCGGGGCGCACACGGTTGCGCTCTTTGTCCTTCAGGGGGGTGTTTTTGCCGGGGGTGCGGGAGAAGGGTTATTGATACTGCTCCAGAATGCCCTTGATATCGGCGGTGGTCAGCCGGCCGTAGACCTGATCGTCTATGGTAATGACCGGGGCCAGACCGCAGCAGCCCAGGCAGCGGGTGGCTTCCAGCGTGAAACGGCCATCGGCCGTGGTGTGCCCGGGCTCTATGTTCAACTGGCGGGCCAGTTCATCCAGCACATCCTGCGCCCCCTTGACATAGCAGGCGGTACCCAGACAGACCCGGATAAGGTGCTGCCCCTTGGGTTCCAGGTTGAACCAGGCATAAAAGGTGGAGACGCCGTACACCTGCTCCAGAGAGCAGCCCAGCCCTTCGGCGATCATAGCCTGCACTTCGATGGGCAGGTAACCGTAGATCTCCTGAGCCTGCTGCATGACCGGCATCAATGCGCCGGGCTGATCCTTGTGCTCCAGAATGGCAGCCTCTAGCTTTGCCTGCTGTTCCGGCGTATCCCGGAAGGGGATGGTGGACTTGTGCATGTTCATGTTTTCCTCCTTTAATATATGAAACCTTTTGCGGTAATCCGACTTTCTCTATTTTGTATGGTATCACATACATTTTCAAAAATCTACTGCATTTTGCCTGTTTTTTGTACGTTTTGGAAGTATTTGCAGGATATGTTTCTTTTTTCCGATGGATATGAAGCGAAGTTTATGAAAAAGATACAAATCTTCCGCAAGAATGGCTTTGCATCGTGGCGGCGGGGGTAGTATAATGGCATCAGAAATCATCTGAATACTAGGAGGATACCCTTTTGGCAAGGAAGAAATATAAGATCACGCCTCAGGGCTATATTACCATCGGGGCGGCGGTGATCCTGCTTATAGCGCTGATCATCCTGCTTTCCGTGACCAACTGCTTCGGTGCCTGCAGCGGTAAGGAAGGAGCGGTGGATCTGCCCTCGCCCACGGCTACGGCTACCCCCACGGCGGAACCCGCCAGCACGCCTTTGCCCAGCTCCACTTCCGGCGGGCTGCTGCCCATCATAACGCCCAACGTCAGCGGCGCGGCCGGTGCAAGTCCGGATGTTTCCGGTACCCTGGGCACCGGCACGGCTACCCCCGCATCTGTTACACCCTCTCCTTCTCCCACGGCAGAGGGCCTGAAAGAAGACCCCAAAGCCCTGAAAAAGCCCACCAACGCCATGGTCAAGGAAGCCGGCGCCGGGGAGCTTTCCGGCAATGATGTAAATCTGCGTCAAGGGCCCAGCACCAAGACCCCCATCGTTATCCAGAATATGAAGCGGGGCACGGAACTGACCCTGTATACCACGGACGGAGACTTCTACTTCGTTAAAGTCAATTCCGCCAAAAAGTATGGCTATGTGGCCAAGAAGTTCGTAAAGGTTACCAAAGCCATCGGCGCCGGGGATACCAAGGAAGATCTTTCCGACCAGCCGGAGGATACCGTGCTGGGCACCATTACCGCCAGCAAACTGGCCATCCGTGAAAAGCCCTCTACGGACGCCAAGGCCATCGGCGAATATTATAAGGACAAGAAGGTCTACATTTACTATAAGGAAGGCGACTTCTATTATGTAAAGGTAGCCGGCACCAAAACCAAAGGCTATATGGCGGCCAAATTCATCAAAGCCTCTGGCGAAGTCAAGAGTAAGTAAGCTGTTCCTGCGCAAAACGGATCCCCCGGTCGACCGGGGGATCTTTTTATATGTACTTGCTAAAAAGTGTAAACGAAATTCCGTTATTTCTTCTGTACATATACGAATGAACGGCAAAGCAGCGCTGTACTCCAGCACCGGAATAAGCGATGGTTCGCATATACAGCCAAATAAAATCGGAAAACAGGTAGATGCAGAAAGATATGAACATTTTTCCGCTCACTTATGCCATTCTGCACGGAATACGGGTAACTCGAGCCGCCCGTCCCGAAAAGTCCCCTATTAAACGACATTTTATGCATGCTTCCGCGTTTGAGCGGAATATCGGTAAACGATATTTTGTTTATTTGTACTGCATTGTGCGGTATACGGGCAGCCCTGCAGTCTGCCCTTTTCGACCCCGGAGCTGCATGCAGCCCGCCGCTGACGATGCTTGCGCCGTATACGAAAGGCGGGGCGCAGGCGTGCCCCGTCGGGCACGCCTGCGGGGGGGCGACCGCCCCCCGCAGCGTTCCGGCGGCTTTGCCGCAGGAACCGTGCGCCCCGCCCCCCGCTCTCCGGGAAAAAAGAACCGTCGCACCCCGGGATACATGCCCGGGGAACGGCGGCTCCATGTGCAGAAGCGGGTTCTGCTTATTCGTTTGGGTAAGGCTCCAGGAAGGCGTGGAAGTGACGCATGGGCAGATCGCGTCCCTGAACGATGCGCATGTTGGGGATATTCTCCCGATCCTCATACAGAGCCTTGACGGCGGCAATAACGTAATCCAGATGCTCCCGGGAATACATGCTCCGGTTCACCGCAAAACGCACCACGTTGCATACCTCCGCCTGCTGCTCCGGGGTCTTGAGATCATACTCCATGGAGTAATCCCCCAGTTCGCTGACCCGGATGCCATAACGCCGGATAAGCTCCAGAGAGAAGCCCTCCCCGGCAAAGGTCTCATGGCCCCGCTTGCCGTCAAAGAAAGCATCCATGTTGATATAGACTCCGTGGCCCCCTGCCGGCAGCACCACACCCTTGACTCCCGCTTTGTAGAATCCCTGGGCCAGGTATTCACACTGCTTTACCCGCTCATCCAGATAATGAAAATCGCAGCACTCATACAGCCCCACGGCCAGGGCCATGATATCGTGGCCGGACATGCCGCCGTAGGAATCGTTGCCGTAGCAGGAGATCTGTTTGACCTTGATGCGGATGCCCACGTCCCGCAAAAGGGTACCGTCCGGGGCAAAATCGGAGAACTTCTTCCAGAAGTACCCTCTGTCCCGGAAAGCCAGGATGCCGCCCATGTTGGAGTGGCCGTCCTTCTTCAAAGAGGCGGTGAAACCATCACAGTAGGAGAACATTTCCCGGGCGATCTCGGGGATGGACTTATCCCGGTAGCCCGCTTCGTTCATCTTGATGAAGTAGCAGTTCTCCGCCCAGCGGGCCGCATCCAGCATGAAGGGGATCTCATAGCGGTGGGCGATACGGGCAGTCTCCCGGATGGAGTGCATGGAAACGGCCTGGCCGCAAACCGTATTGTTGGTGACGGTGGTATAGATCATGGGGATGTTTTCCGGCCCCAAAGCATCGATCATCTCCTGAAGCTTCTCCAGATCCATATCCCCCTTAAAGGGATTGACGGGGTAGGCGCCGCCCTCCGGCACCTCAAAAAGCAGCTCCTTGCGGAACAGGTTCCGGGGGATGGAGCCCATCTGCTTGATATTGCCCTCGGTGGTATCGAAGTGCCCGTTGGAGGGGATGGTAAAGGCCTTGCCGGGATACCGCTCAGCCATGATCTGCTTGACGATCTCAAAGAGCACGGATTCCGCCGCCCGGCCCTGCTGAAGCAAAAAGGCATTGGGCCGCTCCAGCTGGGCGGCGCCGCCGTTGAACAGGCCCCCTTCATATTCACACAGGTATACCTGCTCCATCATCTTTTCCACGTCCCGGCAGTCCGTACGCACCAGGTCCAGGATCTTTTTGGGGCGATCTCCCCGCTCAAAGCAGTCCCGCATGGCATCCAGCAGCACATAATAGCCAGTGTTGCGGCCGTAGCTTTCATCCCCCAGCATCATGGCGGCCCATTGCTTATCCGTCATGGCAGTGGTGCCGGAATCGGAAAGCATATCCACCGTAAGCATGGCGGCGGGGAAAGCAAACTCGTTGTAATGGGTGGCTTTCAGGGCCCGCTCCCGCTGCTCTACGGTGACTTCGGGAATGTTGCGGACCACATAGGAGAAATGATGAGGAACCGGTACGTTCAAAGGATAGCTGGTTGACAAGATACTGACCTCCAAGTGTGTATTTGAAGATACCCCGGTCATCAACGGGCCAGACGTCCCCTTGACTGGCGGACAGTATGATTCATCCGTTTTCAAGTATACCATCCCTGCCGGGCAAAAGATATTGCCCCTGATCTTATATTATCGGAACGGAGGAGCCGGAGGTCAGGTTCGTATACGGCACCCCGGGGCGCACGTTCCGGCGGAACCGCCGGAACTCTGCGGAGCATCCGCCCCGCAGGCGTGCCGCCAGGCACGCAGTGCGCCCCTCCCCCGGCGGCCGGGCGACCCCCGTCAGCGGCGCGTAAGGACACTGGCAGCAGCGTGAGGGACGGGAGGTATTCTCCTGGCGGCAGGCAGCGTAAGCCCAGCCCGGAGCGGGAGTCCTGTTCCCGATATTCCGCACATTCACGCTTCTGTTAACAGAATATCGTACCTTTCCTAAAACCGGGACAGCCTCTTTTTCCCCGTTGGCAAGTCCTTCCTGGCGGTCAGAGCTGCGGACAAAAGCGTTTTTTCTGTACAAGCGCCCCGGCTGCCCGAGGGATTGACAAAGGCTCCTCTTTTCTGTATACTGTTGGACAATATGTATACAGGAGGTGAGAAAGTCCCCATGGACGCTGACAGTAGCAGCGCAATACCCCCCAAACGAAGCATTCGCCATAGCCGCGCCGAAATATAAGCAGGAAAGGTCTGTCTTCCTTTACGGAGAGCACAGGCCGGTCCTGCGTTTTTGTTTGCATTTTTCCTTCAAACGAGATTTATATTGATACAGAAAGAGGTTTATCGTGCGCGATTCTATAGGTATTTTACTTTTGGTACAGGTGATACTCATTGCCCTGAACGGCATCTTTGCCAGTGCGGAGATCGCCGTGCTTTCCATCAGCGAAACAAAGCTGGAAAAGCTGGCGGAGCAGGGCAGCAAAAAGGCCCGGCGACTCCGGAAACTGACGGAGGAGCCGGCCCGCTTCCTTTCCACCATTCAGATCGCCATCACCCTGTCGGGCTTTCTGGGCAGCGCCTTTGCCGCAGACGGTTTTTCCGGCCCGCTGGCAGACTGGCTCATCGGTCTGGGGGTCACAGGCATTTCCCGGGGGACGCTGGAAACCCTGGCCGTTATTCTGATCACACTGATCCTGTCTTATTTTACTCTGATCTTCGGGGAACTGGTGCCCAAGCGCATCGCCATGAAAAAGTCCGAAACCGTGGCTCTGGCCATCTCCGGGCTGCTGAGCGGCATCTCCAAACTGTTTAAGCCCGTGGTATGGCTCCTTTCCGTATCCACCAACGGGGTGCTGCGGCTGCTGGGCATTGACCCCCACGAGGAGGAAGAAGAGGCCAGCGAGGAGGAGATCCGTATGCTGGTGGAAGCCGGGGGAGAGAAGGGCACCATCGACAAGGAGGAGCAGACCTTCATCCAGAACGTGTTTGAATTTGATGATCTGACAGCCGGGGAGATCGCCACCCACCGGACGGACGTGGATCTGCTGTTCCTGGAAGACAGCGATGCACAGTGGGCCCAGACCATCCACTCCACCCGCCACACCCTGTACCCTATCTGCAACGAGACGGCGGACGATGTGGTTGGTATCCTGAACGCCAAGGACTATTTCCGCCTGGAGGATAAAAGCCGCCAGAACGTTATGGCCCATGCCCTGCGGGAGCCCTATTTTGTGCCGGAAACGGTGAAGGCCGATGTGCTTTTCCGCAACATGCGGCAAAAACGGCAGTCCATGGCGGTGGTGCTGGATGAATACGGCGGCATGGTGGGGATCCTAACCCTGAACGACTTGCTGGAAGAGCTGGTAGGGGATCTGCACAGCGAAACGGCCCCCGCAGACGACCCGGAACCCCGCATAGAGCAGCTGGATGAAACCACCTGGCGGGTCACCGGCAACGCCGAGCTGCGGGATATTGAAGCCGCTATAGGGCTGGAACTGGAGGACGGGGAATATGATACCCTGACGGGGCTGGTCTTTGACGCCCTGGGCACCGTGCCCGGAGATGACGATGCGAACATCTCGCTGGAGCTGCCCCTTATGCACATTGAGGTGAAAAAGGTACGGGAGCACCAGATCGAAGAAGCCCTGCTGCACCTGAAGCCCCGGCCGGAGCCCGAGGAAGCCTGAACACCGGGCCCCGCCGGTTCCTGACACTCATATACGGAAGCAGCTTTCCGAAAAGGAGGCTGCTTTTTCATTGCCGCAAAGCAGAAGGGCAGAGGAGAAGTAAGGGAGCAACCCCGCTCGCTTTCTGTCCCCGTATACGCTGCCCGGCCGAAACGAAGTCCGCGGGAAAAAGGTGGGGATGCACCTTTGGCCCGGAAGGGCCAAAGGCAGGGGCACCCTGCGGGCCGGGGACCGGCCGTGCATCCCCCCTATCGGAGCCGGCTATTTTTTCAACCGGGCACGTCCCAAAAGACAGGGACAGCCGCCTGCGAACCGGCAGTATAAAAGCAAAAAAAGCGCTCCCAAAGGAGCGCTTACCGGTTTTTCGTTTACAGAGAGGCCCCTTCCAGGGCTTGCTGCTGCCAGTTCCCCTTCTTGTAATACAGGAACATGGCAGCAGAAGTGATGGCCCAGGAGATGGCGTAGCATATGCTCAGCACCAGCAGCGTGGGATGCATGGCAAAAGCCGTATATTTCCAGATCACCCGGAAGGCGCAGATGCCCAGGCCCGTAATGAGCACCGGGGGCTTTACCACCCCGCAGCCCTTGAGGGTACCGGAGAATATCTCCACCGCTGTCCACAAAAAGTAGAAGGGTACAAAGTACAGAAGGAGTTTATAAGTGGTCTCCACCACTGCCGGGTCCTTGGAGAAGGTGGGCAGCACATGGGGGGCCACCAGCAGAATGATGGTGCTCAGCACAATGGTAATGGGCAGGAAAATCCGGAAGCCCACCTTGGCGCAGCGGTGGACCCGATCCATCTTCCCGGCGCCGAAGTTCTGCCCCACAAAGTTTATCACGGCCATGCCCGCCGCATTGGAGGTGGCCCAGTAGAACCCGTCTATCTTGGTGGAAAGACTCCAGGAAGCCACCACCACCGTGCTCAGGCTGTTTACGGCCACCTGCAGGACCATATTGGATACATTGTACATGCTGGCTTCCAGGCTGGCAGGCACACCGATGCGCATCATCCGCCGGATCAGCCCTCCGTCCAGCCGCAGCTCCTTCCACCGCAGACCATAGGCCTCCCGGGTGCGCAGCAGGCTCGCCGTCAGCAGCAGGAAATTCAGCACCTGCGAAAGTACCGTGGCATAGGCCACGCCCTTTACATTCCAATGGAGATAGACTACGAACACATAGTCCAGCACAATGTTCAGAATGCAGGCGGCAAACATAAACAGAAACGGCCTGCGGGAATCCCCTACGGCCCGGAGTATGCCGGATTCTATGTTCAGCACCAATACCACAGACGAGCAGGAGAAATAGATCCGCAGATAGTCGGTAGCGTCGGCCAAAGTATCCGCGGGGGTCTTGAGCCATACCAGGAAGGTGGGCACAAAGATCAGGCAGATCCCCGTCAGCACCAGACCGATCAGGAAGCACAGCAGCACGGCCGTACCCGTGGCCCGGCGCAGCGGTTCCTCCTTTTTCCCTCCGTACAGCTGGGCAATGACCACGCTGGCCCCGCCGGTCAGGGCGGTAAAGAAGCCTATGACCAGATTGGTGAGAGTGGCGGCGCTGCCTCCTACAGCGGCCAGAGCTTCCGTACCCACGAACCGGCCCACAATAATGGCATCCACCGCATTATACAGCTGCTGAAACCAGGTGCTGGCAGCGATGGGCAAAAAGAACAGAATCAGTTTTTTCCAGATGGGCCCCTGGGTCAAGTCCCGGCTGGCGGCAATTTTCGTTTCCATAGCTTAGCCAGTATAGCCGGGAAAGTTCCTTTCGTCAATGCGGTTTATAAAGTTTTTCAGGGAAAAAAGCTTTCCTTTTCCGTCTCCTTTTCCATGGAAACCTTCGCTTTCCTCTGCGCCGGAAATTCTCCCGCACCGCCGTCTTTGCAGGATCGGCGCTGTGCTTCCGGCTGGCGGCAGCGCCGCCCCTCTGCATATATTCTTTCGGCTTTGCGTATTCTCTTTCCCCAAAGCCCGGTCTTTGAATCCGGGCAAAAACGTGGTATACTTATTTGTTTACATATCATAGGAGGAACGCCCATGTATATCATCGCCGGTCTGGGAAACCCCGGACTCAGCTACAGCAGGACCCGCCACAACATCGGCTTTATGGCGCTGGACGCTCTGGCCCGCCGCTGGGGGATCCGGATCCACACCAGAGCTTTTCAGGGACTGGTGGGGGAAGGCCTTTTTGAGGGGGAAAAAGTGCTGCTCATCAAGCCCCAGACCTATATGAATCTCAGCGGCAGCTGTCTGCGGGAGGTCATGGGCTTTTACAAGCTTCCCCCGGAAAAGCTTATCGTGCTGGTAGACGATGTGGAGCTGCCCCTGGGGAGCCTGCGCATACGGAGCAAGGGCTCTGCGGGCACCCATAACGGTCTGCGGAGCATCCTTTCCTGCCTGGGCAGCGATAACTTTGTGCGCATACGCATCGGCTGCGGGCAGGACCAAAGCCTGCTGCTGCGTGATTTTGTGCTCAAGCGCCCCGGCAAAGGAGAGATGGCCCTGCTGGAGGAAGCCTATGCCCACGCTGCCGAGGCGGCGGAGCTCATCGTTTCCGGACATACGGATCGGGCCCAGATGCTCTTTAACAAAAAACATGAAGCCTGCAACAGGCTGGAAAGCCGCTGAAACCCATATGATGGACGCCTTATTTGCACTGCTGGAAAAGGACCCCGCCTGGAAGAGTCTGGATACCGCCCTGAAGGAGGGCCGCGGCCCGGCGGCGGTATTCTCCTGCCCGGAAGGGTGCCGCCTGCCCCTGTGGGGAAGTATGAGCCGGGGAAAAACCGGTCTGATCGTTACGGATACGGAAGCCGCCGCACTGGAGCTTTACCGGCAGGAAAAGACCTACCGGGAGGATGTACAGCTGTTTTTGTGCCGTGAAATGCCCCTGGTGCATGTGCAGGCCGCCAGCGCCCAGCGGCGGAGCATGCGGCTGAGCGTTCTGTCCCGGCTGTGTTTGGGGATGCCCAGCCTGATCATCACCCATGCCGGAGCCCTGATGGAGCGGCTGGCGCCCCCGGAGGCCTTTTTCTCCTGTCTGCGAAGCCTGCGCCGCGGAGAGGAGATCCCTCCCCGCACGCTGCTCAAATTCCTGGTGGACAGCGGCTACGAACGGGTGGATATGCTGGAGGGGCCGGGTCAATGCGCCCTGCGGGGAGATATTCTGGATGTATTCCCGCCCCAGCGGGAACACCCCTGCCGGATAGAATTTTACGGAGACGAAATAGACCAGCTGCGGATCTTTGACGAGAGCACCCAGCGCTCCATAGAGCAGACGGATTCCATCCTTCTGCCCCCGGCCTTTGAAACGCCCCAGACCCCGGCTTTAATGAAAAAAGCCCTGAAGGCGCTGGGGGAAGCCGCCGGTTTTGAATCCCAGCGGGAAAGCTGGGAGCAGGGCCGGCCCTGTTTGGGAGCCGATGTACTTTTGCCCCTGCTGTATAAAGAGGCCTGCTGCCTGTTTGACTATCTGCCCAAAGACGCCCTGCTCTTTTTAACGGAGCCGGGCCGCATTGCAGACGAAGGCAAGGCCTTCTCTTTGAGCTGCATGGAATCCGTAGCGGGACTGCTGGAGCGGGGGAAGGGCCATCCCTGCCAGAAGGAGCTGCTTTTGCCCCCGGGCGAGCTGGAAAAGCGCCTTTCCACCCCCCGCACCGCTGTGTTTTACAGCCTGTTCCGCACCAGCCCCCTGTTTCAGCACCCCTTCTCCCTGAAGTTTGAGGGGGAGAATGCCCCCGCCTATCTGGGGGACATGGGGGAACTGAAGCGGGAGCTGAAGCAGGGCCAGAACAAGGGGGAGACCCGGCTGCTGTTTGCCGGGGAGGGCGCCGCCTTTCTTTTCCGGGAGCTGGAGGAGGAAGGGCTCAGCTGCCGGATGGAAAGCACCCTTTCCAACGTGCCCGCTCAGGGGACGCTGCTGGTGCTCAAAACCACTTTGCCCCGGGGCTTCCGCCTGCCTGGGAGCCGGCTCACCGTCCTTTCTCAGGAGGAGCTGTTCGGCAAGCAGCAGACCCACCGGAAGCAGAAAAAGAGCGGGCTGAAGTTTTCCGATCTGACCGTGGGGGATTATGTGGTCCACGAAGCCCACGGTATCGGCCGGTTCGTGGGCGTGGAACAGCTGACGGTGCAGAACAGCACCCGGGATTACCTGCTGCTGGTCTACAAGGGCGGCGACAAGCTCTATATCCCCACGGATCAGCTGGACAGGATCCAGAAATACATGGGTGCCGGGGAAGAAGGCACCCCCAATCTTTCCAAACTGGGCGGGGGAGAGTGGCAGCAAAAGGTAAGCAAGGCCCGGACCGCCGCCAAAAAGCTGGCCTTTGATCTGGCGGAGCTGTATGCAAAGCGCACCAGCGTCAGGGGCTTCGCCTTCAGCCCGGATACCCCCTGGCAGAAAAAGCTGGAAAGCGCCTTTCCTTATGAGGAGACCCCGGATCAGCTCCAGTGCATCGCCGAGATCAAGAAGGATATGGAAAGCCCCCGGCCCATGGACCGGCTTTTGTGCGGGGATGTGGGCTACGGCAAAACAGAGGTGGCCCTGCGGGCAGCCTTTAAGGCCGTGCAGGACGGGAAGCAGGTGGCCTTTCTGGTGCCCACCACCATTCTGGCCCAGCAGCATTTTGCCACGCTCTCCGGCCGGTTTGAGGAATTCCCCGTGCATCTGGGGTGCCTGAGCCGCTTCCAGACCCCCAAGGAACGGGAGGAGGTCAAGCGCCGCCTGGCCAAAGGGGAAATAGACATGGTGGTGGGCACCCACGCCCTGCTGGCCAAGGATGTGAAGTTCAAGGATCTGGGGCTGCTGATCATCGATGAGGAGCATCGTTTCGGCGTGAACCACAAGGAGCAGCTCAAGGCCCTGCGCTCGCAGGTGGACGTGCTGACCATGACCGCCACCCCCATCCCCCGGACGCTGAACATGGCCATGACGGGCATACGGGATGTTTCCACCATAGAAACGCCCCCGGAAAACCGTTTCCCCGTGGAAACATATGTAATGGAGTTCAGCCCGGCTCTCATCGCCTCGGCCATCCGCCGGGAACTGAGCCGGGGCGGGCAGGTGTTTGTCATCAGCAACCGGGTCATGGGGATGGAAAACACCCTTTCCCGGCTCAGAGAACTGGTGCCGGAATGCTCCATGGCCATGGCCCACGGCCAGATGCATGAGCAGCTGCTGGAAAAGACCATGATCGCCTTTATCAACCGGGAGTATGATCTGCTCCTTTGCAGCACCATTGTGGAAAGCGGCGTGGATGTGCCCAACTGCAACACCCTTATCGTGCTGGAAGCGGACAGGCTGGGGCTGGCCCAGCTGTATCAGCTTCGGGGCCGGGTGGGCCGCTCCTCCCGGCTGGCCTATGCCTACTTTACGGTAAACGCCGGGCAGGCCGTTTCCGAAACCGCCCAGAAGCGCCTGCTGGCCATACGGGAATTCACCCAGTTTGGAGCGGGGTTCCGGTTAGCCATGCGGGATCTGGAGATCCGGGGTGCCGGGAGCCTGCTGGGGGCAGAGCAGCATGGCCATATTACGGATATCGGCTATGAGTATTACTGCAAGCTCATCCGCTCCGCCGTAGAGGAAGCCCGGGGCAACGCCCCCGCTCCGGATATAGAGTGCACCGTAGACGCCCCGGTGGACGCCTTTGTGCCCAAAAGCTTTGTGGGCAACGAGCTGCTGCGCATGGGCATGTACAAGCGCATTGCCGAGATCACCGGAGAAGAGGAGTACGGGGAGCTGTATGAGGAGTTTACCGACCGCTTCGGCACTTTGCCCGAAAGCGTGGAGACCCTTATGCGTCTTTCCCTCATCAAGGCGCTGGGGGCCCGGGCGGGGCTTTGCGCCGTGCGGATCCAAAGCGGCCTGGCCCAGCTGAAATTCGACCCCTCCGCTTCCCCCGATGGGGGGCGGCTGCTGCTCTGGCTGGGAGGCATACAGGGGGCCCGGCTCGTCTCCGGAGAAACGCCCCAGGTGCAGATCCGCATCAAAGATTGGACCGCAGCGGAATTCGTCAAGAAAATGCCACAATTTTTGACCGGTTTGGTCCGTTGCAAGGGGCCGGAGGATAGGGTATAATCAATGCAATGCGATTTCGGGCAAAAGGCCGGAGCGCGAAAGAAAGGAAACAATACCATGAAGATGTACAAACGCCTGTTGGCCCTGGGGCTGGCCCTTGGGATGCTGTTTGGCCTGGCCGCCTGCGATCAGCAGAACGATAAGGAAGAAGAAGCTTCTCCCTCTGCAGAAGCTACCGGCGCCCCTGCCGATGAAGCCCAGAAGGATATCTCTGCCGATCTGCCCGCCATTGAGCTGGGGGATCAGGTGACCACCGTAGGGGATATCCAGGATGCGTATGAATACTTCGTCTCTTACATGTCCTATTACGGCATGGAGGCTCCCACGGAGGAATCCGAGATCAAGCAGTACCGGGATATGGTCGTGGAGCAGGCCCTTTCCGATATGGTGCTGCCCTGGAAGGCCAAGGAGCTGGGGCTGTCTTTGGACGCCGCCGATGACGACCAGATCGACGAGCAGGTGGAAGCCCACCGGGCAGAGATCCTGCAGGAGTATAAGGAGTACGCCCGCCAGCAGCTGGGGGAGAGCGCCACAGAGGAAGAAGTAGACAAGAGCGCCACGGAAACGCTGGAAAGCGAAGTGGCATCCTATTACAACTGCACCTTTGAAGAATACCTTTCCACCATTTACCGGCCGGAGATGGAAAAGAACCGGCTCAGCGAAAAGGTAGAGGAATACTTCCTTTCCACCGTAAAGCTGGAAGAAGGGGATGCCCAGTCCTGGTTCGCACAGGAGCTGACCGATCAGCAGACCGCCGTAGCCAGCGATCCCCTCAGCTACCGCACCACCCAGCAGGCCTATGAATCCGGCGAGTCTCAGGTGCCCGGTCTCAGCGTACCGGAGGGCTTTACCCGGGTGCAGGTGATCCGCCTTGCCCTTTCGGAAGCGGATCAGGCTGTTTATAACGAAAACCTCACCAAAATGACCGCACTGGAAGCCGAATACGGCGCCATCGTCCTCAAGGGGGAAAATACCGTCCGCCAACAGGAGATCCAGGCCGAATATGCGGCCCTGAGCACCGCCAACCGGGAGCTGCTCAAGAGCCTGCAGGAGAAGGGCAGCGCCGCCCTGCAGGAGATCGAAAGCGGCAAGGACTTTGGCCTGGTCATGAAGGACTACGCCTCTTCCGCCCCCACCGATGCCCAGATGGCCTTTGGAGATCTGCTGTACACTCTGGAGAAGGACAGCAACTTTGACGAAGAGATCTGGAACAAGGTGCTGACCATGAAGGCCGGGGAAGTTTCTGACCTGATGGAAGTAAGCAGCGTGTTTTATATTCTCAAGCGGGGAGACGACGTGGTAGCCGGGGACCGCACCTATGAGCAGTTCCAGGAAGCCGCCGAAGCTGCCGCTCTGGAAAGCAAGAAGGACAGCGAGTGGAGCGCCGTGCAGAGCAGCTGGCTGGAGGAAGCCCGCAGCGCCGCTGTGTTCCACGAGGACAACTACAAGAACGTAGGCTGACAGACATCGCCCGTCTGCAAAAACCGCAGCAGAGAGCAGCGCAAAAAAGAAAAGTACTGATCGAAGCTTCATCAAAAAAGCGCCTCATCCGAAAGGCGCTTTTTTGTGTGGGAACGGGGGTTGCGCCGTAATCGGGAGGGGGGCGCTGCAGGCGGCGTGCCGCCGCCCCAG
>OIXH01001767.1_pt1 | contig 23190 bp, 20 predicted proteins | sample 1587741 | NCBI WGS metagenome assembly OIXH01 (sample SAMEA3888916, study PRJEB22519) | human gut metagenome | biome: human gut; feature: human-associated habitat; material: faeces | place: Denmark | collected 2011 | reverse complement strand
AACGAAAAAATGAAAACATGGGAGAAGTTGTCCCTGATTATTTATGTGATGTGTGGCAATCCACTTCCCGACAAATTGTCGGCAAGTCTTGTGGGCAACTCGCTCACAAGTAACGAAAGTGACAATGCTCGGATACAACTTCATCCCAAGTTGGGTGAAAAACTTCGTTCCAACTTGGCACAAAGTTAAAAATGTAGGAAACAGAAAAACGACAATCACTTCGACATAATTTGTGTAGAAGTTGAAGGGCTGAGCTTTCTGCTTGCGGACGAATTGAACACAAGACAGTGCTTCTATTTTCTGAAAATCAACTTCGTCCCAAGTTGGGATGAAGTGCTACGGTGTAACTTGCACCAAAGTAAGGTGTAGAGATTTTGTATTGTAAATTCTTGATGAGGTGTCTGAAATTTCATAAATGTCAAAATGACTTCTGGACAATTTGTCCAGAGGTATCATCATGCTTCAATTAGAAAATCAAAAATATCCTTACTACAGCTTACGGTAAAATGAAAATCTGCTATTAGCTGCCTGTTCTCAACTTTGGGATATGCTCTTTGGCTGAACTTGACAAGATCACTTATTTCGACATTTCATGCTATGATAGTTACAGATGAAAATTAAATACTGCTTCATACAAGATTTTATTGATGGGCAAGCCCCATATTTATACAAACATATTTTTAGTCAGTCCGAACTGTCGGAGCTGTTGAAGTGCAGGAACTTCTGGATGCTATTGCAGAGAAATACAATCGCCCTCACAGAAAGACCAACGCATTGTTGGCAGGACTGGTGCATTGTCCTTACTGCGGCAGACGACTGAGTGTAATTTCCGAGTCCGACCGCTGGACGAACGGAAAACCTCGGTTCAAATATGTTTGTCCTGGTTATCGCAAAAAGGAATGTAATTTCAAAGCGGTAGATGGCGTTCTTCTGGACGAATTTGTGGTACAGCAGTTATCTGAACTATCGGATGAAAACAGCGAGCGTTTCAGAAAGATTCTGGAAATCAAGATTGAGGAAGTCTTGGAGCAGTCACAGACGGTACAGGAACACAATCTCATTAAAAAGAAACGTGACAAACTGAAAGCAGATATTGCTGTGCAGACAAGAAATCTGCGAGAAGCAGATGGCAGTATCAAGCAATTTATTCAAGAGGATTTGCAAAATCTGGCTGAAGAACTGAGGGAAACGGAGCAGCAGCTTTCCAAACTGGATGAAGGCAGAAAGAACAATATGATTGCCATCCGTGACTTGGAAATGACAAAAGAAAGGCTGCTCTCCTTTGCAGAGTATGCAAAAGATGCGCAGCCGGAGGTTCTGGTCACTTTGATCCAAACTATTGTAGAAAGAATTTATATTGTGGATAAGGATGACGAGCGTTACTGCCACATCTTTATCAAAGGCTGTTCCGGAGAAGATTACACCGGCTTCTTCCAGACAGCCGGTTACATAGAGCAAAAAACTGCCTCAATGTGTGATTCAGATCAGGATAGCCTTCTCAAATCCATCACACATTTGTACTTCATCAATAAAAAGGTAGTTATCCTTACCATTAATATACTTTTTCTTCACATAATCCAATAACGCATGATACTCTAGCAATTCTTCATATTCATCATCATTATAATTAATATGAATAATATTTGCCTCTTCTTCAATCTTTACTATTTTTTGAATAAACATCTCCAAGAGCTTTGATTTCCCACTACGTCGAATTCCTGTTATTACCTTTATATCCGGTGTTCCTTTCACATTTTCTAATTGTTCCAGGTAATCCGGTCTTTCAATAAGCCGCATGATTTTTCCCTCCAAAATCATAATAATACAGTTATTCCCCAAAATCAATATTTTATCAATTTTGGGGAATAACTGTATTTTACCATAAATAATAAATATTAATGAAAGCCCAGTCTTCTACACCATCTGCACAAGCCAGACGTTGCTTCGCACCATACAGTAACCGATAATTACTTTTATCAGCTCTGTTGCCTGCACGAAAAAGTAAACGCTTATAATTCCAATCCCTGTAAAATGTGCCAGCACAAACGCTGTCGGCACAACAATGACCCAGGTGAATACGGAGTCAAATAAAAATGTAACCATCGTTTTTCCGCCGGAGCGCAGCGTAAAATAGGACGCATGGCTGAACGAGCAGAACGGCATGATGAGCGCCGAAACTGCGATAAAACTGGTTGCCAGCCCTTTAATTTCGTCGGTTGTGTTATAGATCTGCGGGAAAAATCCTCCGATAACCAGCATAACCGCCGCCACTATCACACAGCAGAACACGCTGAAAACAATCATCTTGTTGTCCGCATCCTTTGCCATTTCCAGCTCTCCCGCTCCCAAATACTGTCCGACAACAATGCTGATACAGCCTCCAAGCTGTAAGTAAATGATATTGAACAGGTTTGTAATCGTTGTGGCAATATTAAGTCCCGCTACAACCTCAAGACCACGGACAGAGTAACACTGTGTTACCGCTGTCATGCCTGCTGCCCATAAAACCTCATTTATCATGAGCGGGAATCCCTTAATGAGAATCGCCTTTAACTCCTCTTTTGGAATACCAAATCCTGTATAGGCACCCTTTAAATATTTATTTTTCTCTGCGTGACCATGCGCCCAGATAATAATGATGAGTGCTTCAATATAACGTGCAATCACCGTCGCAAGTGCCGCACCGATAACCCCAAGTTTTGGGAACGGTCCGATGCCAAAAATCAGAAGATAGTCTAACACCGCATTGCTTCCGACCGCAACAAAGCTTGCAATCATCGGAACCATTGTCTGCCCGGTCTCCTTAATGTTGGTCGCATAAGCCTGATTTACCGCAAATGGAATGAGTCCCACGACCATGATTGCAAGGTATTGCAGACCATATTGTAACGCGACATCCGTTGCACCGTTTCCGGCGGTATCGGTCAGATAAAGTGAAATCAGATTTTCCCCGTTTGTCAAAAACAGCAGTATCGTGAGTATCGTCACAAGCAGCGCTGCATACAGTTTAAAACGGAAGGAATACATATGTCCCTTATGATTTCCCTTTCCATAATACTGTGCACCAAAAATACTTGCCGCCGAAACCGCGCCAAAGATTGCCAGATTGTATACAAAAATGAGCTGATTTACAATCGCAACACCGGACATCTGCTCCGTGCCGAGCTGTCCAACCATGATATTGTCCAGGAAGCTGACCAGATTCGTGATGGCATTCTGCACAATCATCGGCAGTGCCAGATATAAGTATCTCTTATAAAATGCTTTGTCTCCTATATATTTACTTCTAAATTTTGCGAACATGATAACCCTTTCTTTTGTTTCTGAATCATTTCATTTATAGATTTATAATCATATCACCCTATTCCGAAAAAATCACTGTTTTTCTTTCATTATAATAATTTTTGTGCAATTTTTTCAATAACCCCTTGTTATACATTCCAGCAAAAATATGCATTTTACTTATATCTTATCCTGTGTTATCTTAGCCATACAGGCTAATGCTATAAGATGGGGGATTTATATATGGAAAAGAAATCAAATCATTTTTCCGGACAGCTCGGATTTGTCCTTGCCGCAGCTGGAAGTGCTGTCGGCGTGGGAAACTTATGGAGATTCCCGTACCTCGCAGCCAAAGACGGGGGCGGATTATTTTTAATCATCTATTTTATCCTTGTGCTGACGTTTGGATTTACGCTGCTCACATCCGATATTGCCATCGGACGCCGCACCAAAAAGAGTGCCATTGGGGCTTACACCGAGATGCACCCGAAGTGGAAATTTTTAGGGATTCTGACATTTCTCGTGCCGGTTCTTATCATGACCTACTACGCAGTCATCGGCGGATGGATTACAAAATATGCGGTTGTGTATTTCACCGGACAGGCAAAAGCCGCTGCCGCAGACGATTATTTTACTTCCTTTATCACATCGTCCACTTCTCCGGTGATTTTTGCGCTCCTTTTTATGGGAGTCACGGCTTTTATTGTATACAATGGGGTTGAGGGTGGCATTGAAAAAGTGTCCAAATGGATGATGCCGGTTCTTTTCGTCCTCGTTGTCATCATCTCCGTTTACTCGCTGACCTTAGAGCACACCGATGCTTCCGGTCAGGTGCGCACCGGATGGGAAGGATTTTTGTATTACCTGACACCAAATTTTGAGGGACTTACGTTAGAACGTTTCTTACAGATTTTATTAGACGCCATGAGCCAGCTTTTCTTCTCCTTAAGCGTGTCCATGGGCATTATGATTACGTATGGCTCCTACGTGAAGCCTGAGGTAAACTTAAACAAAGCGGTGAACCAGATTGAGATTTTTGACACCGGCGTTGCGTTTCTCGCCGGCGCCATGATTATTCCGGCTGTATTTGTCTTCTCCGGAACCGAAGGAATGGATGCAGGACCCAGCCTGATGTTTATTTCCCTGCCAAAAGTATTTGCCGCCATGGGAAAAGCAGGTACATTTGTAGGTATGTTATTCTTTGTGACTGCGATATTTGCAACGTTATCTTCCTGTATCTCCGTACTCGAATCCATCACCGCAAACTGCATGGAAATCTTTCATACAGGCAGAAAGAAGACCGTTATCGTTTTATCCGCCATCTATCTTGCCGCCTCCGCCGTCATCACGTTAGGTTACAGTATCTTCTATGTAGAGGTGAAACTGCCGAACGGCTCGACCGGACAGCTTCTTGACATCATGGATTATATCAGCAACAGCGTCATGATGCCTTTTATCGCACTGCTCTCGACCATCCTGATTGGCTGGATTGTGACACCCGACTATGTCATTGATGAGATGCAGCGGAACGGCGAAACCTTCCACCGGAAAAAACTTTACCGTGTGATAATCCGCTTCGTCGCCCCGGTTATGATGTTTGTTCTGTTTTTGCAGTCTACCGGACTTCTGGCGTACCTGTAGCTTTTTCGATTCTCTTGCGAAGCTCAAGCATCTGGTTATCCACTTTGGCGATCACCGCCGAATAATTCCGGATTTCCCGTTCCACCTGCTCGATGCACCCGGCACTCTTTTTATAACACATCTGCGTGTCAAGCTCCGCCCAGTAATCCATTGCAAACGAGCGAATCTGGATTTCCACCCGGACAGTGTCTCTGTGGTTTAAATACACGAGCGGAATCTCCACAATCAGATGCAGGCTCTGATACCCACTCTTTTTGGGCTTTTTAATGTAATTCTTTTCTTTTGCAATTGTAATATCTTTCTGTTTGCGCAGTGCGTCCGCAATCTGCTCGACATCGTCGCAGAAATAGCAGACAACACGCACTCCGGCGATATCGTTTAGCGACTTTACCGCACTTGCAAACGATACCTCCCGCTCCTTGCGGATTAATTTTTTTATCATGCTGTCCGTGGACTTTAACCGGGAGGAAAGCGCACGGACAATGGGTCTTTTATTTTTTTCCGTCAAATCGGCATTGATAAGAGAAAGCCTTGCAAGCACCAGCTCCATTGCGCTCAAATACCGCTGCCGCACAACCTCGTTTTCAAATTTTTCCCGAAGCTCTAATTCTCCGCTTAACGGCTTACTCGATTCCTTTTTGGGCAATTTTAACTCCTTTCGCCTGTGTCTGCACTTCCGGCATGCCGTGCACGGCAAACAGGACAAATCCGATGACAATCATCAGTGCAATGACTGCAACTCCGGCTTTTGAAGTGTGGAATACCTGCGTGGTGACACCCATTAACATCGTTCCCATGAAAGAAGCTCCTTTGCCGAAAATATCATAGACGCCAAAGTACTCGGACGACTTTTCCTTTGGAATAATTTTGGCAAAATGGGAGCGGGAAAGTGCCTGGATAGCGCCCTGAAACACGCCTACAATCGTCGCCATCAGCCAGAACTTCCACGCGGTATCCAGCCAGATAGCATAGACAGCCACGCCAAAATATGCCGCGATACATACCAGAATCAGATTTTTTGTCTCAAATCTGCGGGTCAGCTTTCCAAACAAAATTGAGCACGGAAATGCGACAAACTGTGTAAAAAGAAGCGCTAAAAGCAGATTCGTATCGCTGATTCCGACATCTTTTCCGTAAGAGGTTGCCATCTCGATGATGGTATAGACGCCATCAATATAGAAGAAAAAGGATAACAGGAACAAAAAGACCTTTTTATCCTGCTTCATCTCATTCCAGATGCCGGAAAGCCGCTCAAAGGCACTTTTTATCGTCCCTTTCTTGGATTCGACATAAAATTTCTGCTCATAATTTTTCAAAAGCGGCAATGTGACAGCGCCCCACCAGACTGCATTGATAAAAAATGCAATCATCGTTGCCGTACCGGATGTCATACCGATACTTTCTGCATTTAAAACCAGAAGAAGACTTGCGATAAACGGCACGCAACTTCCGATGTACCCCCACGCGTAACCATGTGAGGAAACCTCATCCATGCGCTCATCCGTGGTGACATCCACGAGCATGGAATCGTAGAAAATCAGGCTTCCGCCAAGTCCGACCTTTGCAATGACAAAAATCACCAGAAACGCCAGATAACTTCCGGACAGTCCGAGTGCCGCAAGACCCAGCACGCCCATCATCAGAAAAAAAGTAAACAGCGGTTTCTTATGGTTCCGGTTATCTGCCACAGCCCCAAGAATCGGTCCAAGCAGTGCCACTATAATCGTAGAAATCGATATCGCATAGCTTAAATAGGCGGTGGAATCCGCAGCACTCACCCCTGCCGTCGTTGCCATGTTCTTAAAATAAATTGGTATAATTGTAGATACCAGAAGCACAAATGCAGAATTTCCCACATCATAAAGAATCCAGTATTTCTCCAGTTTCGTTAATTTTTCTTTCATATGACCAACCATCCTTATCTCATGCTTTCTGTTTCCAGAAAGGTAAATAATGTTTCAAAGTAACGCACTCTCGTCTCATATGCCGCATGAAAAATTTCATGTTTTGATTCCGGCACAAAGACAAGCCTCGTGTTTTTCGTTCCTTTTGCAAATGTGCGGTGCGCCCGCGATTTTACCATATGGTCTTCCCCCGCGGAAAAAAGCAGTATCGGAATTTTTATTTTTTCCCGCTCCTTCTTCTTCATCAGCGCATGACAGGCGAGCAGGCTCTCAAGCACCCAGCGGTAACATCCCCCATAAGTGCGGTAACTGCGGTTTCCGAGCCTTTTCTGGAAAACATAATAATACCGGCTCTCCGACACACAACTGCTTCCCTTAAAATCCGGCGTTGCCACAAATCCACTCTGCCCGGGCGCATATTTTTTTCCGTTTCCTGCTGCCACCTGGGCTGCCGCCGCAAGAAACGCAATCACCGTCCCGTATTTTCCGGTCTGCATTGCAAACATGGGCGCTGAGAGCACTGCCTTTTCAAAAAATCCCGGATGCTGCTCAAGGCAGCGCACTCCGATTGCCCCGCCCATTGAGTGTGCAAACAGATAGCGGTGCGGTTCTGCGAATTTCTCAAGACGCTTTGTGTAGCAGTACAAATCTTCCACATACTGTCCGTAACTTTCCACATACACCATTTCGCTATCCGGCACAAAACGCTCGGAACTTCCGTGTCCTCTGTGCTCCGGCACATACACGGAATAGCCTTTTTGCAGAAAATAATATACAATTTCGTTATATTTTTCCGCGAACTCGCAAAATCCGTGGCAAATTACAACACATTTATCCGCCCCGGGAAGACAGTATTCATATGCACAAAGCATCGCCTTTTCCTGGCCCAGAAACTTTACCTGCCTGCGATACCGGCGCAGATACGGCTCAATCTCCTCCCGCATCCGCTCTAAAAAGCCGCTCTCGCCCAGATAAAGCTCGCTCATTTCTGCTCCCCTTTCACAATGCGGCGCGCCACATCCGGATAATTTGTAATCATGGCATCCACCTGCATTTTGCAGACCTCGCGCATATAAAGCTCCTCGTTGACCGTCCACACATGAATTTTCTTATTGTGTTTGCGACATTCCTCCACGAAATTTTCGTACTGCAAATTATAAAGTGCCGGATGAAGCGCATCTGCGCCTACCACGTAAGACGCATAGCTCACCGGATTGATAATTCCGTCACAGTAGAGCATCCCGGTCTTCGCATCCGGATTCTCCTCCTTTATCCGCTGTAAGGTGTAATGATTAAAAGAAGAATACAAAACACGCTCTTCCATTCCCATCCGCGCTGTCAGCTCTAATACCCGTTTTTCGATTTCCGGGTAAAAGACAACTCCGGTTTTTATTTCTACATTTATCGTCAAGTCTGTTGGTTTTATCAGCGCATACACTTCCTCAAGCGTTGGAAGCTGTGCATGTTCATATTCGGGATGTGTCTTGTTAAAATGAAACCGGCACAGTTTTCCATAGGTAAAATCCTTTACCCAGCCGCTTCCCTCACAGACACGGTCAATCGTCTCATCATGAATGACGACAAGCTCGCCATCCTTTGTCATCTGCACATCCAGCTCAATGCCGTCTGCATTCTGTTCAACTGCTTTTTGAAACGCTTCCAGGGTATTTTCCGGCGCATAACCGCTCGCGCCCCGGTGCGCCCATACTTTTGTTTTGTTCATACGTCTCCTCCATTCTCACCTAAGTATAAGAAGGACACGTAAAAGAAAGGAGGTATTTTTTGTAAAATGTTTGTAAGAAGCTGTGCTACAGCAGATATGCCAGTAATAACAGCACAGCTAAGAAACAGATATTTGCAATGGTAAAATAGAGCAGATACTTTCCTTTGGTACGGTTGTAACTGCCTGCATAGATTTTATAAGAAATAAGACTTGCCATCGACGCAATAAGCGTTCCAAGCCCGCCGATATTGACGCCCACAAGCAATGTCCTGTAGTCTGCCGTAAATTCTGACAGAAGAAGTGCCGCCGGAACGTTGCTGATTGCCTGGCTCACAATAACACCTGCCAGAAGCTCATGCCCGTTTACCATCTGCTCTAAAAACGCATACACGGATGGCAGATGCTCCATATTTCCGGTAAACACGAAAAAGCAGACAAATGTGAGTAGCAGGCTGTAATCAATCTCCCGGAATACTTCCCGCTGCATAACTGCCACCGTGAGTGCGACGGCCGCCACTGCAACAGGAAACGGCAGAATCCGCACAACCACGAGCAGACACACGAAAAACAGCATCAGATAAGCGATATTTTGTTTCTTATTATCCGAGAAATTCTCCTCATTTTCGCCCGAAAAATCAATCACAATCTTCTGCTTCCCCGCACCGAGCACCAGAATCACCAGCAAAATAAGCGCGCCGGATGCCGCCGTATAAGGAAGCATCACTCCAAGAAACTCTCCCATTTCCATGCCGGAAAGCTGATATAAATAAAGGTTCTGCGGATTTCCAATCGGCGTAAACATACTGCCAAGATTTGCCGCGAGCGTCTGCATGACAACCACCATAATCGTCAGGCGCTCCTGCCCACATTTTTGCAGGGTAAACACCGCAAACGGGACAAATGTAATCAGTGAGACGTCATTTGTAATGAGCATACTGCAAAAAAAGCAGAGAAATACAAGCACGAGCACAAGCTGTAACGTATTTTTTGTTTTCTGCAACAGCTTCCTTCCAAGCCGGTCAAACACCCCGTTTTTCTTTAACCCTGCCATCACCGCCATCAGGGAAAACAGGATTCCAAGCACACGCCAGTCAATATAGGTAAGATAGTCCGCACTCGGCGGCACAAAAAATGCCGAGATTACGGCAAGAATGGCTGCGGCAAGCAAAACGGTCTCTTTTTTTATGAATAAAAGCACTCTCTGCTTCATTTTTCTTCACTCCTTCGATTTATACACATCAAGTGACAGTATACAACATCTTTTTCCACAATGCCAAATTATTTTATGCACAGGAATTTTTGGGAGAAACCGCGGCATACTAACCCCAAATGCAATGCGCAGTGTTCTGCGCAGAAACGAGGTTTTTATGCAGACTACGTTACCCATCACAAACGAAAACGGTTACTTTGAAATACGTCTCGAGAGCATCGGCGGATTAGGCGCCAATCTCTGTGGAAAAATGTTAGGCGAGCTTGGAGCACTCTTTCTTGATTTAAACGCTTCGAGCTTTTCCAGCTACGGCTCTGAGAAAAGAGGTTCCCCTGTCAAGGCGTTCATCCGCTGGTGCGAGGGCGATAAACCGGTCCGTATCAACAGCCCGGTGGTAAGCCCTCACATCCTCGCCATTTTTCACGAAGGGCTTCTCTCCACCTACCCCGTATTAGACGGCGTCACCCAGGACACCCGGATTGTCCTCGCCACCTCCCTCTCCGAAAAGGAGGCAAGAGCGCGCTATCACATTACAGCCGGAACCCTTTTCTGTCTGGATGCCCTTAAGATTGCCATGGAAACAAAATCCCGCATCAACATGGTCATGCTCGGCGCCATCGCCGGTATCAGCGGCTTCGTACCGCTTGATGTGGCAGAAACACTCTGCCGGGACACCATCGGGAAAAAATATCCCGCTTTAATCGATGCCAACCTCGCCGGTGTCCGGCAGGGCTTTCACGCTGCGTCCGAAGCAGCTCCTTCTCCGGCGGACGGTTCCCGGACTTCCCCCGAAGAGGGCATCACAGCTCAACCTGCCACCCGACAGGAGCAGTATTTCTGGGGCTATGAGAACGCCCCCATCGGCGGCATTAATCCAAGAATCGGAAGCACGATTTCCAACAATCTCTCCCCGTCAAGAGAAGGCTACGTTCCGCTGTTTCTACAGGAACGCTGCATCAACTGCGGACTTTGCGATTCGACCTGCCCGGATCAGGTCTTCCAGTTCTCCCCGGGTATCTACAAAGGGCGGGAAACCATGGTCAACAACGGTCTGGATTACTACCATTGTAAAGGATGTATGCGCTGCGTGGAAATCTGCCCCACCAATGCACTGGTAGAAGCTCTGGAAGCGGAACAGAAAGAGCTTTTGCATTTTCTTCCCAATCAGGACTTGCTCCCGGATTCCATCCAGTACGAAAAAACCGGCGCAAATTCCTGGATTACAAGCGAATCCTTTCTGGATGAAAAAAGAATGGACGGAGGTGTCTCATAGATGGAACAGCAAACCATCCTTTACGACAGCGGCAACGAGCTTGCCGCCTATGCAGCCAAACAGATTAATTATCATGTGATGGGCTATTATCCAATCACCCCTTCAACGCAGATTGCAGAGCAGCTCGATGTCATGTACGCCGACGGCGAACACGATATCCGCCTGATTGCCGCGGAGGGCGAGCACAGTGCCGCGGGTATCTGCTACGGTGCTGCTGCCGCCGGAGGAAGAGTCTTAAACGCCACCAGTGCAAACGGACTGCTCTATGCCCTGGAACAGTTCCCGGTACAGTCCGGCACAAGAATGCCGATGGTGCTAAACGTTGCCTGCCGCACGGTCTCCGGCCCTTTGAGCATCAAAGGTGACCACAGCGATGTGATGTATCTGTTAAATACCGGGTGGATTCTGCTTTTTGCGGATGAACCGCAGGCAGTGTATGATTTTAACCTGCTCGCCTTAAAGCTTGCCGAGCGTGTCCACCTTCCGGTCGCCGTGGCATTTGACGGATTTTTTACCAGCCATCAGAAGCGGAAATGTCAGGTTTTTTCCGATGATAAGACGGTCCAGAACTACCTTGGCACACCAACGTATGACAATGAAAAAGCGGCAGAGGAAGGCAATCCCTCCCATGCTTCTTTTTCCTTATTAGACCTTGCACACCCGGTTACCATCGGTTCCTATATGAATGAGCCGGACCTCATCAACAACAAATATCAGCTCCACCTTGCAATGAAAGAAACGGATGCGCTGCTTCCCGAACTCTTTGCGGAATACGAAGCCCTCTCCGGCAGACACTATGCGCCCTGCACGGGATACTGCCATGAGGACGCCGAGGTGCTTCTTTTTATCCTCGGCTCTTCCTACCACACGGCGATGGAAGCGGTCGATACCCTGCGCACGAAGGGCATAAAAGCCGGTGTTATCACACTTCATGTGCTGCGCCCGTTTCCGGCTTCCAGACTTCGGGAGCTCTGCAAAAGTGCATCTACAATTATCGTTGCTGACCGTCAGGACAGCTACGGCGCGGGCGGCGGAAATATGACTCTTGAGGTAAAAGCGGCTCTCTGCGGACACACTGAGACTCCGGTGCGGATTCTAAGCCGTATCTATGGCTTAGGCGGCAAGGATTTCTTTGTGGAAGACGCCTGCAACCTGTTTGCACAGGCAATGAACCCGGATTCCCCGGAATTTGACTACTACGGAATCGACGCCGGATTCGGCACCACAAAGCAGCCCGCCTATTTTGCGCCCTTTACAGAAGAGGATGTGCACCCGGGCGTTACCTCTGCCACCTATGACGCCTCTCAGAAAAAAATGCTCGTAAAAGGTGGCGCCGTCAAGGATATCACTGCCATGCCAAAACGCCTTGCCCCCGGACACGGCGCCTGCCCCGGCTGTGGCATTCCGGTCAACTTGAATCTTTTGCTCTCTGGCATTGAGGGAAATGTTGTCCTCTTAGGACAGACCGGCTGCGGAATGGTCATTTCCACGTCCTATCCGAAAACATCCTACCGCGTGCCTTATCTGCACAACCTGTTTCAAAACGGCGCCGCCACCTTAAGCGGCGTAGTGGAAGCGTTTCATCAGAAGCAAAAGCGCGGGGAATACCCGGAGGGTGACATCACCTTTATCATGGTAAGTGGGGACGGCGGCATGGACATCGGTCTTGGTTCCGCCATCGGCACCGCCCTGCGCGGCCACCACCTCATTCTGTTTGAATATGACAACGGCGGCTATATGAACACGGGTTACCAGCTCTCCTATTCCACCCCAAAAGGTGCGAGAAGCTCGACCTCCCATGTCGGAAGTGCCCAGTACGGCAAAACATTTTTTCACAAGGACAGCCCGGAGCTTATGGCAGCTACCCACATTCCCTACGTGGCGACCGTGGCAGAATCCTACCCCAGCGACTTTGTGAAAAAAGCCACAAAGGCTGCCTCCTACGCCCGCGATTTTGGCACCGCCTATTTGAAAGCACTCTCCGCGTGCCCGCTCAACTGGAACGACAAGCCGGCAACGGAGCGCAGTGTCATCGCAGGTGCCGTGGATTGTTGTTATTTTCCGCTCTACGAGGTTGAGCAAGGCATTACTATGCTCAATTATGAGCCAAAAAAGAAGATTCCGGTTTCCGAATGGTTTGCCATGATGGGACGCACGAAGCATCTTGCAAAACCGGAATATGCCGAAATCACCGAAAGTATCCAGGCGGAAATCGACCGCCGTTTTGCCCGGTTAAAGGCGCGGGCAGAACACCCACTGCTGTAATTGTGTCCTTATGTGAAGGTTATCTGAATGTTATGTGAAGTAGGTTTATTTTTTGTTTTCGCAGTCGATATGAACTGCGAGGACAAAAGCAAAGGATGGCAGACACTTCGGAAGGAACCGCCTCAGAAAGGAATGATTCTACTATGAGAATCGAGAGTTCAAGTTATGAAACCTACCTTCAGGCTTTAGAAGAGTGGAAGGCAAAAATGGCAAAACAGAATACCGAGACAACATCTACTACGGAGGAGAGCCAGACCGACTCTTATATTCCGAGTTATTCTGCGATGGATATTCCTATGCCGACAAGCACTTACAACGCAAACGGCCAGATGACAGACGATATGCCGCCAATGCCTCCTGCACCACCAGTTGAGGCAACGGAAGAGACATCTTCCTCTTCCACAACCTCCACCGGAACAGATGCACTGTTATCCGAGCTTTCTGAGACGTTCCGGGCAAATACAGACAGCATTTTATCTACTTTAGACAGCCTCGGCTTAACTTTGGAAGACCTCTCCGATAAGGAAAATCTTGAAAAACTCGCAGAGGCAATGAACGAAGGTGCGGCTGCACTTGGTGTTCCGGTTCCGGAAGACTCTGACAGCCTCATTGAGGAACTTTATGAAAAGCTCACCGAAAACTGGAGTTCTTATTTTGAAGAAGAGTCTTGACAAACAAAGTTACAGCGCCTATAATGCACTTAATCGAAGCAGATACAGGCTTTGACGGGAAGAAGTAGAAGTAGGTGGAACCATACAGAAAGCTGCCGGTTGATGAGAGGCGCATGGGAATCTTATTTTGAATACATCCCCGAGCTTCACACCGAAGGTATTTTCATACAGATAGGCTGTGACGGATTGGCGCACGTTATAGAGGCTGGAGTGTTGTCGGACACTCACGGAGATAGGCAGTGCGAACTGCTTATGAACAAAGGTGGTAACACGAGTTTAACCCTCGTCCTTTTATGGGACGGGGGATTTTTTTGCACTTTATGAAAGGAGTCACACAATGACATTATATGACGAACTCGTTGCCCGCGGATTAATCGCACAGGTGACGAACGAAGAAGAAATCAAGAACATGATTAACGCCGGAAAGGCAACCTTTTACATCGGATTCGACTGTACCGCCGATTCCTTAACCGCCGGACATTTTATGGCACTCACTTTAATGAAACGCCTTCAGATGGCAGGAAACAAGCCAATCGCTTTAATCGGTGGCGGAACTACCATGATTGGTGACCCGTCCGGAAGAACTGACATGCGGAAAATGCTGACCAAAGAAGACATTGAGCACAATGCCGAGTGTTTCAAGCGCCAGATGGAGCGTTTCATTGATTTTGGCGAGGGCAAAGCCCTTATGGTAAACAATGCCGACTGGCTGTTAAAGCTGAACTACGTGGACTTACTCCGCGAAGTAGGTGCCTGCTTCAGCGTCAACAATATGCTCCGTGCAGAATGTTACAAGCAGCGAATGGAAAAAGGTCTCAGCTTCTTAGAATTCAACTACATGATTATGCAGAGTTACGACTTCTATATGTTATACCAGAAATACGGCTGTAACATGGAGTTCGGCGGCGACGACCAGTGGAGCAACATGCTCGGCGGAACCGAATTAATCCGCAGAAAGCTCGGAAAAGATGCACATGCCATGACCATCACCCTTTTAACCGATTCACAGGGTAAGAAAATGGGAAAAACTGCCGGAAACGCTGTATGGCTTGACCCGAATAAGACTTCCCCATTTGAGTTTTTCCAGTACTGGAGAAACGTTGCCGATGCTGATGTTTTAAAATGTATCCGTATGCTGACCTTCCTTCCGATAGAAGAAATCGATGCGATGGACAGCTGGGAGGGCGCACAGCTCAACCAGGCAAAAGAAATTTTGGCATATGAGCTGACCAAGATGGTTCACGGCGAGGAAGAAGCCGAAAAAGCAAAAGAAGCTTCCCACGCACTGTTTGCAGGTGGCGGAGATGCTTCCAATATGCCGACCGTTACCCTTTCTGCCGCTGATTTTGCAGAAGGCGACTTAGACATCCTTGCGCTTCTCGTAAAAGCAGAGCTTGCTCCATCCCGCTCCGATGCCCGCCGTGCCGTAGAACAGGGTGGCGTGACCATTGCCGATGAAAAAATCACCGACATCCGCACCATGTACAGCGCCACTTCCTTTGGGGAGGACGGACTCGTGTTCAAACGTGGTAAAAAGAAGTTCGTGAAGATTATTGTGAAATAATTTAAAACCGCATCGTATGATGCACACAGCAGAGGGGACTGCCGCCCGGCAAAAAAGATTTGCGAATGCGACAGCCCCCTCTTTAAATATAAAAATCTTTTAATTTTCCTGACAGATGCTCGTTTTCATCCACATCTGCGCAAGTGAAAGCCAGCTCTGGCACTCCTCCTGAATCCCCGCTCCGTCTGCATGCGCAGCCTGCTCATCCGCCGTAGAAAGTCCATGGCGCCCTCTCGGGTACAGATGAAATTCTAACGGAATCTCATTTTTCCGCAGTGCACAGGCAAACAGCAGCGAATTTTCCACCGGAACACTGGCGTCCGTATAAGTGTGCCACAAAAATACCTGCGGTGTCTGCGGTGTCACCTGTTTTTCCAGAGAAACCCTTTTTAGCAGCTCCTCGTCTGTCTTCCCACCAAGCAATGCCTCAAAAGAGCCCCTGTGCGCGTACTCCCCGGATGTAATAACCGGATAGCAGAGCAGCAATCCCGCCGGACGGAGTATATTATTGTCTACATTTGTCTTCTCTGCAAGCCACTTTTCATGCCAGAACACTCCAAGACTTGCCGCAAGGTGTCCGCCTGCTGAGCAGCCCTGCACCACGATTTTGTCCGCATCCACATGCCAGTCATCGGCATGGGCATGAATCACCTTCATCGCCTGCGCAAGCTCTAAGAGCGCTGTCGGATAAACCGCCGGTGCGCAGGAATAATGTAACACTGCCACATGATACCCCATAGCGAGAAACCGCATCGCAAGCGGCTCCCCTTCACGCCTTGAAGTATGTGTGTACCCGCCTCCCGGACACATTAAAATGAGCGGACGCTTTTTGATATAAAGCTCCTGGTCGGTGTCCAGAATATATGTGATAAGCTCTGCATAACTCTGGGAGCCTTCTGTCTGAATGGAAAATGTTTCCTGTAACATAACGAACTGTCGCTCCTTTCTTTTTCTGCTTTAGCTTAACACAAATTATTTTTACTCTGCAATCAAAATCTTCGGGTCAACCTTTTTTATTTTTCCTGCTGCCGCCCAGGCAAACACCAGAAACAGCACCACAACAAATATGCCCGGCTTCGCTGCTTCCCAGAACGTCAGATGCGCACTGAAATTTACGATGCCACAGTACCGCAGCATTGCAGTGACAACCGGAGCGGTAAATAACGCACTCGCAATCATTCCAAGCACAGCACCCAAAAGTGATGCCATTCCAAACCGCAGTGCAAACGAGTTACGGAGCCGTCCCGCCATAAATCCAAGCGCCTTGTAGATTCCAAGGTCATGCTGTTCCTGATAAAGAATCCTGCTTCCGGTCATAATGATGACGACAAATACAAAGACAACCGTAAGTATATCCATCAAAAACGCTATCCCCTGCGCCGCTGAAACGATGACGTCGATTCCCGACCAGGAATGTGCATCATCAACCTTTAACGCATCCCCAAACCTGTTTTCCAGTTCCGCTATCAAACTCTCTACGTCCACATTATCCGCAAAAAGATAACAGTGGGAAAAAGCCGTATTTCCGGTGCCACCGGTCAGCCTTCTATATCCATCGAGACCGATTCCAAAATTTGCGCCCATATCGTTTGCACACTGATAAATTCCGGTAATTAAAAACTCTGCCTGCTGCCCATCATATTCAATCTGAATCGTGTCCCCGATTCCCACCTGTTGGTCCTTTGCCACGCTTTCCGTCACAACTGCCTCGTTATCATAGCGGCAGGTTCTTCCTTTTAAAATGTGATAATATTCGGGACTTGAAATCACATTCATGACATAATCCATATTTCCGATGGAGCCGTGCATCATCCCATAATCAAACTCCGTGGAAACCTCCCCATAACTGTAAATAATTTGTTCTGCTTCCGCAAAAACCTCCGGGTCACTGCTTCTTATTCCAATGTCATAATCTGCCGTGTTAAAGCTTTCCATGATTCCCTGTCCGTCCGGACCCATCCACACGTCAAGACGCACCAGAAGCGACGTGGAAAATACTAGCAACAGTGCCACCGCGCATACGCTTAGATACTGCCGTTTCCCGGAAACAAGCTGCCGCAGCGCCAGATGTACCCCAAGTCCACGCTTTGCAAGCGGCGTGGTAAAACGGCTTTTAAAATACACATCACCGGCACCGCCTCGAATTGCTCGAATCGGTGAAATTTTTCCAACTTTTTTAACTTTTGCAAAAATAATGGCTGCAAACACCAAAAGCATTGCACCAAGCATCAGCGCGCAGATGCCCGCCGGGAGATTTGCCGGGACCATGATTCCGCTCGCCTCCACCGTCATGTGATTGACCAACCGCACCTCTAACATGGACGCCGGAATTCCAAATACAATTCCGATAAAAATTGGCAGAAGATACTGCATCAGTTTTACCCGCAGCAAATCTTTTCCTGTAAATCCAAGCGCCATCAAAATTCCAAGATTGCTGTAATCCTGCTCAATTCCGACATGTATACTGTGTCCAAGCACAAGCACTGTCACCACAAAAAAGACCGCTACAAATGCTAATAAAAGTCCGGCAAATATTTTTTGCAGAATCAGCATAAAGCCCATCATTCCGCTTTTCGCATAAGTGATAAGCGAATACTGGCTCAAATCCGTGTTCTCATTCAGCCTGCCCTGCACATATGCGGTGCTCTCACCCGGGTCCGCCTGGAAAATATGGAGCCACTCCGCCTCACAGCCCACGGCTTTTTCTCCCGCTTCATTCAGCCGCTCCTTTACCGTTTCCAGATCCTCTTTGCAGACAAGAAGTGTCTTGATTCCAGTCATGGAACTTCCCATCACCGGATCCTCAAAATACCCTTTTACCGTATAGGTTAAAACGTCCTCATCCCCGGTAATTTTCAGTGCCACGATATCCCCGATTTGCAGGTCATACAAGGCCCGAAAGGAAACAGGAACATACATTTCACCGGATTTCAGCTTCTCCGGCTCTTTTACCCTTCCGCTAATTGTATTATTATAAATGTAATATGTATTCTCAGACGGCTTAAATTCCATCACCATTCCATCTGAATTGTTGGAATTTTCCACACTTTTTACATAATAGCCGGTAAAAAGAAATGGTTGTGCTGTTACCTTCTCGACCTCCGGCAGACTTTCTATCTGCTCCTTCAACTCCTCCTCACCGGGCAGCACCCGCACCCAGCTTGAAATATCACCATAGCCCAGCCGGTCCATCTCCTGCTCCACATAGCTTTCCGAATTGTTTAAGATGGCGGCAACCCCGCACAATGCAAGCGTAATCAGGAAAACCAGAATGGTAATTCCGATAAATCCAGCCTTCTGATGCCTTATATTTTCTTTTACAAGTGTCGCGTATTTCATCCCAAAACCTCCCCTACCAGTTTAAGGACGTAAGCCACGCGTCCAGTTGTTTTTCCCGGTTCTTGCTCTCCGTCTCCTCAAACGGCGGCATTGTCATCTCCCCGATGATTTTTCCATCCTCTAAATAAAGGAACCGGTTGCCTCGAACCGCCGCCCGCATATCGTGCGTCACCAGTACAATGCTCTGTCCCTCGCGGTGAATCTGTGTAAACAAATCGAGCACTTCTTCCGTATTATGTTTATTTAACGCTCCGGTCGGCTCATCTGCAAAAAGAATCCCCGGCTCATTGATTAACGCTCTTGCAATCGCCGTCCGCTGTGCCTCTCCGCCGGACACCTGCGACGGCATCCTGTCCTTTGCCTTGGAAACATTCATCCGCTCCAAAAGCTTGAGCGCACGTTCCCTTGTCTCCTTTGTGCTGCGGCTTTTTTTCAGATACCCCGGAACCGCAACATTCTCCCACAAAGTCAGGTTGCTGACCAAGTGCATCTGCTGAAACACAAACCCGAATTCCTGCGCCCGAAGCTTTGCCATCTGCTTTTCTTTGAGCCCTGTAATTTCTTTTTCCTTATAAAATACGCTTCCCATTGTCGGCGCGTCCATCACGCTGAGCGCATAGAGCAGCGTGGATTTTCCCGCACCGGAAGACCCCATAATCACGGTAAAGTCTCCCTCATATACCTCCAGATTCACCATATCGAGCACATGATTCTGCCCGCCGTTATTTGCAAAGCTTTTGCAGACATCGACTGCCTTAAGAATTTCTTTTTTCATTGCTTCCTCTCATTCTGCCGTTCTCCGGCGTTTTCTTTTGCCCCAGAATAACAGAAAAGTTATTAAGAAGTCTTTAAGGACAAGGAATCCACACCACCGCCTCAAGCCCGTCACTTCTTGAAATCAGCTCTACGTCCCCGTCCATCTGATTTGTGATATATTTTACAATGTAGAGCCCCAGCCCTGACCCCGGCTGCTCCGAGACATTTCTTCCCCGATAAAATTTATCAAATACAAACGGCATGTCCTCCGGCGAAATGCCACTTCCATGGTCTCTCACATGAAATTCATACCGAAAATCATTCCGCTCTGTCCACACGTCAATCCGCGTTCCCGGCGCATACTTGCGCGCATTGCCCAGAAGATTCTCCACAACCTGTGCAAGCCGCCTTTCGTCTACTGCCGCTTCTCCTCTGACAAAAGGAAGTTTTGCTGACACATTTTTATCCTCAAGGTCTCTTACGATTTCTTCATACAAAGCCCCAAGCTCCTGCCGCTTCAAATGAATCTCAAGACTTTCCAACTCCGAGAGGGAATGAAGCACCAAATCGTTGGTAAGCCTGGTCACCTCATCACATTTTTTCATAATAACCGAAAGATAGCGCTGCCGCTGCTCATAATCCGCCTCAAGCCCCGCCTCAAGCCCTTCCGCATACGCGCGAATCGATGCAATCGGTGTTTTGATATCATGGGAAAGAGCTGCGATAATCGTCTTATTTTCCGTCACCGCAGTCTGCTCCCTCTCCCGTGTCCTTATAATTTCCTGCCGCATATGGTCAAATGCCCAGGTAAATGCTCCAAAAAAGTTGGTTCTCTGATAATTCAGCTCTACCTTAAGATTTCCCTTTGCAATCTGTCCTGCATACTGTTCTAACTCGGAAAAAGGCTTTAGAATTTTTCTGTATAAATAGAATAAAAGCGCCGCTGTATAAAGCGTAAACAGGCAAAAATATGCTATTATCTCCCGATTTTCCCTGATATATCCATTATTTGCACCATTTCCAAGCTGTACCCGTAATTTTTCAATTTGTGCTTTTGCGGGGCTGTCTCCCTCTTTGTCGCTGGTCAGTTTTTCAATTTCATTTAACAGCACCAGATTGTTTTCCCCTGCTCCCGCAAGGTCCGCTTTTCCCCGAAAATAAACATGGATTCCCACACAGCCCACAAGCAGCAATATTGTAAAAAATAACATGATTCTGGCAAGTTCCCGCTTCATTCTACACTCCTTTATTACTCCGCTGTCCTGCGCAATTGATAGCCAACTCCCCAGACCGTCTGTATCAGCTTCGGATTTGCCGGGTCTTCCTCTAACTTCTCCCGAAGCCACCGTATATGAACCGCAACCGTCGATGCCTCCACCTCAGAAAATGTCCCCCAGACTTCGTGAAGCAGTTCTTCTTTGCGTACCGGCTCTCCGATATGGGCACACAGATACGCTAAAACATCGTATTCCTTCAATGCCAGACGCACTTCCACACCGTCACGCCATACCTTACGAGCCCCGGTATCTACCTTTATTTTTCCAAAAGTATACACCGTCTCTTCCCCGTCTTTCCCATAGGTTCGCCGCATGAGCGCATTTACCCTTGCAAGCAGTTCCTTGAGCGAATACGGCTTTGCCAGATAATCGTCCGCCCCCAAATCAAATCCCGTTATCTTATCTGTTTCCCCGCTCCTTGCGCTGATAAAAATAATCGGCACCTTCGAGCACGCCCGAATTTCCCTGCACACTTCAAACCCGGTTCCATCCGGCAGATTGATATCCAGAATAATCATGGAAAACTGCTCATCCGTCAGCCTTTCATACGCTTTTTCACAGCTTTCCACAATTTCCACCCGATATCCATAACTTTCAAGCAGGTCCCTTGTGATTGCCGCTAAATCCGTCTCATCCTCCACAAGCAGTATATTTTTCATCCATTTTTCCCCATTCTTTCTGAATCTTAATAACAGTATTTCCTATGAATTGAAAAAACCCCCGAAAAGCAACTGCTTTCCGGAGGCTTTCTGTAGAGGTGACTAACGGATTTGAACCGATGATCAGGGAGTTGCAGTCCCACGCCTTACCACTTGGCTAAGTCACCTTGTGGAACTATTGTATCAAAACTTCGCCGTCTCGTCAAGGAAGAGATGCCTCAACGACTATATTGATTTCAAAAAAGCCGCCACATCCCTTCTGGAATGTAGCGGCTCCTGTCGTTTCACATCTATAAAATTGTATTACTTTTAGTTGTTGGCAAACAGCGGTGTAGACAGATATCTGTCTCCGGAATCCGGCAATAATACAACGATATTCTTTCCTGCGTTTTCCGGTCTTGCTGCAAGAATTCCGGCAGCCTTTAATGCTGCGCCGGAAGAAATACCTACTAAGATTCCCTCGCTGACTGCAAATGCCTTTCCTTCTGCAAAAGCATCTTCGTTCTCAATGGCGATAACTTCATCATAAATCTTGGTGTTCAATACATCCGGTACAAATCCGGCTCCGATACCCTGAATCTTATGAGCACCTGGTGTGCCTTTGGAGAGAACCGGGCTTCCAGCCGGCTCAACTGCAACTACTTTTACATCCGGATTCTTGGATTTTAAGTATTCACCAACACCGGTAACAGTTCCACCTGTACCAACACCGGCTACGAAAATATCAACCTTGCCATCGGTCTGGTCCCAGATTTCCGGTCCTGTGGTCTCTTTGTGTACCTTCGGGTTTGCCGGGTTTACAAACTGCCCAAGGATAATAGAACCCGGAATGGATTCTTTTAATTCCTCTGCCTTTGCAATTGCACCTTTCATACCCTTTGCGCCTTCTGTCAGTACCAGTTCTGCGCCATATGCTGCTAAAAGATTTCTACGCTCTACGCTCATGGTATCCGGTAATGTCAGGATTGCATGATAACCCTTTGCTGCTGCTACCGCTGCGAGTCCAATTCCGGTATTTCCGGATGTCGGCTCGATGATGGTTGCTCCTGGCTTTAATAATCCTTTGCTCTCTGCATCCTCAATCATTGCTTTTGCAATACGGTCTTTTACGGAACCTGCCGGGTTCAGATACTCAAGTTTTGCAAAAACGGTTGCTCCGGTAATACCTGCTTTTTTGCTGTAACCGTTTAATTTTAATAATGGGGTTTCTCCAATCAGTTCTAATGCGCTCTCAACATATTTGCTCACGAATATTCTCCTCTCTGTTGCGCGGCTGTTTTTATTCTCTCCGCACATTCTTAAAGCTTAAAATTTGTTCTCGTTCCTATTTCCCACTTGTTTAGTAGGAATGATATGAATTAATTATAACCGATTATCTTTAAATGTCAAGTATCTTTTTTATAAATTTATTTTGCCTGCTTTAGCAGGCTGTGTAATGCGGCGTTGGATAAGCAGCGATATGCCTCTCCGCAGCCTGCGTATCTATACAGAACTTTGTTTTATCAGGAATTACAGAAGAATTTTCTACATAACGAAAAAGCTGTGTATGATTTCATACACAGCTTCCCACAAGGTGACTAACGGATTTGAACCGATGATCAGGGAGTTGCAGTCCCACGCCTTACC
>OIXH01001764.1_pt1 | contig 23211 bp, 13 predicted proteins | sample 1587741 | NCBI WGS metagenome assembly OIXH01 (sample SAMEA3888916, study PRJEB22519) | human gut metagenome | biome: human gut; feature: human-associated habitat; material: faeces | place: Denmark | collected 2011 | reverse complement strand
CTCCAATTCATTTTTTGAATATTTTTAATTATATCACAAGCACTGTCATATTGCAATCGATACAAAACAGAATTGAACTGCTGCTTTTTAAAACAAAAAATCCCAAAATATAAAATAATTAACATTACAAACATAAAATTCAGCTTAAATTATGGAAGAAATTATAGTTGAAATTATAATAATATACTGTTAAAATATATCTTGAAATATTTATAATTAGCATTTGAAAGGAATTAATTATGAGCCAGATGATTGAATTAATAAATAATCAAAATCTTGACGAAATCAAAAAAATCCTTGAGGTTGAGCCGAAACGTATTAATGAAGAGGACGAGAACGGCGTCCCCATGTCATTCTACATAGCACGTACCGGCAATATAAAAATGGTTAAGTATCTCGTTGAATACACTATAGCCAGCTTTAACGTAGGAGACAGACAGAACAGGACAATTCTTCACGAGGCAGTCGAAGCAGGCAGCCTTGAGTGTGTCAAGTATCTTGTTGAAAGAGTTGGTATTTCTCCTTGCGAAGGCGATAAAAATCTCGTTACTCCGTATCAGATTGCGCATGAAAACGGATTTAAAGATATAGAGAAATATTTTGAAGAATACACCGGCGCCAAATATGAGGACATGTATCACAATCCGATACGCACAGGATTCTTTGCAGATCCGTCAATCGTGCGCGTCGGCAGTGATTATTACATGGTAAACTCATCTTTTACCTTCTTCCCCTGTATTCCTATCTCTCATTCAACCGATTTGGTTAACTGGAAGGTAATCGGTCACGCAATCACAAACCCCGAATGGGCTAATATTGACGACTTAGAGGGCGGCAGAGGATACTGGGCTCCCGATATTTCATACTACAACGGTAAGTTCTATATTACAGCAACATTGAGATATAACGACACCGGCAAATTCCGCAGACAAATCGTAGTATCATCGGAAAAGCCCGAGGGTCCGTACTCAAAGCCTGCGTTCATTGAAGAGGACGGAATTGACCCGTCAATCTTCACCGATGTTGACGGCAGACGCTATATGCTGCTCAACCGCGGTGCTCGTATCTTTGAGCTTAACGCTGACTGTACTGAACAAATTTCCGACGCAGAGCTTTTGTTCTACGGTGATAACAAGCGCGCCCCGGAAGGTCCGCACCTTCTTTATAAAGACGGATACTACTATCTTTTTGAAGCTGAGGGTGGAACCGGGTTGATGCACCAAATTACCGTTTCAAGAAGCAAAACTCTCAAAGGCGTTTACGAGCCTTGTCCGTATAATCCGATTATGACACAAAAGGACTATGACGCCGCAATTACCTGCTGCGGTCACGGCAAGCCGGTTCAGACCCAGAACGGAGACTGGTATATCGTATATCTTTGCAACAGACTCTTAGACGGACAATGGGGAATGCTTGGCAGAGAGACATGCCTCGACCCAATCACATGGACTGCGGACGGCTGGCCTGTTATTAACAATCTGAACGGCCCGAGCAGCTTGCAGAAGAAGCCTGCTCTGCCTGCAACGACAGTTGAACCCGACGGCGGATTTGACGACTTTGACGGCGATAAGATTAAGCCTTATTGGATTTTTGCACGTACGCCTGAGACAGACGGAATAAAGGTCGAAAACAGTCGTCTTTACATAAAAGGTTCAAAAGAGCCGCTCAGCTCAATGTTTTCAAAAAATATCACTGTTCAAAGACAGAAGGACTTTAACTTTGACGTAATCGCAAAACTGGATTTGGGTATTGAGCTTAAAAACAATCAGAATTACGGCATAACAGGCTATTATGACGAAAACACTTACTTTACATACGGTATTTATAAAAACGGAGACAGCTATGCTCTGAAGCTGTTTGAAAAAATTGATGAAGACGAAAAGTATACCTATTCAGTTGACATTCCGAGAATAAGTGATTCTGTCTATCTTAAAATAACGACCGAAGGACTGAAACGCACATTCTTCTATAGCTTTGACGGAAAGACCTATACCGAAGTCGGAACTGTCGAAAATCTTTATTATCTGTGCAGTCAGGCTATTCAAAAGGGCAAGCGTTTCACAGGCGCAATGATAGGCATGTACGCATACAGCGGAGATGATACGCCGATTTATGCGTCGTTTGACAGTTTTGAGTATATCTCAAAGTAAGCATAATACTTATGAACAATAAAACAAGAATCAGCTTTATAGGCGCCGGCAGAGTCGGAACGTCTTTCGGAAAGTATTTGAGTAATAGCGGATTTAAGGTTATCGGCTATTACTCAAAATCCCAAAGCTCGGCATATGAGTCGGCAGAGTTTATCGGCAGCGGCTGCACTGCGTTTGATAATATAAAAGATTTGGTCGCTTTGTCCGATATAGTTTTTATTACGACCAACGACGATTCAATAAAGGCTGTGTGCACCGAGCTTTGCTGCTTAGACAAAGAAGTTTTAAACGGAAAGGTATTTTGTCATACAAGCGGCTCACTTTCGTCTGAAATACTTAAGCCGCTCCAAGCCTTTGGCTGTAAAACTGCAAGTCTGCACATGCTTCTGGCGGTCAGCGACAAGTTTAAAAGCTATTCGGATTTTGAAAAAGCATTTTTTACACTCGAAGGAAACGGCTCAAATAAAATACTTGAGGTTATCCAAGTCTGCGGCAATGAGTGCAGAGTAATCGAATCACAATACAAAGCAAAATATCACGCTGCCGCTGTATTTGTAAGCAATTTTGTTGTTGCTCTGTCGCATATCGGCTGCACACTGCTGACAGAATGCGGATTTTCATATAACGACGCAGTTTCTGCACTTTCGCCCTTGATTGAGCTTAACGTGCAAAACATTATAAGTAAAGGTCCGCAAAACGCACTTACCGGTCCGATTGAACGCGGTGATTTTGAGACTGTGAAAAAGCACCTCGGCTGCTTCTCTGATACCGAAACTGACGCAGTGGCAAAAGACGTATATAAAAGCCTGTCAAAAGCTCTGATATGGCAAACCGGGAATATTCCGGATATTGAAACGCATAATAAACTTAAATAATTATTATATATCCCAAAAGCGCCTCTCTGCCTTCGGGACAAAAATTTTATATAACTACAAGGAGACATTATGATAACAAGCAAACAAAGAGCATACTTAAGAAGTCTTGCAAATAAAGTTCCCGCTCTGTATCAGGTTGGTAAGGACGGAGTTAATGAAAATATGATTGAGCTCATAAACAACGCACTTGAGGCGCGTGAGCTTATTAAAGTTCATGTTTTGGACAACGCCTTCATGTCAGCACGCGAAGCCTCTGATCAACTGGCGGATGCAACAAATTCAGATGTTGTACAGGTTATCGGCAATAAGTTTGTTCTGTACAAAGAGTCAAAAGAGAATAAGAAAATAGAACTTTAACAATATAACATATATATTTGTCACCTTATATAAGTCGTCGGGTTTACAAATAGAAATTTATGTGTTATACTCTCTTTGATAATAAAAATAAAAGGGGAGAGAGATACATATGTCAAAAAAACTATCTATTAAAAAAATGTCTTTATGTGCGCTGTTTACTGCGCTTATTGCTGTTGGGGCTTTTATAAAGATTCCTGTTCCGCTGGTTCCGTTCACATTGCAGACAATGTTTGTAACACTTGCAGGACTGCTGCTCGGCGGAGAAATCGGCGGTCTGAGCGCACTTTTATATATGGTTCTCGGACTGATAGGAATACCTGTATTTACCGGCGGCGGTGGATTTAACTATGTACTTAAGCCCACATTTGGATATATTATAGGCTTCTGTATAGCTGCGTATACAATCGGTAAGATGACACACAAGGGCAGCGGTGCTGCGAGCCTTAAGCAAATGATTATTGCCATGCTTGTCGGTCTCGGTATAATTTATTTGATTGGGCTAATTTACTTTTATATTATTATGAATTTTGTCAGCGGTACCGGTGTTAGTGTTGCAAAGGTGCTAACGGTCGGATTTCTGATGACTATCCCCGGCGATTTAATTACATGCAGTCTTGCCTGTGTTGTTTCAAAAAGAATTCAGCCGCATATATCAAAATATATTAATTATCCGATATAAACACTAACTGAAAGGCACGATATTAATGAAACACGATATTGATAAGATATTAAGCAAAACACCTGTTGTATGTCTGCTTGCCGTATTGTGCTGCTTCCTCTGGGGCAGCGCTTTTCCTTGCATCAAGATAGGATACGGCATGCTGAGTATCCAATCGAATGATGTTATGAGCCAGATTCTGTTCGCCGGACTAAGATTTACTCTTGCCGGAATTTTGACAATACTTTTCGGCAGTATTTTAAGCCGGAAGCCATTGCTTCCAAAATCAGATTCTGTCGGTAGAATAATCAAGCTGTCAATGGTTCAGACAGTGCTTCAATATATTTTTTTCTATATAGGCCTCGCCAACACGACCGGGGTTAAATCATCAATAATTGAAGCTGCAAATGTATTTATAGCAATATTTATATCGTGCCTTGTTTTTAAATTTGAAAGACTAACTCCGTCAAAAATAACAGGCTGTATAATTGGCTTTGCCGGAGTTGTGATAATAAACCTTGCCGGCTCATCACTCGACTTCAGTTTTACTCTCATGGGCGAGGGCGCTGTTCTGCTTTCGTGTGCGGCATACGGACTTTCTTCGTGTATGATAAAGAATTATTCAAAAGATGAAAATCCTGTTGTTCTCAGCGGTTACCAGTTTTTTGCCGGCGGAATAATTCTTATTATTGTAGGTCTTTTATTCGGCGGAAGGATTTCGGGCTTTACTACCTCCTCCGTTATGCTTCTTATATACATGGCAATGATTTCATCGGTTGCATACACAATATGGGGAATTCTTCTTAAGTATAATCCTGTCGGCAAGGTCGCGGTGTTCGGCTTCACAAATCCTATCTTCGGCGTAATACTCTCAGCGTGGCTGCTCGGTGAAAATAATCAGGCGTTCACACCGCAGGGAATAATAGCGTTGCTGCTTGTATGTATCGGAATATTTATTGTAAACAGAAAGACGCACGAAAGCTAAAAGCTTGCTTTCCAATCATATTGACACTTTGCTCAAATACACGGTGTTTGCCTTTCTCACAGTTATTGTACTATAACGGGTTTAATATAATCACACTAATAGCAAATTGAATAAAGCTTGTATGCTTTAACTTCCCGTTTGCCTTTTTTACACAGCTATTCTTTATTCAGCCTCTGATTAGAACTGTGTTTAAACTCCTTTTCAGAAAGGACATTGCCAGCCGCGAAAATGCAGCTTGAGCTGATAAAAGAATCCAACTTCTTCGATTACTATTTATATTACGCAAATATCAGATAATTTTGAAAAATTTTAGTTGATTTATTTGTATATTTATGGTAGACTAAATAGAATAGTATTTTTATACAATAAATTAACGGAGGGAAAAAATGGAACTCAACAAAATTATCGAACTGGTGGTGTTCGCAGTATATTTGCTGTTCATGCTTTCCATAGGATTTGGCTTTATGAACAAGAACAACACCTTAAACGACTACTTCCTCGGCGGAAGAGGTCTTAACAAGTGGGTTACCGCTATGTCGGCACAGGCGTCAGACATGAGCGGCTGGCTTCTTCTTGGTCTGCCAGGTACCGCATATCTGGTTTTCGGCGGAACAAGCGAAGCTATCTGGACAGCAATAGGACTTGCCATCGGTACATATTTAAACTGGCTTTTTGTGGCAAAGCGTCTGAGAAAGCAAACCGAGGTTTCGAACAACTCAATTACTATACCGGTTTACTTCGAGAACAGATTTGAGGATAAGACTCATATTTTGAGATTTGCTTCATCAATCTTTATTATGTTCTTCTTTCTTATTTACACCGCTTCTCAGTTCACAGCCGGTGCGAAGCTTCTTGAAGCAACCTTTGGTATTCCGTATATTGCAGGTCTGTTTATAGGCGCTGCAATTATCACCGGATATACCTTTACCGGAGGATTCAGCGCTGTTGCATGGACTGACCTGCTCCAGGGCGTAATCATGTTCTTTGCAATACTGTTTGTGCCGTTTATTATTATACATCAGCTCGGCGGATTTGACAGTACCGTTATTCAGTTCCACGGTCTTGAAGCAGCAAAGAACGAAGTATTCTCCTGGATACCGAAAAGCGCAGCCGGAACAGTTAATGTTCTGCTTTTGATTTCATGTATCGGCTGGGGACTCGGTTATTTCGGTCAGCCGCATATTCTTTCAAGATTTATGGCGATTAAATCATCTGATGAAGTCAGACCGGCTCGTGTTATTGCTATGATATGGGTAATCATTACACTTGCCGCCGCTGTTGTTATCGGCGTACTCGGCAAACTTTACTTCGATGGCGGTTTAGCTCCGCAGAACTTCGCCGACATGGTTAACAATGACAGCGAGCAGGTATTTATGCTCCTTATACAGAGTATTTTCGGTACATCTAAAAACATACTGTCAATAATTATTGCAGGTCTGCTGCTTACAGCTATACTGGCGGCAATAATGAGTACCGCGGATTCACAGCTTCTTGTTACGGCTTCAACATTCGGCGAGGATATTTATCATCTTGTTTCAAAGAAAAAGCCAAGCAACAAAAAGCTCGTTACTGTCAGCAGAATTGCGGTTGTTATCATTGCGCTTATTGCTGTTATAATTTCACTTGACAGAAACAGCTCTGTATTTGACCTTGTTTCTATGGCATGGGGCGGATTCGGTGCCGCATTCGGACCGTGTATTCTGTTCTCGCTCTACTTCAGAAGAATGACGGCTCCGGCAGCTATTGCAGGTGTGCTTACCGGCGGTATTGTTGATATTGTATGGCACTACCTGAGCGGCGGTATCTTTAATGTTTACGAGCTTGTACCGGCGTTCATCATTTCATCTGTTGTGATAGTTATTGTTTCGCTTTGCACAAAATGTCCCGAAAGTGTTTCAAGTCAATACGACAGAGCACAACAAGCTGAAATTTAAGCGAATTAAAACAGACGGGCTGCTGCAATTATTCATGCAGCAGCCCTTATTATATTATGAATTCAATAAAATTAAGTATAGAAATTAACGAATTAGCCTAATTAGCTCTTTGTAATAATTTCACACTCGGTCCTGTCCATATATTCATCAAGAATTATTTCGCCGATGCTGTCAGCTTCAATCCTTCCGCTTATCGGATCTTTTACGCTGGTAATACTGCCCTTGATTTTGGCTTCAACATGACTTCTTTCAAACGACAAATCACAATCTATCATTTCACAATCCTCAAGCACAAGTCCTTTTGCGTAGCACAGCGGCTGAGTGCCGATAATACGGCAGCGAACAAGCTTCAAATTTTCACTGTACCATGCAAGATATTCACCCTTGACTACGCTGTCGGTCACAGTAATATTCTTCCCGTGCCAAAATGCGTCCTTTGTATCAAGATACGAGTTGCTTATTGTCACATTCTCAACATATTGAAACGAATACTTTCCTGTCATTTTCAGTCCGTCAATCTTAAGATTTTTACATTGAAAAAAAGGATACTCGGAAACCAGTGTTGTATTATTGATTTCCGTATCGCGGCATATCCAGCCAAATTCACAAGAATTAATCTCACAGTTTTCTATATAAGAATCATCACACTCACGCAGAGCTTTTATTCCGCTGAGTTTGGAATTCTTTATTTTTATATTTCTGTCATACCACAAGGCGGCGCGGCAGGTATCAGACATTGTGCACTCGCTTATAACACCCTCTGTTACATGCCACAAGGGATATCTGAGTCTAAAATCACAGCCCGTTACTTCGATATTTCCACATTCCTTGAGCGCCGACTCACCGTCTGCCGGCCCGTCAAAAACACACTTCTCTATCTTCGCATCATGTGTATTATACAGTGCTCTTTCCTCGTCCAGTATCAGATTAATATATTCTTTCATGCTTTATACCAACTCTCTAAAACTATTTAATATCTCAAAAATAAGCCTTGAGCAATATACATAATTATACAAAATTTGTTAATATATGTCAACTTATGATTTAAACATTTCTTATGTATTTTCTGCTCGTATTTTTTGCTATGCTTTCCCAGCCGACAATATGCTGCACCTGCAAGGCAGACGCAAAACTTTCCTTCTATTTAACTTAAATATCTTAAACTTATACCTCAACATATAAACTTATGTCTCATCATATATTATGAAAATAACTTCAAAATGCAACAGGAAAACATTATACAAAGCCAATAATAACAATCATTAAAATAATAAAAAGACAACTATTATGTTGATTCACGCCGTTTAAATGTCGTTTCGCGCCTTTTTATTGACAAGAATTACATATAACCTTATAATTATTGTGTATATATTTTTTCAACCTTTCAGCCGTATGGGTACAAAGTCCGGTGTGAACTGATGATTAAAATTACGTGATTGATAATTACAGCAGAGATAATTTTGATTGCAAAATTCATATTTGACAATAACTTAACCAAAATAATAATAAAAAATAATAATATAAAAACGGAGGGAAATTCAATGAATGTACTGAACAAAAAGCTGTCATGTTCACCACTCAGAATACTTGCTTTTATTCTGTGTCTGACTATGACAATCGGGTGTTTACCGACCCTGGCTTTTGCAGCGGATGATAGCATTCTCTTAGAGACTGTATATCCGCAGGACGAACCCAACATGTTCTCTTTTGCAACGCAAAGCTCGGCGGTTGACGAAGGAAACCGCTACAAGGTAACAATTGTGCGCAGCGGCGACGCTTTGGACGAAGCGTCCGTTCAGCTTGAAACAGTTGACGTGTCTGCAAAATACGGAGAGGATTATCTCGTATTTTCAGATGAATCAGATACCGAAGTACTGGAAACCGGCGGTACGCTGCTTCAGCAGTCAACGGATTACGAAGAACAGGCAAAAAGACGCGAAGAACTTCAAGCAGAAATTGACAGCATTACGTCTGAGGTTGAGACGGACGAAGAGAATCCCGAAGCTGAGGATAACATAACCGCAGCGGAAGCCGATACTGCCGATGAGCAAGCTGAGGATACAAGTATAAGCGAAAGCGATACAAAAAGCGATTTGGCTAAGCTTAAGGAAGAACAGACCGGTCTGCCCACAAGAGAAACATCAGAATCAGAGTTTGTTCCGCTTGAGGAGATGTTTTTACAAAATGCAATTGATGATTTCGGTTCATCTCTTGAGACCTCAAGCTCAACTGAAATTGTGTTTAACCCCGGCGAAACAGAAAAGAACATCACTGTTGAAATTATCGACGACAAAGACTCTGAAGGCGAAGAAATCTTTGATCTGGTTTTAAGCAGTCCATGTGACGGCTACAGCATCGGAACCTATGTGAATTGCTCGCTTACAATAAATGATGACGAGCCTGTCGTTCATTCAGTTCTGAGCTTTTCACAGGAGAATTACGATGCTGAAAAGCAAAGTGTAACGATTACTGTGAACCGCAGCGAGGCGATCTATTCATTATGTACAACAAAGGTCAGAACAGTGGATACCAGAAGTGCAAAAGAAGGCATCAACTATTCAAAGGTTGACGCTGAATTGACTTTTGAGCCGTATTCTGAGGAATATACCTTTGAGATACCTGTAAGAACCTCTGTTGATGAGCAGTATTTTGATTTGGAACTGTACGACCTCAAGGGGGCTGAAGGCGGTGACACAACTCGCTGCAGTGTCAGAATTCCCAAAACTTCAGACGCTGCCGTGGCTGCTGCAAGCAGTTCAGACGATGAAGAAACTGTAGAAACCGCATCGGATGATGAGCAGTCATTTGAAATCACACTTGACAAAACATATACGGTTAAATACAATCCCGGCGATAACATGGGCAGAATTTATGACACTAGCTATAACCCGGAAATGTTAGTAGGTGACTACTACTTTACAAGAAATTCAAGCTATAATCACTATTCAGGATATGATAGTCCAAACTGGAGACACAGCTATTTCGATTCAAGCGACGGTGAAAACGGAGCAGCCTATTGTGACTGGTATGACTGGCGTACATGGAATAACGGAAGCTCATACTTCTATCTGCACGGTAAAAGCGCAAGTGCGTTTAACACAAGAACCTATCAGTACATATCTGTCGACTGGAAGCAGACAAGAAGCGCTTACGGCGGACAGCGCGTAGGTTTTGAACTCCACAATCCAAGCGGCGGTTCAATTAATGTCAAAAACAAAAAAATAGAAGCAACAGGCGAATTCAGCAGAAGAATGTCTGACAGAATGTTATTCTTAAACAGCAGCAATCTCCCGACTCAGGATAACCTTGATGTAAGAATATACGCCATCGACCAGGAAAGCAACAAGACGCCTAAAATTGAGCTTCACTGCTACGGTGTTGCGGCAATGTACAGAAAGTTCAACATCACTCTTGTACAGCCTGATAAGATGAGTTATCTCGGCTCTGACGGTCAGTATTATTCACAGCCGCCTGCCAATGTAGAATTGGGTGAAGGTCACGAGACAAGATATACCAATCAGAACTTGCAGATAAACGTTACTGAAACCACAAGCGGCGAACCGATAAAAGGAAAATTGGTTAAGTATACTATTACCACCGGAATCAGCAAAGACTACCAGGTAACCTTTGATTATGTTCCAAAGGGCGATAATATTCAAAACATTGCCTTTGACGATGAGTTTATTAAACTTCTTGATTCAAAAACAAAGCAGGTAAGTGTTACCAACAAGACATTCTATACCGATATAAGAATTAAGCCTGTATTTGAATACAGAGATGTTGAAATCGAGGTTCTGGAGGAAACCAACGGTACTTTTACAGACAGCAGTCTCACACCGGGCAAGCATACGGGTAAATACCATATAGGTGACACTCTGCATTTAGACGGCGTACCGGCAAACGCAAACGTATACTATGTTGGTTACAATGAGAAAGCCTATAAAAACAGTTCTGACACTGATGAATTTTTTATCGGAGATGTGAGCGGTGCTAACGATTTACTTCTGGATTGTGAAAGATATGTACTAAAGCCCAGATTTTCAAATCTTGAAAATCATATACGGATTAATCTGACTGACAACGCGAAGGATACGCTGAGTATTTTAAACACTGTACCGAATGATGTTCTTCCTGAAAATATCAGAGAAAACGCAGGATTGGTTCTGAATACCGGAGACAACTCATATGACTATAAGCCGCAGGGCGGCAAAGTTTATTCTGTACAGGCAATAGCCAAGAAACAAGCGCCTGATGGCAAGATATACAGACCGAAATTCACCATTTCCAGCAGCAGTGAGACAATAAACGGAAACGTATTCGACTTTGTCGCAGGTGATTATCCGGCCGATAATGTTATTACGGTGGACGTTGAAGAAGTCGATGTATCAAAAATGAACTACTTTGAGGTAGACGGCTTTGTAACAATTCCGGGCAACGCCATAAGAAGCTCGGCGTTTGATGTAACAGAAGCAGGAGCTCAGGGTGTTACTGTAATTGCAGGCGGCAAGCAATCAAAGCTGTATGACCCAAAAACAAGCTCTGTCGTAGATGTAATCGATCGCCCATCCTCTACCTCTGCTGATAACGGTGCATTTTCGCTTAAAGGTCTTTATGCCGCAGACGGAGACAGAATTACTATCTGCGTCACAAACGGAGATGTTGAGCGTGTTGAATACGTAACGGTAACAGGTCAGGGTCTTGAAAAACAGAGTATGGAGTTTACTGAGCGTGTTTATAACGAGGAAACCAAACAGGTTGTTGATACTCCTGTAACAAAAGACGGATATATTATGAACTGCGGCACTATAAATATGCCCGTACGCACGCCTCTTGCTCCTTATGTATCAAGTATCAAATATGAGGTTGACCAAATTCCTGACTTAACCATTGACACCAGAAATAACAGTATTCCTATCGTATCTACAAAGCTATATGTTCATGCGGATGTTAATCTGAATAACCGTGAGGTCAAGTCGGCAATATTCACCAGAGTTTCCAAAAACGGAAGCCGTGAAGAAAAACAGGTTGATGCAACTCAAAAAGGACAGATAAGGTTTACTGCAGAATACCAGATGGACATAACATTTGAAGACGGCGATATGCTTTATGTCAGCCTTGTTGACGCAGAGGACAGAGTTATAACAACTGTCGGAACAGACGAAAACGGAAACCAATACACGTCAAAAACTACTGAACCCAGACGTTACTTCGATGTATTCACCGGTCTTACATTCTATATTCCGGAGCTCGAGGTTGAGCCTCAGACCTATGATATAGAGAGCATGACAAGCGTTGAAATACCGATTTTGGGCGATATGGCACCTAATATGTCAACCGGCGCACTGAGCTTCACTACAGAAAAGCTATATAAAGACGAGCCAAATTCACCGTATTATCTTCAGTTCCTGTTCACACCGGGAGCATCCAACACGGTTAAGAAAACTGCAGTATCAGTGTTAACCGATGTAATACAGTCGAAGGATGATATTTATAATGAGCTGAAATCGAGTCCGGAAGATGAACTACTGGGCATAAAAGAGGATCTCTTTGACAAGGATCTTATTGAAACGGATGATGAAGAACTCAAACATGAAGCATATAAGAAGTCAGTGACAAACTTGGCAAAAGGTATAAAGTTTGACGTACGGTTGGTAGTTCTGTTATCGTTCTACTTCTCATATATCCCCGGCGAAAACGGCAACTCCGGCGGATACAAACTGACCTCTGGGCAATACTGCATAGGCACATACATGGAAGTTTCGAAAATGTTCTATTGGGTACTTACCACCGTACCTATGTACGTTAAGCTAAGCGGTAATTTTGAATTAGACTTTTCCGGTAACTATATCACTGATGATACAGAAAATATATCAGACACTGACTTTAAGTATACAAAGAACTTAAACGATCTGCTCAATCCGAACAACTATCTTATGATCGGGTTAGGAGGGCAGGTTACTGTGGGTGTCGGACTGTGCGGAGTAATTAGTGCCCGTGGAATAGTATCCGTTGATTTTGTATTCAGGTTTAAGTACGGCAAAAAAACAGATGACAGAATGGACGGATTTTTGTTTAAGCTCGGCGGAGGTTTCGGAATAGATTTACTGCTTTTCAGCTTTGACTATGTACCGAGTATATTAACCTACGGAAGTGGAGTATATAAAGGCGTTGGAGGCGGTGTAATTGACCTCTCCTCAGACGAAGATATAATTGAAACAGCAAACGATTCCGATGGATTTGTACTGCGTGAACTAAGCAGCGGAAATTCCGATTTGAGTACATTCGGTTCTCAGATTACCGTAGCTGACGGAAACACAAGCAATTATACAGTTTTGTTAAATAATGCCGCAGAGAGAACGAGACCACAGCTTGTTACCTTTGATAATGGTAAAAAAGTCTTGTTCTTTATAGACAAAGACGCATCAAGAACCGATACAAATTCAAGCTGTCTCTACTACAGTGTTTGCAGCGCAAACGGTGTATGGCAGATTCCACAAATAGTTGATAGCGACGCAACTGCGGACTCAATGCCTGAAGTAGTGCAAATGGGCAGCAAGTGCCTTATATCATGGTCTGATGCAAACAAGACATTTGATGACAACACTACTCCGGCAGAAGCTCTTGCAGGCTTTGAGATTGCGTATGATATATTTGACTCAGAAACAGAAACACTCTCCGGGGAGACTGTGCTGACAAGCGACAGCTTTTTGGATTACGATTTACACTTCGGCTGTACAGACAATGACGTTAAGAACTGTTATTATTTGAAACGTGACATATTACAGGCAGACAACGAAACAAGTATGGTCGATGTAAATGCGACTTATTCAACAATAGCATATAAGGAATATGACGAGCAAAGCAATACATGGGGCGAGGAGAAGTACCTCAATATACCATGCGAGGAAATTAATGACCCGCTTATAATAGATTTAGATTCCGAAATTGCTGAATATAATGGAAACACGTATACTCTGCTGACATACACTATTGATTTTGACAATGATATAAGCACTGTTGATGACCGCGACTTATACCTGATGATAACCGATACTACAAATCAAATATCGTACTATCCGATCAGAATAACAAACAACTACATCTCAGAGATATCGCCAAAGCTCACAAAATTTGACGGCGACATATATCTCTCGTGGGTATTTGGCGGCGAGGAATTCTGTATGCTGAATATTTCAGAAGCAGTACGGGAAATAGATAAAGACGAGGATCCGGATGAGAGCAGGATGGACCTGTATCTGAACCGCGACAGCTCATCACCGGATTGGTATAAGATGACGGCAAGTGAGCTTGGCTTAACTGATGATGAGTATTCAGGCAGTATATTTGAAAAGCTGGCAACCAACAACTTTAATGTAAACAGCACGAACTTCTCAACTGATGAATACATAGACCGCAACATTGGAAGCTATGAGCTATATAATAACTGTGATGAGGCTATGTATCTGATCTGGGCAGACGCCGACAAAGCCGAAAAGGATGAAACCTCTCAGGAGGTATTCGGTGCAGTTTTCGAAAAAGCTGAAGATACCGGAAAGTACAGTAGCTGGAGCAATGCGGTACAGCTGACCGACTTCGGCAAAACAATCGATGAATTCACCGTTGCATTTGACCGGGGTCAGAATATGTATTTAAGTGCAAATATGTTCGAGCAAAGCGTAGATGATAACGGCGCATTGGTAACCTCCGAAAACAATCTGATATTATTTGAGAACAAGCGTGCAAGCAATCTTGAGGTCAGCGATGATGGTATTGAATTTGAAACTATACCAAGATCCTCTGAAACAACAAACATCAAGTTTAATCTTGAAAACAACGGCTTATTGACCGTAGACGGATATGACCTGAAGGTCAGCCAGGTTCAGGGCGGAGCTGAGACCGAGATATATTCCATGTCTTCAGAATCACCTATTATTTCAGGACATTCCTCTGAGGTAACAATCCCGTGGACTGTTCCTGACTCATTAGACGATCTGCAAATCAAGGTTGAGGTTACTGAGCCAAATGTTTCCACTGAGCCCTATATTATTACCAAAGATATTGAGAAAAAATCAGATATCCAAATCAACGATTCAGAGGTTAAATTTGATTATTTTGGAAATCCATATTTGAATGTTGCATATGAAAACGCAGGTAATGATATTGCCGAAAATGTTATAGTAAGCTGCGGCGCAAAGCCTGATGAAAACGGAAACCCCGGCAAAGAATACGGAAACTGTGATGTGTATGAATTATTACCCGGAGAATATGGTTCAGTTACAATACCGCTTACGGGACTTGAATACAGCGACATAGATGAATACGGAAATTGTGAGGTATTTATAAATATTTCGAGCAAAACACAGACAGTATCAGGCACAAAAATGCTGTACTGCAATAAGTGTATGGCAATAACAGCTGACTGTGAGGACAGTATTGTAATGACCTCAGGTGACAGCATACAAATTAACGCACAGGTACAGCCAAACAGCGCTGTAGATAAAGAAATTGTTTACTATACATCAAACCCCGGTGTGGCAAACATCTCACCTGACGGAAAGCTTACTGCAAATTCGAACGGAACCGCAACGATTGTGGCATACAATCCAAGCACTGTAATCTCTAAAAGAATTGACGTTACGGTTACCGGCGGTGCTGAACCCGAACCTTCGCCCACGAATAAGCCTTCTCAATCCGGCGGCGGCAGTTACAGCGGAAACAGCGGACTGAACACCGGATCGTCAGCATCTTCGGGAGACGCAACGCCAAGTCCTGCTGCGACATTCGCTCCGGCTGAAACACCGGTTCCGGGAATAGAATCCGGTCTGCCATTCACCGACGTAACACCTGACGATTGGTTCTATGACGGAGTTAAATACGCATATGACAACGGATTATTTGAAGGTACAACAGACACATTGTTCGAGCCTGATACTTCAATGACAAGAGGAATGCTTGTGACGGTTCTCGGCCGTGCAGAAGGAATAGACAAAACCACTCCTGCTGAAACAGCATTCACTGATGTAAATCCGGATGAATATTATGCACCATATATTGCCTGGGCATCCGAAAACGGAATTGTTGACGGCAACGGTGACGGAACATTTTCATCGGATGAAAACGTGACACGTGAACAGATGGCTAAGATTTTCCTCGGATATTACACCTATAGGGGTGAAGGTCCTGAAGGAGCGTGGGCAATACGTCTGCCGTACAGTGACGTTGACCAAATCAGCGACTGGGCAGTGTCCGGAGTAATGTTCTGCACAATAAATAATCTGTTTGAGGGTAAGGAAAATAATATGTTCGATCCTCAAGGCGAGGCAACAAGAGCAGAAACTGCAACTGTAATGATGCGTGCAGATATTAAATAGTATTATTTAATAATCTTTAAATCCCAAAAGGGGCTGTATCAAAAGTGATACAGCCCCATTACTATGTACAAATCTGACTATTTTATATGTAATCTTAGTACCGAAAACGAGTTGCCGGGCATCGTATAAGTAAATTCTTTCCGGGTTTCTATGTCTTTAAACTTAAGTTCAAATTCTGCCGGCTTGATTCTGCACGGATTTTGTATATCATTATAAGCGCTTAAATCGTCGCCATAAAGTGAAGTAACGTCGGCGGTGTTCTTAATATCAAATTCTGACACATCAACTTTGACAGTTTTGGGCACCGGCATACTATTCACAAGTTTAATTATAATATCCATGTTTCGCGTGTCAAACGATACTGACTGATAAAGTCGGCATGAGCTGTCACCGGTATTTGTAACTCTTGACTTAAGCGTATAGCTTCCGCAGTTATTTGAATACATATACTGTGTATAATAATCAGGCGTTACATACGATGATTTGCCGTCAAACCAAATCATATCCGGCGACCATTGAGTGTAATTCACCCTTGCAAACAACGGCGCATACGATGCCATATATACAACGTCAGCATTTCTTTCAAGACCTGTCATAAACGCCGCGGTTGAGATTGCGGAGCTGAGCTTGTTCGCCTGCGGATAATTCGGCTTGTTCTCACCATCAAATCTTGAGGCATACTCACCGGCAAATATTTTTATATCCCTCGGATAATCATCATAAAACCCATCGTTTTCAAAGAACCATTCCGGCGTCATGTAATAGTGCTCGTCCACAACCGAAACAAAGTCAGGTATTGACTTACTCTTCTCCCTTATCCACTGCCATGCGGTACGGTATGCCTCATCATTGACCTTAGGCCCTGCTGTACCGACAAGCTTAATTTGTGGATATTTTTCGTGTATCGCCCTTTCAAACGCCTCGTACTTCCTGTGGAAATCGTTGGTCTCAGTCTCCCACTGTTCGTTTCCTATTCCGACAAGCTCAAGACCGAACGGCTCCGGGTGACCCATTGACGCTCGTACACTGCCCCATTTGGTGTCTGCGCCGCCGTTTGCAAATTCAATCAGGTCAAGCGCATCACCAATATACTCCCGCAATTCCTCGCTGTCAGTATCAAGCGCGTCCTTTCCCTGATACTGACAGCCAAGTCCGCAGCTGAGTACCGGCAGCGGTTTTGCACCAAGGTATTCGCACAGAATAAAATATTCATAAAATCCAAGTCCATAAGTCTGATTATAATGCTTATATCCATTATCAAGACCTGAATCGGTATGCGCAGACCATCTGTTCCAATTCTGCTTTCTCCGCTCAATAGGACCAACCGTATCCTTCCACTTATATCGGTTTGATAGATTATACCCTTCAACAACACAGCCGCCCGGGAACCTCAGAAAGCCGGGATTTAAAGCCTTCAGTTTTTCTGCTAAATCTTTCCTGAACAGTCCTGAAACCGCATCGTCAGGGAACACAGAAATCATGTCAAAGCATACAGTTCCGATTTCACTCAGCGTAATAACAAAATCCGCAGCCTCAACCGTATCACAGGCGGTCAGAACAACGCTGTACTTCCTCCATTGATCAGAAAATCCATTATCGTCAAACTTAACTTCGGCTGCCGCAAAAATCCTGCCGTTCTTACGAATTGACACATTAATTCTGCCACTGTAATCATCTGCCTTGGCATAGAACGAAACATTGAATTTCATACCCTTTTCTGCAAAAATGCCGTCATACGCACGGTTTGCAAAGCCGCACTCTTTTTCAAATGCAGTGAACCTTAAATAATGCGGATTGTTTTCATTCAAGCCATTTGTATCAGCAATTTCAAGCATGCCGCCGCCAATCGGATATTCAGACCAGGCATAACAGCCGTCAAATTCAGTATCTGAGCCGCCTGCATTCTTAACCGCCTCAAAGGAACGGTTTTCGATAAGCTCGGCATACAGACCTCCGTCCGCCGCATAGTTAATATCCTCAAAAAACAGTCCGTACATTCCCTTCTGAATGTCAACACCCTTTTTATTGGAAATTTGCAGTTCATAATCAATGTTCATATTATCAGCCTTTGCCTTTCATTTAATATAATTATTAATTATATTACACAGGCGTAAATATGTCAATCCGTGACCTTCAATCAGTACCCTGCGAGCCTTGGCAGAAAGGTCGATAACGCCGGCCAGAACGTCACTAAAAGCAGTACTGCAAAGATAACGGCATAGTATGGCATCAGCGGTTTTATCACTCGTTCAATCGTTGTTTTGGCAACACGCACGCCGACAAATAATATATTTCCGACCGGCGGAGTTATTGTGCCGATACACAGATTAAACACAAGCATAATTCCGAACTGTATAGCTGACATACCTATCAAATCACTTGTGACAATCGGCAGAAAAATCGGCGTAAATATCAGAATTGCAGGAGTAATGTCCATAAACGTACCAACGACTAAAAGTATCAGGTTAATTATAAGCAATATTATAATCGGATTGCTGCTTATGCTTAAGAGCGCATTTGATATAGCTCCCGGAATACCGGTGAATGCAAGTATCCACGCCATAATTCCCGATACACCGATCAGGAATACAATAATTCCTGTCGTCTCTGCACTCTCTTTGAATATATCAAACAAATCGCTTATTTTTATCGTTCGATAAATCAGCGACAGTATAAGGCTGTACACAACGGCAACAACCGAACCCTCTGTAGCTGTGAAAATACCGGCTATAATACCGCCGATAACCACAACGATAAGCAAAAGACTTGGTATGGCTTCCCAAATGATTTTCAGCGCATCGCCGAGCTTAACACGGCTTGTACTGCGATACCCCCTGCGTTTTGCGATAAAAAACGCAACAACCATACAGGCAAGTCCCCAAAGAATACCGGGAATATATCCGCCCATAAACAACGCGGCAACTGATGTTCCGCCGCTGACGAGTGAATACGTTATAAGAACATTACTCGGCGGAATAAGAAGCCCGGTAGGCGCCGTTGCAATATTTGCCGTTGCCGAATATTCTACATCATAGCCTTCTTTCTTTTCAATCGGCCCGATTATTGAACCCATTGCAGAAGCTGATGCAACACCCGACCCCGAGATTGCGCCGAACATCATATTTGCCACAGCATTTGTATGCGCCAAAGCGCCGGGAACCCTGCCTGTAAGCAGCATTGCAAAATTGATAAGTCTGGTCGCTATACCGCCTCTGTTCATAATATTACCCGCGAGGATAAAAAACGGTATCGCGATAAGCGTGAATACGGAAATGCTCGAAAACAATCTCTGCGCTCCTGTCAGCACCGCCGCATTAAAATCCATTATAGGCAGAATTGCAAGAATTGAAGATATGCCTATCGAGATGGATATAGGAACTCCCAAAAGTAAGAGGACAAGCAAAACAACTCCGACAATAATTCCGGACAGTACAGCTATTGACATTACAAATCACCTCCGATTACTTTTTTATCACTTTCAGCGGCAATTCTGCCGTTTTTCTCTGCCCTCTCGCTTATTGTCTCGTCCTCCTCCGTGCGGCTGAGAGGCTTTATATCCCTTTCTTTAATTATTTCATAAACATTGATTATCGAAAAAATTACTGTAAAGACTCCGCAAATCGGAGTAATGACATAAATTGCCGCCATAGGCAGTCCTAATGATGCCGTGACTTGGGTCATTGTTAGCTTTGTTATTGAAACACCGCCGTAAATCATTACCAAAGCGGCAAATAAAATTACAAGAAGCTCAGATATAACATACACGATTTTAAGTCCTGCGGGGCTTAATTTATCCGCAAAAAATCCCATTCTCATATGCTCACGCTTGCCGAACACAAGCGCGGCGGCAAGTACCGCAAGCCATGTAAACGAATATGTCAGAAGCTCTTCGGACACAGTACTCGGTGAGTTGAAAACATATCTTGTCACAATCTGGTATGTTCCGACAAATGTTATAAACACAAACATGGCAACACAAATAATCTCAAGTACCTTTGTCATAATCAATTTAAGTCTTAGCATCCGCTTCCTCCTTTTTTACTCGGTTATATTAGTTTCCTGAATTCTGTTTATTTCATCATAGATCAAGCGCAGCCTTGTGTCGCCGGCAAGAATTTCTTCATGAAGCGGCAGCACCTTTTCACGAAATGCTTCCGGATTTACCTGAATGAACTCAACACCCATGTTCCTTGCTGTTTCCTTTGCAGTTTCTACCTGCTCAGTCCAGCTCTCGCGCTCGACTTTATTGCATATTTCTGCTGCCTCGTAAAAAACTCTGCGCTCGTCCTCCGGCAGGTCTTCAAGAAACTTGGTATTTGCAATCAGCATATCCGGCACCATCTGGTGTTCGTTATAGCTGTAATACTTCGCTACCTCGCCGTGCTTATTGTTTGTGAGAGCAAGCTCGTTATTCTCTGCCCCGTCAATTACTCCCTGCTGTATTGCTGTGTAAACCTCACCAAAGCTCATCGGCGTTGCAGAAGCTCCAAACGCCTCCATCATTTTGACGTTTGTCGGGCTTTGCTGAACTCTTATTTTCTTTCCCTTTAAGTCGTCAGGCGTCATGATTGGTTTTGTGGCATAGAAATTTCTCGTACCTGCATCAAGCCAGGTCACCGCTTCAAACCCCGATTTGTTTGTTGACTTATATATTCCGTTCATAAGCTCTGCATCCTCCATGACCTTATGGTATGAGTCCTCGCTCTTAAACAGATACGGAATACTGAAAATACTGTATATATTATCAAAGGTTTCAAGGTTGCCTGTGCTTGCGACAGCGTAATCAATTGCGCCGGTCTGAACAAGCTCTATTGCCTTGACAGAAGAACCGAGCAGCTCATTTGGAAAAATCTGAATATCATATTTGTCGCCGAGCCTTGACTCGACATATTCCTCAAATGCGAGCAGCCCTATATGATCAGGATGCGCCTCAGACTGCGAATGAGAAATCCTGACTATACGCCTATCAGACAATTTTATGCCGCATCCGCCCAAAATCACTGTTAATAAAGCAAAGACCACAAGAACTGCAAACAGCTTCTTTAAGTATTTCATTCTATGCCTCCTGACTCCATTGTCATCATAGTTTTATACCTATCTTTTCCACGAATTTGAAAAATATGTATTTATAAAATTATTTCAAAAATTTGCATAATAATATTGCAAATCTTTGTTACTTATGTTATATTATTATGGTAAGATTTGATATAAATTTAATAATTATACATAAGGAGTGTCAGAAATGAGATATGTAATAGGTGTCGACATCGGCACAAGCGGTACAAAGACCGTATTATTTGATGAAAACGGAAATTCTATAGCAAGCTATCTTGTAGAATATCCTCTGTATCAGCCAAAAATCGGCTGGGCTGAACAGGATCCCGAGGACTGGTGGAATGCAACTCATACAAGCATCAAAGCCGTAATAGAGAAATCAGGCGTTAGTCCATCTGACATCAAAGGTGTAGGTCTTTCGGGTCAGATGCATGGTCTTGTCCTTCTTGATGAAAACGGCAAGGTTCTGAGAAAGTCAATCATCTGGTGCGACCAGAGAACTGTTGCTGAGGCTGATGACCTGACAGAAAAAATCGGCCGTGAACGTCTTATTGAAATTACCGGCAATCCTGCTCTTACGGGATTTACCGCCGCTAAAATTCTTTGGGTTCAGAAAAATGAGCCGGAGATATATGCAAAGACCGCAAAAATACTCCTGCCTAAGGATTATATCCGCTACATGCTCACAGGAGAGTATGCAACAGAGGTTTCTGACGCAAGCGGTATGCAGCTCATGGATATTAAAAACAGATGCTGGTCTGATGAAATTCTTGAAAAGCTGAATATCGACAAAAACTTGCTTGGCAAGATGTATGAGTCATGTGAAGTTACCGGTACTGTTCACAGCGCCGCTTCTGAGCTTACCGGTCTTGATGCCGGCACAATCGTGGTCGGCGGTGCAGGCGACCAGGCTGCCGGCGCAGTCGGCAACGGTATTGTTAAGCCGGGTATTGTTTCTTCAACAATCGGTACATCGGGCGTTGTTTTTGCGCATATGGACAATATCCAGATTGACAAGCAGGGCAGAATTCACACGCTCTGTCATGCAGTTCCCGGAAAGTGGCACGTAATGGGCTGTACTCAGGGCGCAGGTCTGTCACTCAAATGGTACCGCGATAACTTCTGCCATGCTGAAATGGACGCCGCTGACGGAATGGGAGTTGACCCGTATTACCTGATGGATCAGCAGGCGGCAAAAATCACACCGGGATGCGAAGGTCTTATGTATCTGCCGTATCTTATGGGTGAGAGAAGTCCCCACAACGACCCGAACGCAAAGGGTGTATTTTTCGGACTTTCGGCTAAGCACACCAAGTATGATATGCTCCGTGCTGTTATGGAGGGTGTTTCATACAGCTTAAACGACTGCCTTGAGGTTGTCAAGGAAATGGGAATTGACGCTTCAGAAGTCCGTGCTTCGGGCGGCGGCGGCAAGAGCAAGCTGTGGCGTCAGATGCAGGCGGATATGTTCGGCTGTGATATAAACACAATCAATGTGTCTGAGGGTCCGGCTCTCGGCGTTGCGCTTCTGGCAGCTGTCGGCGCAGGAATTTACAGCAGTGTACCTGAGGCTTGCGAAGCTACAATCAAGGTTAAAGAAACCATGAAGCCAATTGCTGAAAATGTTGAGACATATAATAAATACTTCCCGATTTATCAGAATGTATATAAGAGCCTCAAACCTCAGTTTGAAGCAGTTGCAAATGTAAGATAAGATTAATCATCATAGGCTGTCTCTTTTTATTGAGACAGCCTTGTTTTATGATATAAATTATAGTTTAACGCGCGAAGCCCTCTCCGTCAGCTCCGCTGACACCTCTCCCGGA
>OIXH01001761.1_pt1 | contig 23236 bp, 22 predicted proteins | sample 1587741 | NCBI WGS metagenome assembly OIXH01 (sample SAMEA3888916, study PRJEB22519) | human gut metagenome | biome: human gut; feature: human-associated habitat; material: faeces | place: Denmark | collected 2011 | reverse complement strand
TGTAAATGCGATCCGTTTGAAGCGCCCGTCGTTCTCATCCGGGATCCGGACGATGAGGTCTCGGGATTCCAGTGACTTTAACATCTCCGTGACGGTCGACGGGCGGAGGGAAAATTCCCGCTCGATATCTTTCTGGTAGACCGGATGCAGTGTGGATTCCACAAGAATAAAATTTAAGATCTTTCCCTGCGCGTTTCCGATTCCAAGACTGGTGTGGACGACCTGGGAGCGGGATTTGAGGCGGCTGGAAAGATGGTTGATGATTTTTCCGATGTCCATGGGGAGCTCCTTTCCTGTATATCACAACATTACTTCGGAACCTAAATATATTACGATGGGGGAAATGGAAAGTCAAGGATAGTTCAGAAAGTGAAATATCGGCAAACAACGAAAAAGATCCTGCCCAATAAAAGAGACAGGATCTTCATGTACTCCCACAGGAGTATAGAAACAATTCAAATACGAAGAGATCAGTCCACCAGCTCATTCTGATGTCTCGACAGATGCTCATACGGCAGGATCAAGCGGCCGCGGTAGAGGCCGCAGCCATCGTTTACGAGATCATTGTTGATGGCGGAGAACATGTTGACATCGAGGGATGCGAGGTCCAGATCGACAAGGCGTCGGCAGCGCTCGTAGGCTTCGTCAAAATAGACGCATTCTCCCTCCGGGATCTCATCACGTCTTGCACGTTCGCCTTCCTGACGTTTCTCATAGCTCAAGTGGTTGGCAACTCCGATCTCGGCGATGTCGTCCATGTGCTTGGTGCGCAGTTGGACTTCCATGTAGCTGCGGGAGCTGTTGTCGTAAAAGGTGATGTGGAGTGACTGGTAGTCGTCGGACGTGTTTCCGCAGACATAATCCCGGTAATACGGTTTCACCGCATCATTAAGAAGAGGAGAAGTGCTTTCCTTAATGCCGTTCGCCGGTTCCGCCGTAAATCCGCGTTCCTCTAAGAATCCCGGAAGCTCGTTGGCGATCTGGTAGAGATATTTTAAGTCTGCTTCTTCCTGCGATTCATCCGGTTTCAGATAGTATTTCGGCAGGGAGATCACGATCCGATAGGCGATCAGGTCACGGAAACAGCTCAGGCGCTGCTTGAGATCTGAGATGGACGGGTATGTCTTTTTCTCCATATAGCAGTCGTAGATATACTCGACGATATACCCGTTAAATTTTGCCTCCGAGCGGATCAGGGACTTGATCCGGCCCTTAAAGTTGAAGGCGAGAAGCGGATATTCCGTCGCCATATGGATATAAAATTCCCGGATCTTCTGGGACTGGGCGGTAAGGAAATCATTGTGTTCAAGAAGCTCCCGGATCTGGATCAGGAAGTTCGCGTGGATCAGGTCGATCTCGTTGTTTGTCTTTTTTGCCTCTTCTTTGAGGTCGTGGCTGTAATTTTTCAGGATCCGGAACATCGTATCGCCGGAATACAGGTAATCATTTAATGTAACCATGGATGTCACTCCTCTGTGGTATGGTCATACGGTAATATTATGATTTATTTTATCAGAATCCCCTGAATTGACAAGAGAATCTTTACGGAAAACATTTTCCCGGAAGTACGGAAGAAAATGCTTGCCAGAATAGTTAGCCTATGCTAACATAACGCGCAGATGGCTTTCGTCATAGTTTCGGAAAATGAAAAGGGAGAATAAATATAAATGGAGATCAAACAGCTGGAATACTTTGCGGCAGCGGTGGAATACGGAAGTCTGAACCGGGCAGCGGAAAAGTTATATACAACACAGCCGAATGTAAGCCGGGTTTTAAACAGCCTGGAAAAAGAACTGCATGTTACATTGCTGGAGCGAAGCAACAAAGGGATCAGAATGACACAGCAGGGGGAAGAACTCTATGGTCATGCCATGAGCATTTTAAAACATTCCAATGTCATCCGTTCCATGTCGGAACGTCCAAACGGGCGAAGATTTTCCGTATCCGGATACAGGAGCGGATTACTCACAAAGCTTATGGTGCAGCTGTATCAAAACTGCGGAGAACAGTTGAAATACGAATACCGGGAAGGAACCGTGGAGGAGATCACGGACAATGTGGCGTCGAGGATTTCTGAACTTGGGATCGTGTATTTTGCGGAAGCACAGATGCCATGTTTTCAGCATATCATGTGGCATAAAAAACTGGAATTTCACAAGCTGGCGCTCCGCGGGATCTGTGTTTATGTTGGGGAAAATCATCCGCTGTATAACCGGGAATCTATTCGATTTTCTGAATTGAAAGGGATGAAATTTGTGACGGAGACAGAGGACTTTTTCGCGATGGAACATCATATCGAGCGGATCAGTGTCGGCGCATTTGTCTCGGAACAGCATATGAATGACAGGTTTTATACAAACAGTGATTATATGATCAACAACCTGCTCCTGCACTCGGATGTCTGCTGTCTTGGGATCGATATCGTGCCGGGCGGATATCAGAAATATGGGATCAAAGCATTGAAGATCGAAACGTGCGAACCGTTTCTGGCATTTGGATATGTGACAGCGGAAAATGCATCCCTGTCGCCGGAAGCGGAACAGTATTTGGAACGTCTGACGGCATATTTATAGAGCAGATGGAAGAATCCGGCAGAAAGAGACTGCTGCGTACAATCTGCCTGTTCAGGAACGGAAAACTGCAGGATCATCAGAAATATATGAAAAGCGTATAGATGACAGATAAAACATGAATCCAATCGGACTCTTTTACTTCTGCTATACGCTTTTGTTATAACCGGCTCTCCCTGAATCGGCATTAGTAAGTTTAGACTAACTATGATATAGTATTTCCTGCGATAAGCAGACACAGAGATTCCTGGCAATGATAAAAACAGGAACAGATACAGACAGATACTTAATTCAGGAGGACATTATGAAAAAGAGAGCAATCAGCCTGTGCCTTGCAGGACTTATGGCAGTATCCCTTGCAGGATGCGGCGGAGCAGGAACTACGGAAAAAGCAGCAGAAGCGTCCGGGACAGAGACGGGTGCAGCGGCAGAAATCGGAAATTCAGAGAAGAAAGAAGAACTTGTATTCGTTAATTACCGCGATATCCGCGATTTAAATCCGCATCTTTATGCGGGAGAAATGTATGCACAGGAGATGCTGTATGAGACGCTTGTCAATATCACAGCGGATGGATATGAGGGCTGCCTTGCAGAATCCTGGGATATCAGTGAAGATGGAAAGATATACACCTTCCACATCCGTGACGGAGTGAAATTCTCAGATGGAGAAGTGTGCGATGCGAACGCGATCAAGGCAAATTTTGATGCGATCATTGAAAACAAAGACCGCCATACATGGCTGGAGATGATGAATCTTCTCGTCGGTGTTTCTGCACCGGATGATAAGACATTTGTGATCGAATTATCCGAGCCGTACTACCCGCTTTTAACAGAGCTTGGTGTTACAAGACCGTTCGCCATGATCTCTCCGAAGGCGATGAAGGACGGAAGCACAAAGGACGGCGTGAATGCATATATCGGTACCGGTCCATATGTCCTGACTGACTTCGTGACAGATGAATATGCTGTATTTGAGGCAAACGAAAATTACTGGGGAGAACAGCCGAAGATCAAAAAGATCACGGTTAAAGTGATCCCGGATAACCAGACAAGAATCCTTGCGCTGGAAAAGGGCGAGATCGACATGATCTTCGGAAAGAACATGATCGACGCAGACGCTATCAACCAGTATACAGGAAACGATAAATTCACAGTCTCCCTGTCTGACCCGACATCCACCCGTCAGATCGTCTTAAATACGACGAGAGATGTCCTTGCGGATAAGGAAGTCCGCCAGGCGCTCCAGCATGCGACGAATAAGCAGACGATTTCTGAGGGTATCTTCTACGGTCTTGAGCAGCCGGCAGACACTCTGTTCGCGAAGACAGTTCCATACTGCGATATCGACCTTGAGCCATATGCATATGATGTGGAGCTTGCACAGAGTATGTTAGATGAGGCCGGATGGGTCGTTGGATCTGATAAGATCCGTGAAAAAGATGGTCAGAAGTTAAATATTGATCTTCTTTACAACAGCGACAGCGTGACTGAGAAGGCGATCGCCGAGTATCTTCAGAGCGAATATCAGAAGATCGGAATCGCCTTAAACATACACGGGGAGGAAGAACAGTCCTACCGCGATAACATGAAGGCAGGAAACTTTGACATGGTATTCAATATCTGCTGGGGTACGCCGTATGACCCGCAGTCTTCCCTTGCGGCTATGCGCGCGCCGGTTTACGGTGACTATGCCGCACAGCTCGGTCTTGAGGACAAGGCAGATATCGACCAGGCGATCACAGATATTCTTGTGTCCACCGATGAGACAAAACGTCAGGAACTCTATACATTCGTTCTGACAAGACTTCATGAGGATGCGGTATACATTCCGCTCACTTACGAGTGCAACAAGGCGATCTACCGCTCAGACCTTCAGGGATTCCATTTCACACAGACTCAGTATGAGGTTCCGTTTGCGGATTTCTATTTTGAGTAAAAATTCAAGTCGAACGTCCGTGAGACTTGGCGCGTGATTCTGGTCAGCGCAAGCTGACATATTCTTTACAGAATCACTGCGCATCCTCGCGGAGCGTTTATCTCAGTCGGAGACTGAGATAAAGCCCGATCTGACAGGCCGTCCCCCCGGGCGGCTTGTTGTGCATATATCTGGAGTTTTTTTGATGTTCAAAAAAGGAAAGGAGATTTTCATTTCATGAAACAATACGTCATTAAGCGAGTCCTTTCAGCGATCCCGCTTCTGATCGTGATTTCATTTGTATGCTTTGTATTTATCAACCTGATCCCGTCAGATCCGGCGGAGGTAGCGCTGCGTGTCCGTCAGGTGCCGATCATAACAGAAGAGGCTATCGCGGAAGTCCGTGCGGAATTAGGACTTGATAAGCCATATCTTGTGCGGTATTTTTCCTGGCTTGCGGATTGCCTGCAGGGAGATTTTGGAATCAGTTATGTAAATCCGAAAAGAACTGTGGCGGGTGAACTGGCAAGATGCATGCCTGCGACACTCCAGCTGGCGGGTGTTTCCTTTGTGATGGTGATTCTTTTAAGTCTGCCGATCGGCTTTCTCTGCGCCGTCTATAAAGATGGATGGTTCGATAAGATCATGAGAGCTATCGTTTTTATGACCACGGCGATGCCGGCATACTGGGTGGGCCTTCTTCTCATGTGGCTTGTATCCATCAAGCTGGACCTGCTTCCGACAAGTGGAAACGGGACATGGAAACACCTGATCCTGCCTGCCTTTACGGTATCACTCAGCTATATTTCAACGTATATCCGTCTGATCCGCAATAACATGCTGGAAAATATGAAGCAGGATTATGTCCTTTACGCGAATGTCAGGGGACTTCCCCAGAAGCTGATCCTTATAAAACATATTTTGAAAAATTCCATGCATACATGTATCGTCGCGGTGGGAATGAGTATTCCGCAGCTGATCTCCGGAACGATCGTTGTCGAGAATGTATTTGCGTGGCCGGGACTTGGAACACTCTGTATCAGTTCGATCTTTAACCGGGATTATCCGGTGATCCAGACGTATGTGCTTTTGATCGGAGTCCTGTTTGTTGGATTTAACCTTCTGTTTGATATTCTGCAGACAATTTCTGATCCACGTATGAGAAAGGAGGGGGCATAATGCTTCACCGCTTTTTACATAATAAAACTGCTGTTGGAACTGTGGGAATTGTGATCCTGGTTGCGCTTCTTGGAATTTTTGCTCCGGTGATCGCACCTCACGACCCATATGCAGCGGACATTCTTCATAAATTTGCTCCATTCAGTCTGGAATATCCATTGGGAACCGATAATCTGGGCCGCTGTATCTTATCCAGAATGTTGTATGGAATCCGTCCGACCCTGGGACTGGCAGTGCTTACCATGCTGGGAACCATCGGTCTTGGGGCTCTGATGGGACTTCTGGCTGGATATTTCAGGGGAATTACAGAAGAACTGATCATGCGGGTGGTGGATGTGATGTTATCTTTTCCAAGCCAGATCATGGTATTTGCAGTGGTGGCACTTCTGGGAATCAATGTCCAGAATGTGATCCTTGCAAATGTGTTCATTAAATGGGCCTGGTATGCACGAATGATCCGGACGGGAGTCATGCAGCACAGAGACCGCAATTTCGTCCAGTTTTCCAGATGCGTGGGAACTCCGGAAAGGTTCATCCTGTTCCGTCATCTGGTGCCGTCTATTGCGGCGGATCTTGCGGTTCTCGCGTCACTTGATGTGGGCTGGGCGATCATCAATATTTCTACGCTTTCATTCCTGGGACTCGGTGTACAGGCACCGACACCGGAATGGGGAGCGATGTTAAATGAGGCAAAAAATGTCCTCACAAGCAACCCCACCCAGATGATCGTTCCTGGTGTCGCGATCGTGATCCTGGTATCTGCCTTTAACCTGATGGGAGACGCACTGCGGGATGTTCTTGATCCGAAGGAGGTGAATGTATGAGCACAGTGATACGGGCAGAAGACTTGTGCGTAACATTAAAAATTCCGCGCAGACCGGAAAAAGAGCTTGTCCGCCATGTAAACTTTGAGGTTCAGCGAGGGGAGTGCCTTGGGATCCTCGGAGAATCCGGAAGCGGAAAGAGCATGAGCATCAAGGCGATGCTGGGACTTCTCGATAAGAATTTCTCCGTCTCCGGTCATGCCTGGTTTGGGGAAAAGGATCTCTTAAAGGAAAGTGGAGAGTCCATGAGAAAGATCCGTGGAAGCGAGATCGCTGTCGTCCTACAGAACCCGATGACGTGTTTTGACCCGCTTTACCGGATCGGAAGCCAGATCGGGGAGACCTTTGCGACACACACGGACTGGAACGCAAACGAGATTCGCGAGAAGTCACTGGAAACACTGGAACGCATGCGGATCCGTAATCCGGAGGAGGCGCTTCAGAAATACCCGCATCAGCTCTCCGGCGGCATGCTGCAGAGAATCATGATCGGGATCGCGATGGCATTAAAACCGGCACTTCTGATCGCGGATGAACCGACAACTGCCATTGATTCGATCACCCAGTATGAGATCCTGGAGGAATTTGTCCGGATCAAGAAAGAGCATGATACGGCAATGATCTTTATCACCCACGATCTCGGTGCGATCTCAAAGGTCGCGGATCAGCTTGTGGTGATGAACAGTGGGGCGATTGCGGACAGAGGAAGCTTTTCCCATATCCTGCATCATGCGTCCGATCCGTATACAAGACTCCTGGTGGAAAAACGATCGGCAGTCATGAAAAAATACAGGGGAAGCATTGGACATGAGAATGGAGGTGCGGCATGATCCGGATGAGAGATATCTGCGTCAGCTTTCGCAGTGAGCGGCAGGAAAAGATCTTTGGTGTCAGCAGGACACAGGTACTGTTTGATGTGTCACTTTCGATCCCCAAAGGAAGCTGCCTTGGAATCTTAGGTGAATCCGGAAGTGGAAAATCGACACTTGGACGGGTGATCTGCGGTCTGTTAAAGCCGGACAGCGGGGAATATCTGCTGGAAGGGAAAAATGTGTACGCATCCAGAGATGGAAAGAAGAATCTTCAGAACATGCTCAACGTCGTATTCCAGGACTATACGACATCTGCGAACCCGCGGTTCAGGATCCGGAATATTCTGGCAGAAGGAATCCGGGTGAAGGAACGCAAGAGCGGGAAAAAAATGGACCGGAGCGCGGAATACTGCAGACTTCTGGAGCTGGTCGGCCTGGATGAGACGTTTCTCGACCGTTTTCCGCATGAGCTTTCGGGTGGACAGCTTCAGCGTGTCTGCATCGCCCGTGCCGTGGCGTGTGAGCCTGAGTTTATCCTGTTTGATGAGGCAATCTCATCCCTCGACGCGCACACGCAGGTACAGGTGATGGATCTCTTAAAGGAGCTGAAGGAGAAACTGGGGCTGACGTATGTGTTTATCACCCACGACCTTACATCAGTCACATATCTCTGCGACGAAGTCATGTTCTTATATAAAGGACGGATCACGGAACATATCCCGGTATCCCGGATCGCACAGACCACGGATGTGTATGCGAGAAAGCTGCTGGATTCTATTATTGAGTTTGATGAAGAGTACGATGATGAAATGGACGTAAAAGGAAGTAAAGAAAGTGCATAGTAGCTGTGAGGGCATTGAACAGTTATAGTGCGCAGCAGAAAACATGCTCAGGAGGTGGCAGAAATATGCTGGAGATCGGAACGATCTGTGCAGAAGCAGGAGAAAAGAAGACAGGGTGGCTGGAAGTAGAAGGCGGTGGACAGAAACTTCCGCTTACACTTATCTGCGGGGCGAAGAAAGGTCCTACGATGATGATATCGGCGGGAGTCCATGGCGCGGAATATATTGGTGTGCAGGCACTCTCGGAGCTTTCCAGAGAGCTTGATCCCAAGGATACTGCGGGGAAGGTGATCTGCCTTCATGTGGCAAATCCTTCAGCGTTCCGGGATTATGTCCGCTTTTTCGTGCCTGAGGATGGAAAAAATCTGAATCAGGTATTCCCGGGGAAAAAGGATGGAACATTGTCGGAGCGGATCGCGTGGACGATCACGGAAAAACTCCAGTCAGAGGTGGACTATTATATAGATCTTCATGCGGGAGATACCAGTGAAGAGGTTATGCCGTTTGTCTATTATAATGTTGCGGCAGGAGAAAAGATTGCCAGAATATCTGAGAACATGGCAATGGCAGCGGATATGGAAGTGCGTGCCAGCTCCACAGCGACTACCGGCGCGTATAGCAGCGCCTGCCAAAGAGGTCTCCCTGCGATCCTCATGGAGCGCGGAGGCGGCGGAAGATTTACGGCCAGCGAAGTCCAGGCATATAAGCGGGATGTGAAGAATATTATGATCCGCATGGGACTTCTTTCCGGTGAAGAGGTTCATACAGTGCAGCAGAAAAATGTGACCAGAGCAGAGTATCTGGAGGCAGAGACAGATGGATTGTGGTATCCGGTATTTTCCGCAGGAGATACGTTCGCGGGAGGTGCGGTTCTGGGAACGGTGAGAGATATCTGGGGAAAACTTTTACGGGAGTATCGGGCAGACTATCCGGGAATTGTTCTGTACCAGACGGTGGGTCTTGGCGTGAAAGCCGGGGATCCGCTGATCGCTTATGGGGAATATGTGGATAGATAAATAACAGATGTGAAATAAAAATGTCAATAAAAAGCCATTTTATGGGAAAGTCCTGGAATTCAGGAGATATCCATAAAATGGCTTTTTATGTTGCCATGCATACGAAAGAAGCTGCCGGCGGCAGGTTTCGCAGGCGCGCATTGGAGCAAACAGGATATTAAATCTTAAAGCATTTCTGCAGATCGCGATACTGTCCGAGAACCAGGATTGTATCGCCTTCTTCAAAGCTGGTTTCCGGCTTGACGGAGAAATCCAGGGTGCCGTTTCGACGGACGGCAATGATGTTGATGCCGTATTTTTTCCGGATATCGATCTCACCTACACTCATGCCAATCCATCGTTCCGGAAGATCAACCTCATAGATATCGTAGTCGCCTTCCAGGTTGACGAAATCAAGAATGTGGTTGGAGCTGAAGCGGATCGCAGTCCATTTCGCAAGCTGCTGTTCCGGGTAGACGACCTGATCGGCACCGTTCCGCAGAAGAAATTTCTGGTGAACATCACTGGAAGCGCGGGAGACAACGAGCTTTGCGCCGAGCTCCTTTAAGAGTGACGTTGTTTCAAGGGAACTCTGGAAGTTATCGCCGATCGCGACGATGCAGGCATCAAAATTGCGGATTCCCAGAGAGGAAAGGAAGGACTCGTTTGTACTGTCACCGATCTGTGCTTCTGTCACATAGGGAAGGACTGCGTTGACGCGTTCCTCCGTACTGTCAACGGCCATGACCTGATGTCCGAGGTTGTGAAGATGCATGGCAACATGTTTTCCAAAACGGCCGAGGCCGATCAAAAGAATTGATTTCATAATTTTCTCCTTAAATATATTTATCCGACGGAAATTTTTTCCTGCGGGAATTTTCCGCACTGAATCTTGTACCCGGACATGGTCGCGTAGATGATCGTGAGTCCGCCAACGCGTCCGATGAACATAAATGCGATCAGGATCAGCTTCGATGGAACGGAAAGTGTCGGGGTGATCCCGAAGCTCAAGCCTACCGTAGCAAGCGCAGAAATCGCCTCAAACAGGCACGGTATAAGAGGCAGGCTTTCCAGAATGCTGAGCGTCATGGCACACAGGATACCGAGGCTTGTATACATGAAAAGGATCGCGATCGCTGTGGCGACAATATCGGGGACAATGCGCCGTTTAAACATTTCCGGGCTGTCCTTTCTGGCAAAGACAGCAGTCGCGCAGGAGATCAGAACGGCCAGAGTGGTCGTCTTGATTCCGCCGGCGGTGGATCCCGGACTTCCTCCGACCAGCATGAGAAGGATCATAAGGAACTGGCCGGATTCCCGCATGGAGGAAAGATCCGCTGTATTAAAACCGGCAGTTCGCGTTGTCACCGACTGGAATAAGGATACAAGGATCCGTTTTCCGGCCGGGATATCCTGAAATTCCAGAAAAAAGAAGAGGATAGCCGGGATGAAGATCAGTGCCAGCGAGTAGGAGAGGATGACCTTACTCTGCATCCGGTATCGGGAAATATGGTGCCGGTTTCTGTAAATATCATCCCAGGTCAGAAAACCGATTCCGCCGATCACGATAAGCAGGATGATCACGAGATTGATCAGCGGGTCATATGCGTAGGATGTCAGGGAGGAATATGCTCCCCGGACACCAAGCAGATCGATTCCGGCGTTGCAGAATGCGGATACGGAGTGGAATAAAGACATCCAGAATCCCCGGAAAAGACCAAAATCGCGGCAGAATACAGGTGCCATCAGGAGAGCGCCGATCAGTTCGATACCGAGAGTGACTCTTACAATAAAACCGGTCAGGCGGACAACTCCTCTGAGCTGAGGGGCAGCGACCGATTCCGCCATGATACTCCGCTGGGAAAGACCGATCTTCTTTCCGGAGAGGATCGTAAAGGAAGCCGAGATCGTCACAACGCCGAGACCGCCGGTCTGGATCAGAAGCAGAATTACGGCATGTCCAAAGGAAGACCAGTAGGTTCCGGTGTCGCAGACCACAAGACCGGTCACGCAGACGGAGGTGACGGAGGTAAACAGGGCGTTTACAAATGGAGTCCAGCTTCCGTCCGCGGAGGATACCGGCAGCATCAGGATGCCGGCGCCGAGCAAGATCACGAAGGCAAAGCCTAAAACAATGATCTGAAATGAATTTAACCGCCTGAAAGCGGAAAGAATACGAAACATAATCTGAATCCTTTCACAAAGCATTTGTTCCATTATAAACGTTTATGGATGTAAAGAAAAGCGAAATTTATGGATTTTAAAGTCCTGAAAATTCCTGATTCGCACAGGAAATTATAAAGAGCGGCTGGATCCGTTCTGGTCTGCGAAAAGTGTGAGAGGTGGACGTGTGAAAATTATTTCCAGGTGGTCTGTTTAAAAATGTTGTAATTACAACATACGAAAGCTGATTTAGCGGATATAATGCGTACATGGTTCGGCGGTGCCGGACAGGGAAACATGATGACTTATCGGTTATAGCTGCCGCAGGGACGGCAGGCGTGTCAGGATAATCTGAGATCGGCAAAACTGCGAAGACAGTGTTGGCTGCTTGTATGGGCTGCCTGGAGTCACGCGGGAAGAGTCGGGGAAAAATATGGAGGTATATGAAATGGATCAAAAAATGTTCTGTTATCAGTGTGAGCAGACCGCAGGCTGCGCGGGATGTACCGGGAGCACGGGTGTCTGCGGAAAGACGGCGGAGACAGCAAGGCTGCAGGACCAGCTTGTAGGTGCGATGATCGGGCTTGCGAGAGCGGCAGAAGGCGTGGAATGTCCGGGAGATCGAGTGTACCGCACGGTGATCGAGGGGCTTTTTACGACACTTACGAATGTAAGCTTTGATGATGACGCGATCCTGGCGCAGATTGAGAAGACGCACAGGGAGAAGGAGCGGCTGCTCGCAGCGCCGGTGAAGAAAAGTGCAGGACCGCGCGAAAAGGCAGCGGGAGAGTCAGGTGCGGCAGCAAGTGTGCAAGATACGGATGATTATAATCTCGGTCTGCTGTGGGACATGGATCCTGATATCCGCTCCCTAAAATCCCTGATCCTGTTCGGATTAAAGGGTATGGCGGCGTACGCATACCATGCGCTGATGCTGGGGGCATCTGATGAGACGGTAAACCAGTTCTTCTTAACGGGACTCCGGGAGATCGCAAAAGACGGCACCGTCGAAAGCCTGCTTCCGACGGTCCTGAAGGTCGGCGAGGTGAACCTCACCTGCATGGCGATGCTGGACGCAGCAAACACGGGAACTTACGGGACTCCGATCCCGGTCAGCGTACCGCTTGTGGTAGAAAGAGGACCGTTTATCGTTGTGACGGGACATGACCTCAAGGACTTGGAGCTTCTCTTAAAGCAGACAGAGGGAAAAGGCGTTAACATCTACACCCACGGCGAGATGTTGCCGGCCCACGCTTACCCGGAGCTCAGAAAGTATCCGCAGTTAAAGGGCAATTTCGGAACTGCATGGCAGAATCAGCAGAAGGAATTTGCGGATATCCCGGCTCCGATCCTCTTTACCACAAACTGCCTGATGCCGCCGAAAAAATCCTACGCGGACCGCGTGTTCACGACGGAGGTCGTAGCATATCCGGGAATGGTTCATATCGATGATGAGAAAGACTTTACCCCGGTGATCGAGAAGGCGCTGGAACTCGGCGGATATCAGGAAGACCGCCAGTTTACGGGAATCAACGGCGGAACTCAGGTCATGACAGGATTCGGACATGGAACGATCCTTTCCATGGCTGATCAGGTCATCGACGCGGTAAAATCCGGCGCGATCAGACATTTCTTCCTCGTTGCGGGCTGCGATGGCGCGAAGCCGGGAAGAAACTACTATACGGATTTTGTAAAGCAGACTCCGGCGGACAGCATTGTCCTGACGTTAGCATGCGGAAAGTTCCGCTTTAACGATCTGGACCTTGGAAATATCGGCGGTCTCCCGCGGATCATGGACATGGGCCAGTGCAACGATGCCTACGGTGCCATCAAGGTGGCTATGGCGCTGGCGGAGGCATTTGGGTGCGAGGTGAACGAGCTTCCGCTGTCCTTCGTGCTCTCCTGGTATGAGCAGAAGGCAGTGTGTATTCTCCTGACACTCCTGCATCTTGGGATCAGGAATATCCGCCTCGGCCCGTCCTTACCGGCGTTCCTCTCCCCGAATATCCTGGATTTCCTTGTGGAGAACTACGGAATCGGTCCGGTGACGACACCGGAGGAGGATTTGAAGGCGTTATTGGGATAAGATAAAAAGCCCCCGGATAGGGAATGTGCCATCGGTCAGTTGACCAGCTGCGGTAGTTCCTTATCCGGGGACTTTACTTATGTACTTAAATTACAGTAATCCGCATTATCTGCGGTCAACCGAATTTTACAGATGCTGTAAAAGCTCCAGCTGTTCTCCGTTTGGTCCGATAAAAAACGCGTTTCGGATGCCGCCGAAGATCGGAAGGTCAGCTGCCTTGTCGACACCGCCCCGGAAGTTTGTGATTCCGGCTGCCTTTAAGTCTGCGATGGCAGCGTCGATGTCATTGACTTCGATTGCGATGTGCGGGAAGAGACCGCCCTGGGCGGTCACATCAGTGCCGTCATGTGGCTCGATGATCTCGAGGTCAAAGCCCGGCATGCTGACGATCTTGATGTGGTTAGTTCCAAGCGGCTTCTGGACATCAGCCTGTCCAGTGACCTTTCCACCGAGACATTCGTAGAATTTTATGGATGTTTCAAGATCCTTTGTGAAAAGCGCGATATGCGCAAGTCCTGTGATGTGTTTCATGATAAGAATCCTTTCCGCGTTCCAGCGCAGCAAATCTCCAGATAAAAGCACCAGATCAGAAGCAGATGGTCTTACCTGAGTGATCCTACAGAGGCGGAAACGCTGTTGCTGTAGTTTTTCTATCTCAAACTATGCTTATTATAGGATTATTTGAAACAGAGTGCAAGAAAAAAGTAAGCGACTGATCCCTGCCCGTGTACAGCAACAATTTTCTCAGTGACGAGCAGAAAAAACTGTGCTATACTCTTGTATTATGAAAAATTTTATTGTATTTGATTTGGAATGGAACCAGAACCCGGGCGGTAAAGAAGCGTCTGTGGAGCGGCTTCCTTTTGAGATCTTTGAGATCGGAGCAGTAAAACTGAATGAAGAGCGTGAGAAGGTTGCGGAGTTTCACCGGATCATCCGTCCCTGCGTGTACCGCCAGATGCACCGGATCATCTCTGAGGTGACCCATGTTTCAATCGAAGAGTTAGAGCGGGATGGAGAGCCGTTTGCGGCGGTGATGGAGGATTTCCTTAAATGGTGCGGCGAGGACTGCATATTCTGCACCTGGGGAAGTATGGACCTTACGGAACTGCAGAGGAACATGGTCTATCATGGGATGACGATCCCGTTCCCGAAACCGTTCCTTTTTTATGATGTCCAGAAACTGTACAGCCTGTGTTATCAGGACGGAAAGGCGAGAATTTCGCTTGATGAAGCGGTGGAGTCCTTTGCACTTGATGTGGACGCGCCGTTTCACCGGGCACTGGGGGACGCGGAATATACGGGGCGCGTGCTGCAGGCCATGGATTTTGATTCCGTGAAAGATTATGTGTCCGTGGATTATTATCTGCCGCCGGAGAGCGAGGATGAGGAGTTCACACTGCGGTTCCCGGAGTATACAAAGTTCGTATCACAGATGTTTGAGACAAAGGAAGAGGCGATGGAGGAAAAGCGGGTGACGGATATCATCTGCACGAAATGCCGTCGGATGCTGCGGAAGAAGATCCGCTGGTTTTCCTCAGGACAGCGCTATTATCTGTGTCTTGCAACATGTCCGGAACACGGTATGATGAAAGGAAAAATCCGGATGAAAAAGTCGGAGGACGGCAGAGTTTTTGCCGTAAAGACGGTAAAACCGGTGGATGAGGAAGGTGCAGAAGCTGTTTTCCTGAAAAAAGAGGAGGCCCGGATCCGCCGTGCGGAGAAAAGCAGGCAGAAGAAACTCCATGGAGTGGAATAGAGGCGGCAGCCCGGAAGATACGGCAGCGATTGAGCACTTTGCGCCTGAACAAAACGGATGTGAAACGATAGAAAAAGAGCAGAGGTATTGCTTCAAAAAGCATACATCTGCTCTTTTAGTTTACATAAAATAAAACTTATCGTCTCCGAAAACGATCTCTGAGCCGCTCCCGGAATCCCGGCTGCTTAATCCCAGACTTGGATCTTAAGTGCTCTTCCATGATCATATCAAATTCTGTGGAAGAATATCCCCATTCCTTTAAACGTTTTTCGCGCCGCTGATGACGGAGAAAACGCTCGTTCTGGGTCTTGTTTTCCTGATAGATCATGATTCCGAAGACGGCGCCGCCAATGGCTCCGATGACAGCGGCAGCGATCAGGACTTTCTTAACAATGCCGAAAGCAGGAGAGGAGGTCCAGGATGTCTTATTGCTGCCCGTTTTTTTAGAGGAAGGTTCGGTTTTCTTGTCAGGTGCCTTAGAAGGAACGGTTTCAGCCACAGTCTCAGTCTCCGCGGTATCCGTGCTCTGTTTCACTGCTCCGGGCACATATCCCTGTGTCACAGTCGCCTCCAGATAAGCCTGTCCCACAAGCTTATCCCCATAGCGGTAATCGATCCTTGCAATCGCCCCATCCGGTGCATCGTCAGTCAGGTCGTAGTCCAGTGTGGAAGTCACATCGGAGAAGTTCCCATCCGCAGGTAAAGTCACCGCGCTGTTTTTATTTACCGTGAGTCTTGTAGCACTCCCGGAAAAGATCCCGGAGATCGTCAGATCATCAGCCACCTTGCTGTAAGTGCTGTCCTGATCCGCAACCGGAACGGACTTGAAATTTTTAAATCCATAGTCAAACAGTGCTTTTGTGTCGGAATAATGGGTCTGGTGGCCATTGAGAACGACAGCTATGAGCTTCATTCCATCGCGCTCCGCGCATGTCACCAATGTATTTCCCGCGAGCAGGGTGTAACCGGTCTTTCCGCCGATGGCACCGTCGTAATAAAGGAAATCATTCCGCCGCAGCATTCTGTGGTGGGCGTAGTAGCGCCAGCCATCCGGGTACTGCTTTAATTTCCCCGCAGGAACGTCATAGTACGTTGTGGAATCAACTTCTACAAATGTCGGATTATTAAATGCCGCCTTCGCGATCAGTGCCATGTCGTAAGCGGACACATAGTGATTCGGATCATTCAGACCGCTCGGGTTTGCGAAATGGGAGTCCGTACATCCAAGCTCCGCCGCCTTCTCATTCATCTTCTCCGCAAAAGCATCAATACTGCCTGCGCAGTGTTCGGCCAGAGCGTTTGCAACCTCGTTCGCGGACTGTAAAAGCAGGGCATAAAGACAGTCACGGACACTTAACGTATCTCCGGCGCGGGCCCCCAGAATGGAGGAGTTCGGCTCAAGAGAGTTCACCGCTGTGTTGGAGAACGTCACGGTCTCATCAAGCCCACAGTTTTCAATCACGATCAGTGCCGTCAGGATCTTTGTGATACTTGCCGGATAATACGGTTCATGGCTGTTCTTCTCGAACAAAACCGCTCCCGAATTGATGTCCATTAAGATCCCGCCATCCGCTGAGATCGAGATCTCCGACGGCCACTCAGCCGCCGCATATGCCGTCTGTCCTGGACAAAAGCCGAGGATCAGCGTCAGACAGAGAAAAATACTTAAAATTCGTTTCATGAATAAAATCCCTTTATGTCGGAAAAACATGCCGGATCCGGTCATGGTCCACCCGTTATTTTCCACCATTATAGCGGAATTCACAATTCAAGTAAAGGGATATATTGGGAAGAGCTTTGCACAAAGAGCTTATGGGGGCTATTTGATGTAGGTATTGTCCATAAGGGCAGGAAGAAGAGCTCCGCCATCGACAAGCATATCGCTACCTGTGATAAATTGTGCTTCATCTGAAGCGAGAAAACGTACCATATTCGCAATCTCTACAGGCTGACCGATTCTGCCGAGAGGGATCCGGGACACCATCATTTTTTCGCGTTCAGAAACAACATTTGGATCGGTTACTTTGATATATCCTGGGGAGATACTGTTTACGCGAATCCCGTAGGGAGCGAGTTCCAGGGCGATATGCTGTGTTAATTTGTAAACAGCGGCTTTTGCAGAACCGTAAACGCTTGCGATTGGGAAGTTCATAGCGCGGTGGTTGCTGCAAATATTCACAATAGATCCTTCTGTATGGTGGGCGATCATATTTTTGGCGGCAGCCTGAGCGCAGAAGAACGTTGCACGGTAATCCACGGCAGTTAACTGCTCAAACATTTCTGGATTAACTTCCAGGAAGGATTTGAATTTTGTGATTCCGGCATTGTTGACCAGTAGGTCCATTGCCCCAAATTCTTTTTCGAAAGCGTTAAATAAAGGTGCGATACTTTCAACCTGGGACAGATCTGCTTTTAAAGCAATGCATTTACGTCCCAACGCTTCAATCTGCGCTTTTGTGTCCATGGCCTGTGCTTCACTGCCGCAATAGCTTACGCATACATCATATCCGGCTTTTGCGAGTTCAATGGCGATCGTTTTGCCGATTCCACGTCCGGCACCGGTAACAAGAGCTGTTTTTGTCATGATTTTTCCTCCTTTAAGCAGAAAAGTGATAAACGCGGGAGTAGGAAGTCTCCTCGCCTGGAGCCAGATCAATTGGCGCAAAGGTCTCCGGGCAGAAAGCCCAGGGATTGTTCCAGCTGTAAAAACGGCAGACCGGGAAAAGATCTTCTATTAAAACGGACATCCCGAGAGTTTCGTTTGAAAGTTCCATCCAGTGATGTTGGAGTCCCTGCCAGCCCTTGATCCAGAACGCGGTGGAGTTTGTCGGAGCGTCGAACGCGCCAAGACGATAGCGATCTCGGCTGATCACCAGCTCTCCGCGCCGCAGTTCCGGCTGTATGGAGTACGGAAAACGCAGACAGTAGGTTCCATCGATGGGATGACCGTCAAACTGAAAGAAGTTATGACAGAATTCAGTTGCGTGTATTTCTTCTGAGCCAGTGTTTGTGATATGGAAGGAAACGACCAGTTTATTCTTTTCCAGATGATAGGATTTTACCGTTTCCATAGCAGTATTCTGGCAAAAATAAGGGAGAGTCCGAATTGTCACACTGTCCTGTTCGACAGAGATCTGACGCTTATATGGCTCCACTTGATACGTTTTTGTAAATAAGAATGGTGAGGTGTCCACTTTTTTCAGAAGACCAACACCTGGCAGCGGAAAATAGTCTGCCATAGCGGTCCTGTCATAGACACTGGTATCAGTCCATTCCCAGACATTTGTCAGACCGACCCCCCCAAGTCCTGTGCTTCCATCGGCATTCTGTTCTTTTGACAGAAAGGTATGACCATTTACGGTCACCTGTCCGATTGTGCCTCCCCAATCATAGCGGGATCCCTTGTAGTACCAATCAAGAAGGACCTGGACCTGCAAGAACTCATTGGAGAGAGTAAGCTCTTTTGGCATCATATTATCAATCATCCCCCATAAAAAAAATTGTACAATAATTACAAGATACATCCTGATAGTACAGAAATCATAACACAAACTGCACAAAAAGTCATTGTGCAATAACATCAAATATCAAATATCAAATTTGTGCATTTCGGCATTTGACTTTTAATTAGGGCCATGATACTATCATCATATAAAGGAAAATGATTGAAAAATGGGGATGATAAGGAATGAAAAACACGATGGCAGAAGATAAGATTGTTGCCGACCAGACGATCGCGACGAAGGTTATTGAAAAGTTAAGAGAAGATATTATCAATAACCGTTTTGAGACGGGCAGCCGCATTACGATCAAAGAGATATCTGAACGTTACGGCGTCAGTCCCATGCCGGTTCGTGAGGCATTTCGTACTTTAGAGGGAGAACATTTTTTAGAGATCAATCCGTATAAAGGCGCAACGGTCCTGCGCATTGATGAACAGTTTGTGCGTGATGTATATGGAATCCTTCGTGCTCTTGAATGCCTGTTATATGAAACTGCATTGGATGAAATCGACGAGGAAATTATTCAGAAACTGCGCTGCATCAATGAACAGATCCGGGTGATTGCGGAACTGCCCTATGGCGCTGCCGAGTATGTTGATCTGAACACCAGGTTTCATAATACGATCATGGAGCACAGCAAAAATCAAAAGGCACTTGAAATGTATACGCATTACCATGAGATCATCAGTACGATCCGTAAAAAATATACACCAGTGCCAGAGCGTATCCGCATTGGCATTGAACAGCATGAGAAGCTGATAGATGCTCTGGAGAAAAAGGATGCTCTTTTGGTTAAGATGGCTGTGGATGAACATATCAAATCCGCTCTTGAAAATTTCATGACACAGTTTAACCATGGAAAATAACATGTAGCAAAGGAGGAGTAGGGGATTTATTCGAACTGAATAATATCAAATATCAAATATAGGAGGAAGAAAAAGTGAAATCAATCAAAAAAATCTTTGATGCAGTTGAAAATGTCATCAAAGCAGTATGCTGTAGTCTGGTATGCGGTTTCACAGTGATGACATTGATCAGCGTTATTGCGAGATACGTTCTGCACGCACCGATCTGGTGGAGTGAACAGTTCTGTCGGTATCTGTTTATCTGGATGTTAATGATGTATGCGCCGCTAATCGTTCGCAAAGGAAAGAATCTCGGATTTGATCTGGTCGTGACAAAATTGCCTTATATGGTGCAGGAGATTCTTCAATTGATCTGCGAGATCTTGATCGGTCTCTTTGGCGCGTTCTACTGTGTGTATACAATCCAGCTCTGTGAGAAGTTTGCAAATAAGCTGATGGAGGGAATCCGAATCCCGGCGCCGATCATGTATTCTTCCCAGGCAGTGTGCGGTGCGCTGATTTTCATATTCAGTATTGAAGTGATCGTAAATCATATTATCGCATTGAAAAGCAGTAAAAAGGAAGGAGGTCGGTGATATATGATGCTGGGATTACTGTTTGGAGCTTTTGTTGTCTTATTAGTGATCGGAATGCCTGTTGCCTACGCAATGGCGGTATCCGTTGTCACCTGCCTGATCGTGGATCCGGCGTTGCCTGGAATTGTTCTTTCCCAGAAAATGTTCACATCAATGGATTCCTTCTCTTTGATGGCGGTCCCGTTCTTTATGCTCGCTGGAACATTGATGGAGAAAAGCGGAATCACGAAGATCCTCGTCAACTGGGCAAAAAGCCTGGTAGGACACACGACCGGCGGTATTGGTGACGCGGCAATCGTATCTGGCGTGGTTATGGCCGGAGTATCCGGTTCGGCTAATGCAGATACTTCCGCACTGGCATCCATGCTGGTTCCAATGATGAGGGAAGAAAAGTATGATGACGGTTATGCGTGCGCGCTGGTTGCCAGCTGTGGAGCACTGGGACCGATCATTCCGCCGAGTATCATGATGGTCCTGTATTCCGGTGTTACGAATATTCCGATCAATAAGCTATTCCTCGCCGGATATATCCCGGGTCTGTTGATCGCGGCCGGATATATGTTGGTCAATTACATGTATGCAAAGCGGAACAACATCAACAAAACAAAATTTGCTGGTTTTAAGGTTCTTGGTCAGAATACGATTTATGCGGCTCCTGCTCTGGTCATGCCGTGCATCATTATTTTTGGAATCATGCTGGGAGTTGTCACCGCCACAGAGGCCGGAGTTCTGGCATGTACTTACAGCATTATCTATGGGATCATAAAAAGGACGCTGAATGTGAAGGTGTTGAAAGACTGCCTGATGGATGCCGTACATGCAACGGTCAATTGCATGATCATTGTTGCATTTGCAGGAATTTTTGGAACATTAGCGACAAACTATAATATGTCGAAAGTTATTCTGGCGCTTACCAGCGCGTTTGTTTCACACAAAGTTATTATCATGCTTTTCATCAGTGTGGTACTGTTTATTGCCGGTATGTTTATTGATTCCAATGCGGCTATGCTGATGCTGATTCCAGTATTCAGCCCGCTGATCCTTCAGTATAATTTTGATCCGATCTATTTCGCGATGGTTTGTATCCTCACCCTGGATATGGGAGGAATGTCCCCGCCGGTCGGATTGCTGATGTACATCGCATCCAGTATTACGGATACTCCGCTCAGCAAGACCGTGAAACAAATATGGAAATTCCTGTTCGTGAATTATGGTGTTACGATCCTGGTTATTTTTGTTCCGGTATTGGTAACATTGTTACCAAGCCTGTTTGGTTAATTGATCTGAAGATACCGGATGAATCCGGAAAAATAGAATGGAGGAAATATCTATGAAAAAAATGATCGCTATGCTGTTAACTCCTGTTATGTGTCTGTCACTGGCAGCCTGCGGCAGTACTTCCAGTACGTCTACAGAAACAAAAGCTGATGAAACGAAGGCTGCGGCGGCTGAGTCTACGGCTGCAGCTGATGCGGCTCCTACATATGACACCGTCACATTAAAACTTTCCCATCATAACGCAGTGGACCAGCCGATCCATGTGGCCTTAACGGAATGGGCGGACATGCTGAAGGAAAGGTCTGGTGGCGCGATTACGATCGATATTTATCCGGCTGCGTCTCTTTATAATTCCACAGACGCTGAGGATGCCGTCAAGCTTGGAACACTGGATATGTGCCTGGGAGATACCTCACAGTTATCAAACTCCATGAGCGCGTATACTCTGACCTGTCTGCCGTTCCTATTTGATTCTTACGATACAGCTGGGGAGGTATTGTACGGAGATGTGGGACAGAAATTAGACAGCTTGGCGGAGGAACTGCCCGCCCCTCAGAATGAGGACAGGGAAGAAAGCATGGCCCTGTGGCAGGCCGTGAGGGGATTGGGTGAAAGCCTGAGGACCGTAACAGTGCTGTTTTACTACGACGATATGCCCATCAAGGATATAAGTCGCGCCCTTGGGATAACAGAAGGCACGGTAAAGGCCAGGCTGAGCCGGGCGCGGGCAAAACTTAGGATCGCGATGTCGGAACAGGAGGAAACACTATGAACGAATTCCAATTTGAAAAGCTGATCCGGGAAGCTGCCCATAAGGAAAAAACAAACATACCGGAGGATTATAATATTATGTTGAAGGATACGTTGAATAAGCTGCCAGAAAAGGAAGCAAGGAAGGATGGGGCCTCAGGCCGCATGGCAGGCCGTAGGATACTTACCGCAGCGGCGGTTGCCGCCATGCTGTTTGTGCTGCTGCCCAATGTAAGTCCATCTATCGCATACGCAATGGAGAAGCTGCCGGTCATAGGCAGCGTGGTAAAGGTGATCACCGTAAGGAATTACACCCATTCCGACGAGCACAACGATCTGAATGCAGCGCAGCCCGAGATACAGGAAGCTACGGCGGGCGAACAGCAGCTCAATGCTGATGTAAAAGCATATGTCGACGAGCTGGTGCAGCGTTTTAATGATAACGCTATGGATGAAGGTTATTACGGTCTCGATGTGAGCTATGAAGTACTGACGGACAACGACCGCTGGTTTGCCCTGAGGGTGAACGGCTGCCAGGTGATGGCCAGCGGCTATGAGTTTTCCCGCTGCTATAATATAGATAAGACCACTGGCAAATACGTAAAGCTGGCGGACCTTTTCAAGGAGGGCAGCGATTATGTTGCCGCAATAAAGAAGGATATATTCGCCCAGATGAAGGCCAGGATGGCGTCAGACGCCAATTTGACCTACTGGATGGAGGACGACGCGGAATTTCATGTGGATTATGACGCGCTCATCACCCGGGACGGAGCGTTCTATATTGATAAGGATGGGCAGTTGGTGGTCTGCTTTGACGAGTACGATGTAGCCCCCGGCGCCATGGGAGCCCAGAGCTTTACCGTGAGCCGCGAGGCAATAGCGGGGCTGCTCAGGTGATCTCCGCAGATCGCAGCTTTCAGCCTTGACAAAAGCGGGGAGGGCGGGTATCATAGTCAAATGAAGTTAATGCTTTAGCTTTTTTGATTATTGCCTGAGGGAGTAATTCCGCAAAGTAAGTGCTTTGCGAAGCAGACCCGTCAGTACGGCGAGAAGATCGTCCGGGCTGTTTTTAAAGAATGAGACTCATGTGTGGGCTGTTTGCCAGCGCATGAGTTTTTG
>OIXH01001749.1_pt1 | contig 23351 bp, 22 predicted proteins | sample 1587741 | NCBI WGS metagenome assembly OIXH01 (sample SAMEA3888916, study PRJEB22519) | human gut metagenome | biome: human gut; feature: human-associated habitat; material: faeces | place: Denmark | collected 2011 | reverse complement strand
CGCCGAGCTTGTTGAGCGCCTGCGCCTTTTTCTCGCCTATTCCCTTGATGTATCTCACATCGGTGTTAAGATCGGCCATATTATTCTGAATAAGAAAGTGTGTAGTTGGAGTTGGAGAGTGTGAATTCCTCAAGCAGGCCGCTGGTGCAGATTATGCGGTTGTCGCTCGTGATGAGTACCATCTCAAAGCCGCCGTAGGTGCGCCAGTAGTTCAACGCCGCAGTCTCACCCAGCACGAACATCGCCGTGGAAAGGCAGTCCGCCATCACGCCGTCCGTGCAGATTATCGTCACGGAGACGAGCGAATTTGTCACGGGGTAGCCGGTCGAGGGCTTGAGGATATGGTGATAGAACTTGCCGTGCGTGTCGGTGAAGTTCCGCTGATAGCTGCCGCTCGTGATGACCGCCGTCTCGCCGACGTTGATGACGCCGACATAGCTGGAGGTGTTGTTCGGGTCCTGTATGGCGACGGTCCACTTGCTGCCGTCGGGCTTGAGGCCGAGCGTCTGCACGTTGCCGCCGAGCGAGATTATACCGCTTTCGACTCCGGCCTGACGCATCGCCTCAATGGCGTTGTCGGAGGCGCAGCCTTTGGCAACGGACGCAAAGCTCAGTTCACCGCCGGAGGGCATCTGAACCATATACGTCCCGGAGCTGGGGAAGCTTGTGAGCGTGAGTTTGTCGAAGCAGCGCTTGACGAGGTCGGACGAAATTTCCTCGTCGGTCGGGACGTAATATTTCCCGTCGACGAAGCCCCAGCGCTTGATGAGCGGGTAAATCGTCAGATCGAGCGCGCCGCCGCTCTGCTTGTACACGGTCTGCGCCGTGCTCAGCATTCGCGCGACCTGACCGGGCACGACGACGCTTGCGCCCTCCGCGTGGTTTATCGCGTAGGTCGTGCTCGTCTCAAGCTCCGGGTCGAGCATCGAGTCCATCGAGGTGATGACGCTCTTCGCGGTGTTGAGTCCGGCTGTGGCGTTCTTGCCGTAGGCGGTCAGCGTCATGTAGGTGTCCATGGCGAAAATCTCGGCCTGCTCCTGCTTGCTTTCGCTGCAGCCCGCCAAGGGCAGCATCATGGCAAGGCACAGCGCCAGAGAGATCAGCTTATAGCTCGTCTTTGTGTGTCTCATAGAATTCCCTGTAATCCTTTAGCATGTATTTAAGAAGATTCGGCGTGTCGAGCTGGTAGGGACAGTGGCTGCTGCAATGACGGCAGCCGATGCAGTTTTCGATGCGCGCCATTTTCTCCTGCCACTCCGGCGTGAAATACTGCTTCCACGGTGAGCGGCGGAGCAGCATGTTCATGCGGGCGCAGTTGAAAATTTCGATCCCGGCGGGACATGGCATACAGTAGCCGCAGCTGCGGCAGAAGGAACCGGCAAGCTCCTGACGCTCCTTGCGGATGAACTCGGAAAGCTCCTCGTCCATGGACGGATCCTCCTCGGCGGCATCAAGCCACTGGCGAAGCTCCTCCATGCGCTGCATACCCCAGATGGGGACGACGTTGTCGTACTGCTTCATAAAGGCGTGACATGCACGGACGTTCGTGAGCATTCCGCCCGCAAGCCCCTTCATTGCGATGAAGCCCATGTCGGCTTCGCGGCACTTGCCGGCCAGCGCGAGATCGCGCTCGGCGGATATGTAGCTGAAGGGGAACTGGAGCGTTTCAAACAAGCCGGAGGCTATGCACTGTTCGGCGATGTCGACCCTGTGAGAGGTGACGCCGATGTGCCGTATCCAGCCGCGCTCCTTCGCCTCCAGCGCGGCGGCGTACGCGCCGTTCGGGTCGTTCGGATCGGGAACCTCCGTGACCTGATGGAACTGGAAGAGGTCTATGTAGTCGGTTTTCATCATGCGGAGGCTGTTTTCGATGTGCCTGAGCACGGTATCCTTGTCGCGCGCGGCGCTCTTGGTGGATATGATTATCTCGCCGCGCACGTCCGAGAGCGCAAGGCCGATCTTCTTTTCGCTGTCGCTGTAAGCGTTTGCGGTGTCGAAGTAGTTTATCCCGCCGTCATAGGCTGCGCGGAGAAGCTCAACGGCGGCCTCGTCGTTGCAGCGCTGAACGGGGAGACAGCCCATGGCTGTCTTTGTGACCATAAGTCCGGTCCTTCCAAGGCGTATCTTTTGCATGGACGTCAGCTCCTTGATTTGATGTGAATATGCCGCCGGATGGTTGGTATATTCAATTCATTATAGCATAGAAAAACTAAATTGAAAACAGCTATTTACTTTTGGGGTATAATTTGTTATAATATAATGGCTCAAAAAGAGAATATGTGCCCGTAGCTCAGCTGGATAGAGTGTCAGACTCCGACTCTGAAGGTCGCAGGTTCGAATCCTGTCGGGCATACCACGAAAGAAACCTCTTTTGTCTACCAAGACAAGAGAGGTTTTTTCATGCATTTAGGGGCAAAATAGCCCTCAATATAGGAAAATACCGCTGAAACAGGGGTTGGAACGGTCGATCAGACTGCACCAGCCCCTGTTTTTTGCTTTTCGGCGGTCAAACAGGCGCAATACTTTTCGCGTTTCTTTACAGAGCAAAGAAGTTGGCAAAACAGCACCCGACGGGATTTGAATATGGAAAAGTTTGAAGGTGTCGCAGAAAACTGATAGCAAAACCTTGTAAATCGACAGAATTTGTGCTGTATTATTTGGTGACAGATGATATCTTTTCGAAGGAATACCCTTGGAGGTGGCACATGACACAGGAAAATTGGTAGAAATATAAGCTGCTAAAGCTCCATGAACTTTTGCGTCAAAGACAGCAGAGCTGATCGATAAAATAGCTGCACTCGGCGGTAGCTATAAGGAACTAATAAACTTGCTCCTCTAAGTCTGTGCGCCGGAAACGTTTGAAATTCTTCCTTATTTATCCTATAAAGGGTTATTTGTCCCTTCATTTCGCGTGATACAGTCCGACAAATTTTTTGAAATAACCACTGTCTCCACCTTGAAAAACGGTTACATATCTGCTATAATTGGTTTGCAAGCCAAATTGTGCGACGGGGGGTGAGCGATTGGCAGTACGAAGCGACGGGCTTCAGACGGAAAAGCGGATCCTGCAGGCTTGTGTCAGGCTGTTTCTGGAAAACGGATACCATCAGACCACCATGCTACAGATTCTCAAGGAAGCGCAGGTTTCCTCCAGCAGTTTTCAGAACCTTTTCCACAGCAAGGACGGCGTTTTGATGGAGCTGGTAAAATTCATGTTTGAAAACCAGTTCGGTATTGCCAGAAACGTTGCAGGCGCTGCGCTCCCGCCGGTGTATGTCTACGCGGCGGAAACCGCGCTGCAGATCACGCTGACGGAGCTGAATGAAAATCTGCGGGAAATCTACCTGGAAGCCTATACGCAGGAACACCTGCTGGACTACATTCAGCGTGCCACGGCGCAGGAGCTGTACCGCATCTTCGGTCCGTATCAGCCCGAACTGACGGAGCAGGATTTTTACGAGCTGGAGTTTGGCTCGGCGGGGCTGATGCGCGGGTACATGGCCAACCCCTGCACGGCGGATTTCACGCTGGAGCAGAAGCTGAACAAATTTGTGACCCTGGCGCTGCGGGGCTACAAGGTGCCGGAGGACGAATTGCAGAAGGTGCTGGCCTTCCTTGTGGGGCTGGATATGCGCAGCATTGCCCAGTCGGTCATGGAGGAGGTGTTCCGCCAGCTTGCCATGCGCTATGAATTTTCCCTGGACGGCCTGCTGCCCGGGGGTAGGAACAAGCAAAGCTGATTTGCAACGGAGTACTCCCTTGTATAGGGGATCCCCCTATACAATCTCCCTTTAAACAAATTCCTTTTCTGCGGAGTACAGAGAAGCAAGAAAGAAAGGAAAGATCATGAAAAGAAGAGTTTTAAGCATCCTGCTTACCCTGTGCATGGTGCTGATGCTCTGCCCGGTGACGGCCTTTGCGGATGACTACTATACGGTCACGCAGAATTTCAAGTACGGAACTTTGGCCTTTATTCCGGAGGCAGAAAACCCCCATACTTTCACAGCTCAGGAGAACGAATTTTTCATGCTCACCAAGGTCGAGAACTGCGCGCCCTACGAATTCGTGGGTTGGAAGGAGAGCGTCTCCGGGACGGTCTATGAGCCCTGGATATCTTTGCCTGCAGCTAACCTGACCTTTGACGCCGTCTATCAGGTGCAGGGCGACCTCGCCATCACGGTCGACGGCTTCGAGGTGGGCAAAACGCCGGCCGACTGCACCTGCAGCTTCGAATCCACGATCCCGGGCGTCGAATTCAGCGCCGACGATATTCAGCTTTTTGGCTGGGCAAAACACATTTTCACTGAAGAAACGAGCAACCTGTGGGATCTCGTGTATGAAACCGAAGCGTTCGAGGCTGGTGTAAGCTATCGGATCTTGATGAATCTGGACAACAAAGGTCTGGATATGGCGCCGGCTGTCACCGTGAACGGCAATACGCCGAAATCTTGTGCAATTGCAACCAGAGATGGTGTGCCGATTCAGCTTCAGATAACCTGTGAGCTCGGCACGCCTGCGCTGACGCTCACCATTGACGGCCCGGATGTGGTCTGCGCGCAGCAGGACTACGAATTCACCGTCACGCCGCCGGACGGCGTGACCCTCGAGGAATCGTTCGGGTATGACGCCGGCATGAAGGGCGGCTCGGCCGATCTGGAGATTGATGAAGACGGCGTGGGACACGGCGTGGTGTCTGTGGAATGGTACGATCTGCAGACGAACCGCTTCACACTGACCGCACGCGGAACAGATGATCTGTACGGTGATACCGTGCCCGGAACCAAGACCGTCGAGGTCTCGCCGGCGCACATCTATGTGGACGGCGTCTGCGGCTGCGGCGCGGTGCAGCAGTACACCGTGGAATATATCGGCAGCGGCGATGATCCCATTTGCGTGGATTTCAAAACCCACGGCGAGGATCTCACCCTGCGCGGCGAGACCTTCACCTGGGACGGCTATGTCCAGACCGGCTGGGTGGACAAAGAGACCGGCGCAATCTACGACCTCGGCGCAACCTATGACGAGGATCGGGACGCCACGCTCTACCCCTACTGGGAAAAGCTCATCACCGTGACCGCCCCCTTCACCACCACGGTCGCGCTGGGCGACGCGGGCGAGCCGGGCGAGACGACCTTTATGCTGGGCCTGATCGACGGCCTGGGCAATGAGCTGACCTTTGATGATCAGTACTTCTTCGCGGAAATCACCACCGACGGCGCGGGCAGCTACAGCGGCGTCATGACCATCACGGCGACCGAGAAGTGGCTCTACGATATGCTCTATGAGGGCGCGTTCATCTGGCAGTATGACGGCGAGGAAGACGGCTGGACGTATGACGATACGGTCTGGGGCGTGCGCCTGTATATGCCGGAGGTCGCGGCGCGGTCTGCGGACGAGGCGTCCTATAAGCTGCTCCTCTATCCCACCTATGTGATGGATGATGGCTGCTTCAATCTCGATCTGAACGCCAGCCCGGTGGAGGAGATGACCTTCACCAACATCTACACAAAAACTGTAACCGAACCGACAGAACCGACGAAGAACAGTCCGCAGACCGGCGACAACAGCCATATGGCATTGTGGATCGCACTTCTCCTTGTGAGCGGAGCAGGCGTAATCGGAACAACGGTTTACGGTAAGAAGAAAAGAGCAAAATAAACTCATATAAGTGTGATAAGTACACTTACAACAGTCCCTCCTGTCGGATGCAAACTGACAGGAGGGCTTTGTTATGGGAAAATTCTACTTTTATCATACTTTGCTATATTCACTATATTCCCGCATACAAAAAAGATGGCTGCTCATTTGAGCAGCCAGAACAGAGGTACCGAGAACAGCAGTCAAAACCACAGCGGTGCCAACTATCAATGTTACACAGACAGAGCATGAAACGATCGGCTTTGCCCTTGTCCGCAGAGGCATGATTGGTGTAAACAAGATTGGGTATGTGGTGTAAGTTACGCACCTAATCGCTTTTTTACCTCCATTTACGCACCGTTATACTGCTCTTTCGCATAAAAGACTGCACTTTTGTCTACCACGACAAGAGCGCAGTTTTTTTGCATTTCAGGGCAAAATCAGCTAAAAACGGAAAAACTAAACAAAAACGGGCTTCGGAGCGGCCAATGTGACTGCACCGAAGCCCGTTTTTTGTTTCCGGCAGAGAAAAACGCCCGAAAATGCCGGTGTACTTTTTCTAAGTTTTAGCTTCGCAAAGGCTTATCGGTTACGAGGAAGTGAGCGGATTTGAACCACGTAACGCCTGAATGGTGGGAGAAAAATCGACAAGCGGCATGATAACGGATTTCGATGAACGCATTTTTGACGAAACCGGAATAAAACTTAATTACATCAGTATAGAGGAAACTGAAATCGGCCTTTATGTTACTTTTGAGTATGAAAATGATGGTAGCATTACATCATTGGATGGAACATGGTTCAAACTATGCGATGCTGAGGGAACTGAATTCAAATTCCTTCCCGGCATGGGAGGGTCAATCAACGACAATGGTGATGGTAGCTTTACAGAAACTATCAGCTATCAGAAGCCATCTTCTTTGGATGGCATGACAATAACCATAAAGGATGTCTGGAACGGTGTAAGCTATGGGCCTTATCAGATGTCTGTAGAATAATTCATTACAGCAAGCCTTAATCTATGAGTCATGTGCCGCCTATATGAGAAGTTTATCCTGGAATACTATCGAAAGCACTATTCCGGGATTAAAGCGAATCCGTCACAGATTCCCTGGCAGCTGGACGATGGAATCAGCGATATGCTCCCTGTCATGCAGACAGATATCATGCTCTCGCAAGGTGACCGCGTTCTGATTATCGATGCAAAATACTATAGCCACACAACACAGCAGCAATTTGGCATACGTGATGGATGAGTAACAGCGTTTTGCACCTTTTCACGTTTCTTTGCCACATTTACGCACCGTTATACTGCTCTTTCGCACGAAAGAAACCTCTTTTGTCTACCACGACAAGAGAGGTTTTTTCATGCATTTAGGGGCAAAACAGCCCTCAATATAGGAAAATACCGCTGAAACAGGGGTTGGAACGGTCGATCAGACTGCACCAGCCCCTGTTTTTTGCTTTTCGGCGGTCAAACAGGCGCAATACTTTTCGCGTTTCTTTGCTCAGCAAAGAAGTTGGCAAAACAGCACCCGACGGGATTCGAATACTTTTAGTTACCCTTTGCCCCAACAAAAAGTCATGCAGCCGATATAGAGCGTGGATTTGAACCCTACAATATTAGATACAATCGCAACTATGTGCGATATAGAATATATCGGCAGAAAAAGTCCTGATTTTGTTCAAATCCCTTACCCTGAATGGGTTGTTAGACAATTTCGCAATAAATTGCGATGATATCTTGAATATTTCGACGATATGTGCTATACTGTACATTGTAATATTGCAAGCATTTTGCTATCGCTTATAGGAGGCAAATAAAGATGGCTATTTCTTATAACAAACTGTGGAAATTACTGATCGACAAGAAGATGACACAGGCAGAATTACGCAAAGCTGCTGACATCGCTCCTAATACTATGACCAAACTTCGCCGCGACGAACCGGTAAACCTCGCCATCCTCGGCAGAGCTTGCGCCGTCCTTGGCTGCGATATTGGGGATGTAATGGAATTCATTCCGGACGAAGAATAAACCCGTTTATGGAGGTTGATTCAACATGAAACATAAGAAGCAATTTTACTTCCGGGTAATTAACGATAATCCGTATACAGAAACCGCAAGACTGCTGCAAGAGAATGACGACTGCGGATATTATGAGCTTTGCCAGAGATTTGTAGATGTCGCACTTAACGCGCCGATCATAAAGAATGAAAACGGTTCGTTGTCAGGTGTTTTTCAACACACGGATATTGCTGTCGCAAAAGAAAAAGCTGTAGCATTCATCAGAAAGCCTTTGAGGAAAGCTCCGTTAAACAGCAGAAGGTCGCACGTAAGCACGAAGCTGAAATCAACGCCCTGCGGGCAGAGGCAGAACAAGCCCACGAGGCCAACAGGCGTGTCGACCAACTTGAGCAAATCGTAAAGAATATCACTGAAGGAGGTGGTAGCGAGTGAGCAAGTTTAAGTACACAGAATTTGAGAAACAGATAGAGTGTAAAAAGCATAGTAGTATACAGAATACGATTATACTTTTTGCACAACTTGCTGTAACTTATCATTTTTACTTCTGCTTCATTTTCTTACAGGAAACTATAAAATCTCAAGTGGCCGTTTTGATAGGCAATCAAGGCGTGGGCGGTATGCCGCTCACGCCTTGATGCTTTTTTAGCTTTACCTTTCAGTTCTGGCCGTAGTAGGCGTTTTTGCCGTGCTTGCGGAGATAGTGCTTGTCCAGAAGCTCCTGCTGCATGTGTCCGCTGTCGGGGTTGAGCATCATGGTGTGCCAGTCCATGAAGGCGACCTCTTCCATCACAACGGCGTTGTGCACCGCCTCCAAGGCATCCTTGCCCCAAGCGAACGGACCGTGCGAATGCACCACGACGCCGGGAACAGCGGCGGGGTCAGTGCAGGCAAAGGTTTCGATGATGACCTTGCCGGTCTCCTTTTCGTATTCGCCCACGATCTCATCGGGCGTCATGAGGCGGGTGCAGGGGATGTCACCATAGAAATAATCCCCGTGCGTCGTGCCCATGGCGGGAATATTGCGCCCAGCCTGAGCGAACGTAGTCGCCCAGCGGGAGTGCGTATGGACGATGCCGCCGCACTTGGGGAACGCCTTGTAAAGCTCCACATGCGTGGGGGTGTCGCTTGACGGCTTCCATTTGCCCTCAACGCGCGTACCGTTAAGGTCGACCACGACCATGTCCTCCGTCGTCATGCCGTCATACGGCACGCCCGACGGCTTTATCACGACAAGCCCGCTTTCCCGGTCGATACCGGAGACGTTGCCCCATGTGAATGTCACAAGGCCATACTTCGGCAGCAGAAGATTTGCCCGAAGAACTTCCTCTTTCAGCTTTTCAAGCATATTGCCTCTCCTTTTCTTCTCAACCGGCGCTGTTCGCCTTCTCTATCACCCGCGCAGCGAGCTTATCGGTGAGCCCGAGGTCGTACACGGTCTGGAAGATGGTGTAGCGTGCGCGTATCTCCTTGCAGTAACGGAACGTGTCCATAAGCAGCGCATCGTCCACGCCTATCTCCGCCGGCGTGCAGGGGCAGCCGATATCACGGAGCAGAGAGCGCAGAGAGCTGCTGCTCGGCAGAGTCATGAGCTGGGCGCGGACAGCGTCCCAGTTCTTCTCCATGCTGTCAATGCGCCGGAGACGGTCGGGAACGGCGTTTTTGCCTGCCTTTTGCTCCATGGCTATGACCTCATCCGCCGCAATGCCATAATGGGCGCGTATCTCCTGCTCCCAAGCCTCATAGTCATAGGCACGGGCAAGCTCACGCGCGGCGGCGAAGTCTACATCCTCCTTCAAAAGCTCCTCTATCAGCATCAGCACAAGCACCGTGCCCACGGCAACCTGCTCGCCGTGCATGGCGGGACGAATGCCGCGCTGCTCGAGTATCGTTTCCCAATAGTGAGACATATGGTGCTCTGCGCCTGAGGCGGGGCGGGAGTCGCCGTATAGACTGATGGCGGCGCCGGAGAGGACAAGCCCGCGCATCACGCTGCCGAGCGTCTCCGGGTCACGCTGCTTTATCTTTGGAGCCTCGCTCATCACCTCGTTTACGCACTCGCGCACAAGCGTGACGATATTGCGGCAGTAGTGCTCGCCGTTTATTATACGCGCCAGCTCCCAGTCGTTGAGGCAGGTGAGCTTGCCGATGAGGTCGCCGAAGCCCGCGACGGTCATGCGATAGGGCGCGGTCTTGAGTATATCCGTGTCGCCGATTATAAGCTCCGTGCAGTGAGCGGGCATGGTCGCCTTGAGATTGTTGACGTTCATGATGCCGATAGACGCGGCAAAGCCGTCCATCGGTGCGCCGGTGGCTATGGTGAAGCAGGGCAGAGAGAGCTTGTAGCTTGAGTAGCGCGTCATGTCGGTTATCGATCCCGTGCCGACGCCGATAATGAGGTCGCAGTCGTCCGGCTTATTTATCACGATCTCGCCGAGTGTCGCCTCGTCAAAGCCAAGGTGCGTTAACGTATGCTCTGCCGCAGCGATGCCAGCCGTCTGCATAAGCTCCATGCAGCGCGCGCCCGCGATCTTGTAGGTTATCTCATCGCAAAGGACGAGCGGATGGGCATAGCCCAGACTCTTCACATAGTGCGGCAGACGCTCTATCGCGCCCGCGCCTATCTCCACGCCCTTGATGGGAACATAGTGCGTCCGCCCGCAGTCGCATTGCAGCTCTACGTTGAGATATTTTGAAAGCTCCTGCGGTTTATCATACATTTTCATTTTGAATTTCCCCTTTACGGTGATTTTCGACGGCGTTCATGCCTTGATGAGCGCTCTCGGAAACGACCTTGTTGTTATTGGTTTATTTGGTTTATAACATAAGCCCGCATAAAGCGGGCTTATGTCGGTTAGATATTACAGCTTTGCCTATCAGCCCTGAACGGCGGCGAGGTGCTCGTTCCACTTGGCAAGAAGGTCAGCCTTCTGCGCGGTCAGAGTGGGGACGTCACGGGTGACCCAGGTGATGTCGCTGGACGCCTTGAGCCATGCGTTCTCGGGAGAGGTGTAGTTGGCGTTGGTGAAGCGGAGAGTGCCCTGCATGTACTCTGCCATGGCGCTCTGACCCTCAGCGGAGGTGACCCAGTTGACGAAAGCCTTTGCAGCTGCCATGTGGGGAGCACCCTTGACGATCGCAACACCGAAAGCAGAGGCGGAAGTGCCGTTGGAGGGGTAGCGAACCTCGGTGACAGCCTCCGTGCCGAGCTCGGATGCGCTCTGGTTGAGCTTGATCGCGCCGTCCTCGTAGGTCAGGCCGACAACGTACTCACCGTCAGAGACGGAGTTGAAGCAAACGGAGGACTTCTCAACAACGACCATGTTCTCAAGGAGAGCGTCGATGTAGTCCCAAGACTCCTGAGTGTCAATGCCGTAAACGGAGAAGATGTTGCAGAGGTTGTTCCATGCAGCGGAGGAGCTGTTAGGATCGGAGAAGACTATCTTGCCCTTGAGTTTGGGGTCGAGGAGGTCTTCGTAGGACTGGATGTTCAGACCGAGTTCCTTCTCAAGCTCGGTGTTGACGCAGAAGCAAACGGTGGAGAGGTGATCCATGCTGTAAAAGCCGTTGGGGGTGCTGTAGCCTTCCATCTGCTCGTCGTCGTTGTCAGAGACCCATGCTTCGAATATCTCGGCGTACTTGTCGCCGTCGGAGTCAGCAAGGCCGCCCCAAGTAACGTCGCCCTGGGGGTTGCCGGCTTCGGCCTGAATCTTCGCGGTGAACTCACCGGCGGAACCGGAGATGACCTCGATCTCGATGTCGGGGTACACTTCGTTGAAGCAGGTCTTGAGAGCATCAAGGTCGGCTTCGGTCATGGAGGAGTAGAGGACGAGGGTGTCGCCCAGGTCTTCCTCGACTGCCGCGTTGTCTGCGGGAGCTGCGTCGCCGCCGGCGTTGTCCGGCTGAGCGGGCTTGTTGTCAGCGGGGGCGTTAGTCTGGCCACCGCATGCGCACAGTGCAAAAACCATGCAGAGTGCCATCAAGAGTGCTAGGAATTTTTTCATTTTGGTTCTCCTTTTTTGATTTATTCCCGGATGCCTAAGCATCAATTGGGTGAAATAATGCCGTCAGAGCTGTATATCGTCCTCGGACTTGCTTATTGCCATGTAGAGGAAGAGGCTCAGTGCGGTGATGACGGTGAGGATGGCCGCAAATGCTGCTGCCGTGCCGTATTCGCCGCGTCCGATGTAGATATACGCCTGCATGGTGAGGGTGGTGGTCTTGTTGCTGTAAAGTATGACGGAGCTCGACAGCTCTGTCACGATGGCGACCCAGCTGAGGATCGCGCCGGAGAGGATACCGTTTGACATCATGGGCACGGTTATCTTCACGAAAGTTTTCAGCTTCGACGCGCCGAGGCTTATCGCCGCCTCTTCTATGCTTATCGGGATCTGCATTAATGTCGCTGTTGCCGAGCGTATCGTGTACGGCATACGGCGTATCGCAAAGGACATGATCATGATGGCCATTGTGCCGGTGAGGGCAATGGGCTTGGAGCCGTAGGCGATGAGCAGTGCGATGCCGATGACGGCGCCGGGCATGATGTAGGGGAGCATAGCGATAGTGTCAAGCGAGTGGTTGAGCGCGTTGTTGCGGCGCACAACGAGGTATGCGAGCACGACCGCGATGACGATGATGACCGCAAGGGCGATGATGCCCATGACGAGCGTGTTGCGCGAGGCGAGCATGAGCTTTTTCTTCAGCGCGCTCTGGTAGTTGATAAGGGAGTACCCCACGCCGAAGAGCGAGCCTTTGCTGTTGCGGAAGCTGAGATAAATGATATATATCTGCGGGAGGATCGCAATGGCGCAGAGAAGATAGCAGTACAGATGCATGAGAAAACCGCCGAGACCCTTTGCATCCTTCTTCTCCACGGGGTGCAGGGTGTTGATAGAGAATTTGAAGCGCCCTGTTGCCCACTTCTGGAGGAAGAATATCACGGCGGTGACGATGACCGCGATAATGGCGAGTGCGGCAGCAAAGTTGTAGTTTGCACCGTTTTCACCGAGATACTCATTATAAAGCAGCACCGGGAAGGTCTTGAAGCCCTCGCCGAGGATGGTGGGCGTACCGAAGTCGGCAAACGCCTGCATGAACACCATGAGTGTAGCGGCGAGGATGGTGGGCATAGTGAGATGCAGCACGATGTTGAAAAGGCGCTTCACACCGGTGCAGCCCATATTTGCCGAGGCCTCCATGAGGGTATTGTCAATGCTCTTGAAAGCACCGTTCATGTAGATGAACACGAGCGGGAAGAACTTGAGCGTCTGCGACAGGGCGATACCGCCGAAGCCGTAGATGCTGGGCAGGGTGATGCCGAGGGCGGTTTTGAAAAACTTTGTGATGACACCGCTGCGTCCGAGCAGCATGACCCACGAGTACGCGCCCAAAAACGGGGCGGACATGCAGCAAAGTATGCTGACGACGAAGAGAATCTTTGCGCCCTTGAGGCGGTAGAACGCATAAAAGTAAGCAAACGGAATACCGATCATGAGCGTGAGCACCGTGACAAAAATGGTGATCTTGAAAGAATTATAGATGGTGTCCACATAGTAGCTGTTGCTGAAAAACTTGTGGAACTGCTCCCACGAGAAACTGCCGTCAGGCATGATGACTGCCTGCTTGATGACACCGAACATCGGGTAAATGAGCACCGCGATGAATAGCACCAGCAGCAGCACAGAGACGATCAGCCAGCCGTCAAAACGTTTTTTGACCATAGCCTGCTCCTCCGTTATGCCTTCGCGCAGTCATTGCACACGCCGGTGAGTATGTTCTCCTCGCCGTCGGCAGTGAAGAGGTTGACTTTATCCGTGTTTATTTTCAGCTTTATCTCGCTCCCCGGTTCGATAATGCTGTCGATGGATGACTCCTGGATTATCTCGACCTCCTCGCCGGAGGACAGGTGCACAAAGTAATGGGTGTTCAGCCCGAGGAACACGCAGTCATCCACGATGGCGGAGATGCCCTCGGTGCTGTCACGGTCAAGCAGGAACTCCTCGGGACGCACGGACATCGTTATATCCTGATTTTTCTGCTGCTCGGGGCGGACGGTATGTATCTCGGCACGGTAGCCGGAGAGCGTTTCAAGATAGGTCTTGCCGTTTTCGACGACGAGCTTGCCCTTTATGACGTTGGAGCGGCCGATAAAGGTGGCGACAAAGAGGTTTGCCGGACGCTGGTATATGCTCTTGGGCGTGCCGATGTGCTGAATGACGCCTGCGTTCATAACTGCGATACGGTCGGAGACCGCCATGGCCTCCTCCTGGTCATGCGTGACGTACACCGTCGTGATGCCGACGCTGTGCTGGATGTTCTTGATGACAGTGCGCATCTCGACACGGAGCTTTGCGTCAAGGTTAGACAGCGGCTCGTCCATCAGAAGAACGTCCGGCTCGATGCACAGTGCACGAGCGAGCGCGACGCGCTGCTGCTGACCGCCGGAAAGGCGCTCAGGCATACGGTCGGCGTACTGGTCGATCTGCATGAGCTTCATGAACTTCTCGGACTGGGTCTTTATCTTGTCCTTGGGGAACTTCTTGTTTTTCAGGCCGAATTCGACGTTCTTTCTTACGGTGTAATGCGGGAAAATAGCATAGTTCTGGAACACCATACCGATATTGCGCTTGGCGGGGTCAAGGTCGTTGATGCGCTTCTCGCCGAAGTAGAAGTCGCCGCCCTCAATGCTGTTGAAGCCCGCTATCATTCTCAGAAGAGTGGTCTTGCCGCAGCCGGAGGGACCAAGCAGCGTGAAAAACTCGCCCTCTTTAATGTCAAGGCTCAAATCGGGAATGATGACATTGTCACCGTACTTTTTAAGAGCGTGCTTTATGATGATTTCTTCGCTCACTTGTACTCTCTCCTTTACATCATTGCATATTGCTCGATTTTTTCTATATCCATCATCCGGCGCGTTCTCATAAGCGTCAGACGATTGCGCACATGGGGTGAATTTTTCAGCAGTACGGGAAGCTCGCTCTCCTCCACACCGATGGAAGCAAGGTCGCGCTTCGCGTCCAGCATCTCCAAAAGCCCGTAAAGGTACTCCTCAGTCGGGAGCTCGTCAATTATACGCCGCAGCTCACCCCAGCTCGCGCTGAGATTTTCGCGGCTCACCTTTGCAAGGCAGTCATTTTCGTTTTCTTTTATCAGCGAACCCGCCAGCCGCTCGCCGAAGAACTTGCGAAAATGCTCCTCCGGTATGGGGGCGTAGTCGGTTATGTACGGGGTGATGTCCTCTATCTTTGCAAGGCGCTTATATTCGCGCACCGCAATGAGCGAGCCGACGCCGGTCTTCTCTCCGTGCATGGCGGGGAACTTTACCGGGAATGCTTCAGGCTCCATCTCTATCATGTGGGATATATGATGCTCCGCGCCGGAGGCGGGGCGGGAGTTGCCCATCATCTGCATTGCGATGCCGCTCATGATGAGCGCATAGGTCACATTGGCGTAGGCGCTCTCCTCGCCGCGGGCAATGCCGGGGACGCTCTGCATGACTGTGTCGGCGGCATCCTGCATTATACTATAAATTTTTTCACAAAGCAACTCATTAGTGAGGACGTGCGCCATTTTCCAGTCGGCAAGGGCGGTGTATTTAGCCATAATGTCTCCCACGCCGCTGCGCACGAGCTCCATGGGAGCGTTCTTGATGATCTCCGTGTCTGCCAGCACTATCTCCGGCGCGACGGCGGGCAGCGTCTTTTTGAAGCCGTACCACGTCATTGCAGCGACGGTGCTGCAGAAGCCGTCCACGCTCGCGCCTGTCGGGCAGGAGACAAAGCGTATGCCGCGCTCGTGCGCGCAGAAGCGCGCGATGTCGTGAATGGTGCCGCTGCCGACGGCGACAATTACTTCCACATCGCCCTCAAGCTTCGCGAGCACCTCCGCCGTGGATATCTCGTTCGCGTGCAGCCCAGTCGGGTCAAGCACGATCTTCTGCTCGGCGCGCGGATGCCTGTCCGCCGTGGCGGCATAGGAGTTTTCGCCGTAGAGCGCACAGCGCTTACCCGTGACACCGAACTGCGCCATGTACTTCTCAAACTCAAAAAGGCAGCCCGGCTCTATCACCGCGGCGCGGGTCTCCATGGTATGCACGCGTCCGCATGCGCATTTTCCGGCGTACTTGCTGCAATCTATAAACATCTTTCAACGCTCCTCTTCACAGAAACTCTTTCATATAGTCACCAAAGCGGATGTAATCATCCACGCGGATAAAGCGGAAGTCGGAGCGGTAGACCGCCTCGTCGTTGCCGCCGGGACCGTAATCGTCCCCAACATATACGACCTCCGAGTGGTCATAGCCGTACTCGGCGCAGTAGCGGTCGAGCGCGTAATATTTGTTGTACGGGAAAGGCGCGAGGTCGAACGACGACGACCCGCCGATGAACACCGTATAATCGGGGAAAGTATCACGCACGACGGGGTACATCGGCGTACGCTTTGCGCGATCCGGGTCGAAGGCAAGCTTGTCGATAATGTCCGCCGCAGTGCCGAGCAGCGGGAACGTGACGCAGCCGGAGTCGTGATACTCCACATTATTGCCCTTGAACACGGTGTACCCGAAGCGCTCCCTCAACGCGGTCACGCGAGCTTCGACGCTGGCGCGGTCACAGGGGGCGTGCTCATCAAAAACATGGTCAAGCTCACCTGTCGCGGCGTTATATGTGCAGAACTGCATTCCGTAATTGCCGATAATATCTATGGGGTAGCCGTTCATCTGACTGAATATGCGGCTGCACATCCCCGCGCCGACCATCAGAAGCTTGTACTTTGCGCGCAGTGCGTCAAGCACACCGAGGTTGGGCTGGGCAAGCTTCGTCTTGTGCTGGGTGAGCGTGCCGTCAAGGTCAAACGCGATAAGCCTTATCTTATCCATGTTTTTTATGCCTTTCGTATATGAAATTGTGTTGTTTCTGCGCGTTTGCGCAAGATTGGTAAATATATATCAAAAGCCTTATGGTTTCCGCATTAATACAAGCCTTTTTCCATCAAAATGTACAAAACATATTATACTCATTGTGCTTGACTTTTTCAAGCTTTGGCGCTAATATTGAAAAACAATCAAAAACGCTCAAAAACGAAAAAGGCGGTGGCGGCGATAAAAAACGAAAGATACGAAAAAATAATGAAAATATTGTCGGAGAAGGGTTATGCAAGCGTTGAAGGCCTGAGCCGGGAGCTCTTTGTCAGCATGCCGACGGTGCGGCGCGATCTGAACACAATGCAGGATCTTGGACTCGTGGTGCGCAGCCACGGCGGTGTGATGCCGCGCTTGAGTGATATGGACGGTGGCCCCGCGGTTTTCCGCATGGGCGTCAATCCGCAGGAAAAGCTCAAGCTCGACAAGGCGGCGGCGAAGCTGTTGCGCGACAACTGCATGGTGTTTATGGACGAATCCACTACGACGCTGCACATTATCGACCAAATGAGCGCTTACAAGAACATCACTGTTGTCACCAACAATATCTCTGTTTTACAGCTCGCGGCGAAGTACCGCGTCCCCACCATCTGCCTCGGCGGAGAGACGTGCTATGACACGATGAGCTTTTACGGGTACGAGGCGGAGGAACTCATCACGCACTTCGGCATCGACATCATGTTCTACTCCTCCTCGGCGATAACGCCGGGGGCGTGGATCGCCGATTACAGCGCGCGGGCAAACGCCCTGCGCCGCCGTGCTTTACAGCAGGCGGACATGAAGGTGTTCCTCTGCGACAAGTCGAAGTTCCTGAAGCCTGGCGCGTATATGCTGATGCCGTTATGCGAGGCGGATCACATCATCACGAATGCCAAACTGCCGGAGGAGCTGAATACCGGCGCGGCGCGCGTGACGATCGTGTGAAGGACACCCTTTCATGGTTTCTTTCACCGTATCTTCCTTTCCGTAACTTCTACTGTATACATGTTCTTTGACACACGCTATAAAGCATCGTTTGTTTTTCTTAGGCATCTGCGCAGCTTGTGCGGAGGAACTGAATAGAATGTAGAAGTAATGGTATCATTCACGGCTTGTGACTTGGCGGGATACGTGATAAAATATAAGCGATTTAGTGAAGCTTAGGGAGGTGTGCCTGTGAATTATATTCTCATGAATAAAGATTCCGCGTGGCTTTCGTGTTCGTGCAGACGCGATGAGTTTGACGAGGTCGATTTGATGCTATTATATAAAGTGGACACGGAAGGGTGACAGAAAAATATATGTTGCTGCAAAAATATTTGATCAGCAGGGATGCATTGACTACCTCTGCAAAACTCCAAATGAGGCTCGCTGTTTGCCGGGGACGCTGGAGACTTTGAGGGCAGATGGAGTGCAGATCGTCATTCTGGACTCACCGGAAATCTATTCCGAATGTCCGCTACATACGAAACCGAGCAAAAGCAATTGGAAGCAAGAGTCTCCGAATTGGAGGCAGCCGTTGCGGAGGCTCGGGAGCAACGCCTGAATGTAGATTCCTTCTTGGGAATGGTGCGCCGGTACACGGATATTACTGAACTCACAGCAGAGATCATCCGCTCTTTCGTGGAGAAGATTGAGGTGAAGAAACCGAAGAAAGTCCCCGGCACACGGACAAAAAAGCGGACCTTGGTCATCTGGTGGAACTTCATCGGCGTGGTCGATATCCCGCAACAAGAGTAAAAAGAAACGGCATAGCCTACATGATCGTAAGCTATGCCGTATCCTTTTTGAGCACCTTTCGTCCTTGAGTGAATGCGGACTTTTGCGGCTGCTTCTTTGCATATACGTACATTATTTCAACGCGCTGGCGGTTCTCAGGTCGATAGTCAGGTAAGCGTCTCTTCTGCCATCGTCGTCAAGCAGCAGGTTCATCGGGCTTTCATGCACACCGGGGATGCTGCCGGTAACATCCAGTGTCCCTATAAACGAGGCCGTCGGGATGAGCAGATAATCCGAAGCTCCGCACGGCACGCAGGCGTAGCCCACGCGGACGGAGTCTATATCCACACTCACATCGGACACCACCGCGCCAACCTCGTCCCACCACACTTTTTCGGAAGCATAATTGGAAATCAGCGTGTCGTAGCCCCATCCGCGCATGGCCTGTGCGGCGGCTTTGCTAATCTCGTCCCACGTCTTCAGCGGCGCGGCCGGTTCCTCGACGCTTATAATCTCCATCGGCGAGACGTACTGCAAGTGCGTTGAACGCGTCAATCAGCGCGCAATTTTCGACCGAGGTCTCCATGCTCCAGCCGGATGGAATGCACTCGGCCAGCTCGTCGAGCGCGATGAGAGCTTCGCCCTTTCCGCGTTTGTCCGCGAGACGCTTGCGCAGGCGGTCAACGGAGATGCGGCGGGTCAGCGCGCCGAAATATGCCTTGAGACTCTGCGGGCGCGTCGGCGGGATGGCGTTCCACGCGGCAAGCCATGTGTCGTTCACGCTCTCCTCGGAGTCGGCGCGGTCGTTGAGAATGCCGTTTGCCACGCGGTAGCAGTAGCCGCCGTACGACGTCTCACTCTCCGCTATGGCCTGCTCCGACCGGCTGAAATACAGCTCTATAATTGCGGCGTCAGTCATATTCCAACCTCCTTCGCCAATATAGTCGTGATCCGCGGGAAAAGATTGCAGGGAAGAGTGAAAAATTTTTGAGTTCTGCTCAAAGTATACCAGCTTTTTCACCCGGCGCAAATCAGTTTTTTACAAGCCCGCCCCGCAGTTCCCTGCAAAGGCCGTCGCCGCCCTGACGCAGACGAACGGGTAATGCACGGCGATTATAAGCCCCGCTCGGCTTTGTTTCCCTATTGTTGACTAAGTCCTCCCACTTTGGTATATTTGACTTGTACCATATACTTGTTCTTCAACACGCAAAAATTACAAGGGCTCATATAGAACAGGTAAAACGGGAGGAAATTCAATGACAAACAAAATGTTTGATTCATTTGGCGCGGTGAAAAACGCGCTGGAGAAGGCCAAGGATACTGCTGTCGGCAAGGCGACTGAAGCCCTTGATGCGAATAACGATGGTACTGTTGATATTCAGGATATCATCATTCTGGCAATAAAACTCCCCGGAGTTCACGTCACAAGAGAAAGCTTCTTACGCAAGGAGCTTTTCAAGAACTATCCTCCGGAAGTCATAGATGATGCCGTTGCCCGCACACCGGCTCTTGCGGGTATCTCCGAAGCTGACATCGACAGAATTGCTGATGAAGTAATCAAGTTTGAACGGAACTGTGTTTCCGGTATTTCCGCGGCGCTCGGTGTACCCGGCGGTGCCGCAATGGCGGCGACTATCCCTGCCGACGTCGTGCAGTATTATGGTTATACCCTGCGTGCGATTCAGAAGCTTCTATACCTCTATGGCTTTCCGGAGATAGATTCCGACGGGGAGGGAATATCCCTCGACAGCGAGACGATAAACCGCATCGTTGTTTGCCTTGGGGTAATGAACGGTGTCGCCGGTGCAAACAACGCTGTCAAGGCGCTTGCAAAAGCCCTGTCCGTCGGCGTTGAGAAAAAGCTAATCGCCGCGGCGCTGACCAAGGGAACACTATATCCCATCCTGAAATCAACTTTGAAATGGTTCGGCGTAAAGCTGACCAAAGAGATTTTCGCAAAGACCGTCAAGAATGCGATTCCCGTTGTTGGCGGAATTGTCGGCGGCGGCATAACATTCCTTTCCTTCAAACCATGCTGTATGAGACTGAAGGACGTCCTTACGGATACCATGCTTTCAAACCCAGCGCATATCTCATCGGCGGAAGAAGAGCATGTTTTCTCACATATCGTTGATGGTGCATATGAGGCGGAATATGAGGAGTGCGGAGAATCCCATAGTGTTTAGACCAGCCTTTCCAAAATCGACGGGTTTTATAAAAACCTGTCGATTTTCTCTTCCACATATGATAAACTGGAGGCAAATCAAAATATAAGAGGTAGATATGAGATACAAATGCCTTGTTTTCGACCATGACGACACCGTCGTCAACAGCACCGCCACGATACACCACCCCTGCTTCGAGCAGTATCTGCGCCTGCGCTACCCCGGAAGGCACTGCACGCTTGAGGAATATTTCCTGAAAAATTTCGACCCCGGCTTCATGCAGATGTGCCAGAACGAATACGGCATGGACGATGCCGCGCTTCAGGACGAGACGGAGTTCTGGAAAAAGTACGTCGCGCAGCACATCCCCGGCGCGTACCCCGGCATGAACGAGCTTATGCGCCGCCACAAGGCCGAGGGCGGGTACATCTGCGTTGTGTCGCACTCTTTCGACGAGAACATCCGCCGCGACTACGCGGAAAACGGCCTGCCGGAGCCGGACTTGGTGTTCGGCTGGGAGCAGCCGCCTGAGCGCCGCAAGCCGAATCCGTGGCCGCTGGAGGAGATAATGCGCCGTCTTGGGCTTGCACCGACAGAGCTGCTGATGATAGACGACCTGAAGCCCGGCTTCGACATGGCTCATTCCTGCGGCGTGGACTTCGCCGCGGCGGGCTGGGCGTACGACGTCCCGCAGATCGAGGACTTCATGCGCCGGAACTCCGATTTCTACTTCAAGACCGTGCAGGAGCTTGCGGACTTCCTCGGCGAATAAGCGGCATAAAAGCAACTTTCATATTCTTAATAAATATACAAATTCTTAAATATTTATTGACAACATCCGAAAATCTGTTAAAATGGATGAAAAGCATTTATCAAGGTGATGTTCTAAACTAATAAAGAGGGTTGCGATTATGGAAAGTAAAATGGAGAAAAGGTACGGCCTGCCCACGGCGATATCCATGGTCATCGGAATCGTCATCGGCTCCGGCGTGTTTATCAAGGGCGGCAAGGTTCTGGCGCTCACGCACGGCAACATGCTTCAGGGTGTGCTCGTGGTTGCGCTCGTCGGCGCGATATGCATAATCTGTTCGCTGGTATTCGCTGAGCTTGGCGCAAAGTACGAGAAGGTGAACGGCGTGGTGGACTATGCCGAAGTGGCTCTGGGGCCGTCGTACTCCTACTATGTCGGCTGGTTTATGACCACGATATATTACCCATGTCTTTCGGCGATGCTGGCCTTCTTCTCCGCGGTGTTCTTCCTTGAGCTGTGCGGCATACAGTCGCTCGACTTCTTCGTGACGGGGACGGTGCGCTCCGAGGCGCTCGGCCTTGGCGCGGGCTTTCTGATGATAGGCTACGGCATCAACGCCATCAGCCCGAAGCTTGCGGGAAAGCTTCAGGTCAGCATGACCATCATAAAGCTCGTCCCGCTGCTGCTTATGGCCGTGGTGGGCATCATCGTCGGCGCGGTCAACGGCACGACTGCGAACGTGCTCGACTATGTCAACACTCCGGAATATGCCGCCGCCGTTGAGGGGACGACCGCATTTCAGGGCGTGTTTGCCGGTGTCGCGTCCTTCGCGTTCGCGTATGAGGGCTGGATAATCGCAACCTCGATAAATTCCGAACTGCATGACGCGAAGCGCAATCTTCCCATCGCGCTCATTCTCGGCGCGCTGTTCTGCACCGTGCTCTACTGCCTGTACATATTTGCGATGAGCAGCGTCGGCGATGTGCAGACCATCATCGGCACATGGCCGCTGGGCGAGTCCCTGCCGCGCATCGCGTTTTCAAACATCTTCGGCAAGACCGTCGGCACCATCGTCTACGCATTCATCAGCATCGGCTGCCTCGGCGTTATGAACGGCCTTATCATGGGCTCGTGCCGCGGCATGTACTCCGTCGCCGCGCGCGGTATGGGGCCGCGCCCGGAGTTCTACGGCGACATTGACCATCAGAACGGCTTCACCATGAAGTCGGCGATAATCGGCATGATGCTCGGCGGCTTTTGGTACGCATGGACGGCGGTTATCTGGATGTACGGCCCCGACTTCATGGGCGGGCTGCACGACTGCCAGTGGATAGCGTGGGAGCCGGACGAGATATGCATCATCAATCTTTATGCTATGTATATCCCCATGTTCATCGCGCTCATCGTCAAGGACAAGGGCGGCAGCGTCATAAAGCGCTACGTCCTGCCGGTGCTTGGGCTTTGCTGCTGTGTGTTCATGTGCTATTGCTGCTGGGTCGGCAAGGGCTATAAGCAGGTGCTGGGCTATCTGGCGTTCTTCGCGGTCGTGATGCTCATAGGCAAACTCTTCAAGGGCAAGCGCATCGAGGCCGAGGTTCTGGAATAAAAATGCATAAACACTATCGGCGGGGACACTCCGCCGATATTTGTTTACAGTGCATGACTTGACATATTTTTGAGGGATAATATAATTGAGCTATCACATTTTCAGGAGGCTATCATGGCTGCCATACTGTATATAATCGTGCCGTGCTACAATGAGGAGGCGGTGCTGCCGATAACCGCGCCGATGTTCCTTGCGAAAACAAACGAGCTTGTCGCCGCGGGGAAGATAAGCCCGGAGAGCCGGGTCATGTTTGTCAACGACGGCAGCCGCGACCGGACGTGGGAGATAATTTCGGAGCTTGCCCGCGATGACGAGCACTATATCGGCATCAGCCAGAGCCGCAACCGCGGCCACCAGAACGCGGTCCTCGCCGGGCTCATGGAGGCGCGCGAGCACTGCGACATCACGATTTCCATCGACTGCGACGGACAGGACGACATCAACGCCATGGACGCGATGGTCGACGCGTATCTCGACGGCTGTGAGGTCGTGTACGGTGTGCGCTCCAGCCGCGAGACTGACACCTTCTTCAAGCGCTTCACCGCGCAGAGCT
>OIXH01001737.1_pt1 | contig 23427 bp, 16 predicted proteins | sample 1587741 | NCBI WGS metagenome assembly OIXH01 (sample SAMEA3888916, study PRJEB22519) | human gut metagenome | biome: human gut; feature: human-associated habitat; material: faeces | place: Denmark | collected 2011 | reverse complement strand
TTCCAGCCGTTCCCGATCTTCCGGCAGTTTTCCGAGTAAGGCTCCCAATTCCCCCAACAATTCCGGCTCCGGCATAACCGCCCACTTGCTCAGCCTTTCGGAAATGCGGCTGCTCATCTCCACTGCTGCCGCTTTTGTATAGGTCAGACACAAAATCCGCCCCGGATTGCCGCCGCCCAGCAAAATCCGCAACACCCTGTCTGAAAGAACCTTGGTTTTTCCTGTTCCGGCCGAAGCCTGTACCCATACCGATTTTTTCGGATTCGCCGCCCGCCGCTGTTGTTCTGTTGCCCGCCGGCCGCGATTATGTCTTTCCTGCTCAATCATCATTATCTTTCACCGACCATTCCTTAATCCGCGCCAAATGCTCATAATCCGAATACTCCGGAATATTCTTCGGATTCGGCTGACATACATATGCGGTAGATTCAAATTCAAAACAGCTGATGTATTCCCGAAGAATTTCCAGATTATCCTGCAAAACCTGCTTAATGTCTTCGGAAATTTCCGTTTCCTGCCGTCCCAGCTGCCAATAAATCAGCTTTGCCGCTTCTCGGGCCGGAACTCCGGCAAAACCGCCGCCTTCAGCAATCAGCCCCTCAATCGGTAACTGCGGCGCTTTTCCGCTGCATACCTCCTTGACCTTGCGCGCCTTTCCGGTCTTGTAGTCAATAATGTTGATTTTTCCGTCCTTTGTCTCGTCAACACGGTCAGCAATCGCTTTCAGCGTAAAGTCCCGTCCTGCGGTCTTAATTGTCAAAGCGCCTGGCACTTCGGTATGTACTCTGGCAATCTGCGGACGGTATTCCTGCCACTCGGTGAGGTCTTCGTCGGGGAAGAGGGCCAGCACCTTCAACTTGCCGCGCTCGATCAGTTCGTTGAGCATCGGCGATGCCGAAATGGCCTCGCGCACCGTCTTGCACATGTTGCACCCCGGATTGTTGATGAACAGCAGCAGGTATTCGGCGCGGATGTCGTACATGCGGCGGGTCGCCCCGTCGGCCGTCGTATAGCGGAAATCGTTGGCCGGTCGGCCGATCCGGTTCTGGGAGGCCATGCGCAGATCGTGCTGGGGCGCGATGCGCTCCCAGCGGTCGAGCCACGGACTCGACACCAGCGCTTCAAGCACCGGAATGTAGAGTTCGTCGTTGCGTGCGGGCGAATTGGGATCGTGGAGCACGCGCTCGGCCAGCATGGCGAAATATTCGGTCATCGGCTTCGAAGCCGAGGCGCGCCGCATGAGCGTGTCGATCGCCGCCCGGTCGTCGGGCGCGACGAAATTGGCCACATAGGCGAACAACGCCCGCACCATCGCCACCGTATCGACTTCGGCCAGCAGCGTGGTGTCGCGGAAATCGAAGTTGTCCCAGTAGTGATCGCGCAGATAGGCCCTCCGCTCCTCGGGCGGGACGGTCGAAGGAACGGTCACGGCGCGGAACGTGCGCGGCGCCGGACGGGCGGACGACTGCGCCGGTCGGCTCTTTTTCCCGCCGCAGGCCGCCACGAGCAATGCGGCCAGTGCGATCCACAGAATGCGTTTCATCGGAATACGGATTAAAATAACTACCGCAAATGTAACAAAATCCCCGCAATAACCCCGCCCCGACGGGAGAATCTTCGCACCTGCGGAGCGATTTGCACAATAGTTGCACCTGTCGGGGAGGTGTTTCGCCGCAGCGCCGCACCTCTTCACCGACGCTGCGACCCGATCCGGCGGAGAGCGAACGCTCCGAAGCGGATCGGAACGCGAACGTCCGGACGCCGCCGGCATGCAGCCCGTTCGACGGTCACGCCGGACACCGGAGATGAAGACCACAGGAAACCATTCTTTAAATCATAAATGCGTATGGATGCAAAAAAAAGTACGGGATTCAAGCTCAGCGTAGCGACGCTCGCCATCATGAACGTCACGGCGGTCGTCAGTCTGCGCGGCCTGCCGGCAGAAGCGGTCTACGGCCCTTCATCGGCCTTCTACTACCTCTTCGCGGCGATCGTCTTCCTGATCCCCACCTCGCTGGTGGCGGCCGAACTGGCGGCGATGTTCGCAGACAAGCAGGGCGGCGTCTTCCGCTGGGTGGGCGAAGCCTACGGAGCGCGCACGGGCTTTCTGGCCATCTGGCTGCAATGGATCGAATCGACGATCTGGTACCCCACGGTGCTGACCTTCGGCGCCGTGTCGATCGCCTTCATCGGATTGAACCAACATGCGGACATGATCCTGGCGTCGAACAAGATCTTCACGCTGGTGGTGGTGCTGGCCATCTACTGGCTGGCTACCTTCATCTCGCTCAAAGGTCTGGGCTGGGTCGGGAAAATCAGCAAATGGGGCGGTATGATCGGCACGATCATACCCGCCGGACTGCTCATTCTGCTGGGCATCGTCTACATCGCCTCGGGCGGTCACAACCAGATGGACATGTCGCAGGGCTTCTTCCCCGACCTGACGAAGTTCGACAACCTGGTGCTGGCCAGCAGTATCTTCCTCTTCTACGCGGGTATGGAGATGATGGGTATTCACGTGATGGACGTGAACAATCCGTCGAAAAACTACCCGAAAGCCATCATCGGTTCGCTCGTCACGGTCTGCATCTTCGTGCTGGGCACCTTCTCGCTGGGCTTCATCATTCCGGCCAAGGACATCAGCCTGACGCAATCGCTGCTGATCGGTTTCGACAACTACTTCAAGTACCTGCATATGTCGTGGGCGTCGCCCATCATCGCCATCGCGCTGATGTTCGGCGTGCTGGCAGGCGTGCTGACGTGGGTGGCAGGCCCTTCGAAAGGTATCTTCGCCGTGGGCAAGGCGGGTTATCTGCCTCCCTTCTTCCAGAAGGCCAACAAGAACGGCGTACAGCGCAACATCCTGCTCATTCAGGGCGGCGTCGTAACGCTGCTGGCGCTGCTGTTCGTGGTGATGCCTTCGGTGCAGTCGTTCTATCAGATCCTCTCGCAGCTCACCGTGCTGCTCTACCTGATCATGTACATGCTGATGTTCTCGGCCGCGATCGTGCTGCGCTACAAGATGAAGGATCTCGCCCGTCCGTTCCGCCTGGGCAAGGGCAACGGCCTGATGTGGCTGCTCGGCTGCATGGGTTTCTGCGGCGCACTGCTCGCCTTCATCCTGAGTTTCATTCCGCCTTCGCAGATCTCGACCGGCAGCAATACCGTATGGTTCTCGGTACTCGTCATCGGCTGTATCGTCGTGGTGGGGGCTCCGTTCCTGATCTACGCCGCCCGCAAACCGTCGTGGCGCAATCCGCAGGCGCAGTTCGAACCCTTCCACTGGGAACAGGCCGCACAGACGCCCGCTAACATCGCCGCAGCGAACGCAGCCGGCACGAACGCCGCCGCCAAACCGGCCGACGGCCGCAAATAACCGATGGCAGCTACATACGACTTTACACCCCATCGGATTTCCGATCCGCTGCACACGACCGACTGTCGGAGCACTCGCGGCAGAGCCGCGTTTACAGATCGGCCCCACCCCGAAGCCCCGCCTCGGCGGGGGCTTCGGACAAGACCCGCTTCGGTAGTCGGGCTCCGGTGGAACGCCGGTGTAAAACAGGAAATAGTTACCCTACCAATTGACCAATTTCAAAAAAAGACGACGCTATGAAACGCATCATTACCATCGAGGCCGTAAAAGAGGCGGTGGAAGCCGCCCACGCCCATTTCCGCGAGGAGAAGGGCGGCAAAAACGCCGACTACATCCCCTATCTGAAAAACGTGCCCTCCGACCTTTTCGGCATCTCGGTCTGCCTCGCGGACGGCCGCAGCGTGACGGTCGGCGACACCGACTACCGCTTCGGCATCGAATCGGTGTCGAAAGTCCCCACCGCCATCCTGGCGATGAACCAGTACAGCGCCAAAAAGGTGCTCTCCCAGATCGGCGCCGACGCAACGGGACTGCCCTTCAACTCGATCATGGCGATCCTGCTGGAAAACGACCATCCTTCGACGCCGCTGGTCAACGCCGGCGCGATCTCGGCCTGCTCGATGATCAAACCGACGGGCAACGCGGAGGCCAAGTGGAAGGCGATCGTGGATTTCATTTCGGGACTTTGCGGCAGCAAGGTGTCGGTACTCGACGAACTCTACCGTTCGGAGAGCGAAACCAACTTCAACAACCGCTCCATCGCATGGCTGTTGAAGAACTACAACCGCATCTACGACGATCCCGACATGTCGCTCGACCTCTACACGCGCCAGTGCTCGCTGGGCATCACCGCCAGACAGCTCGCCGTCATGGCCGCCACGATCGCCAACTGCGGCACCAATCCGGTGACGTGGGAGGAGGTTTTCCATCCCAATCTCACCCCGCACATCGCTTCGCTCATGGCCACCGTCGGCTTCTACGAGCATACGGGCGACTGGCTCTTCAACACGGGGCTTCCGGCCAAAACGGGCGTCGGCGGCGGCATTATGGCCGTCATCCCCGGCGTAATGGGCCTGGCGGCGTTCGCGCCTCCCCTGGACAGTGCGGGCAACTCGGTCAAGGCACAGAAGGCGCTCGAATACATCTCCGTGCGGCTGGGTCTGAACATTTTCAGCCCCGCGCGCGTCGAACTGGCGGCGGCCGAACCCGTCAGGGAGGGCGTCTGCAAATAACCGCCCGTGCGCATAACGAAAAGCTCCCGACACTCGGTGTCGGGAGCTTTTCGTTCATCGGGACCTACCGCAGCCGGCGTTTCACCGTCGCCGGATTGCCCGCCGCCAGCGAATCGGCGGGAATATCGCGCACGACGACGCTGCCCGCCGCAACGACCGAACGGTCGCCGATCGTGACGCCCGGACAGACGACCACCCCGCCGCCGAGCCAGCAGTCCTCGCCGATCGTGATGCGAAAACTCGTCTCCACCGGACGGCGGCGTTCCAGATAGTCGACGGGGTGCTGCGGCGTATAGAGCTGGCAGTTGGGGCCGAGCTTCGTGCGGGCGCCGATCCTGACGCCGCCGCAATCGAGGAACGTGCAGCCCATGTTGACGAAGACCTCTTCGCCCAGTTCGATCCGCCAGCCGAGGTCGCAGTAGAACGGCTGCACGATCTTCGCCGAGGCAGGGATGCCCGGGATCAGCGCTCCGAGCGCAGCGGCATACGCGGCCGCATCGTCCGCCGGCGTGCGGTTGAAACGCTCCACCCGCCGCCGGCCCTCGCGGAACTGTTCCGCGAGTTCGGCATCCGAAAAGTCGTACAGCCCGCCGGCCAGCATTTTTTCCAGTTCGGTCACGATTCGGATCTGTTTTTTCGGATCAGGTAAACGAACAGGGCGAAGACCCCGCCCAGCACCGCGACGCCCGCCGCCATGAGCGGATAGTTGTGCGCCGCCCCCGCCCGGACGATCCAGTAGAGCAGACCGGCCGGCAGCAATACGCAGAGCGCGACGGCGAAGAGGAGAAACAGTCCCGTAAAGAGCCTGAACGTCCGTCTGTTCCGCCGCACCAGCGGTTCCAGTTCGGCGATCCGCGCACGGTAACGCTCGGGCTCCTTTTCGGCGAGCCGGCGGAAGATCGCCAACGCCTGCGGCAGGTAATCGAGCATGTCGGGGCGGTTGTGAAGCGACGCCAGCCGGCCGAGTTCATAATACGTCTCGCCCAGTTCGGCCTGCTGCCCGTCGGTCGGTTCCGGCACGGATTTCAATACCGAGAGCCGTTTGAGCAGCTGCGTGACATAGGCGTCTTCATCGCCCCGCTCCTCGGGCTTCGTCTCCAAAAAGTCGCTTTTCAGACGGCGGTAGAAATCGTCGAAATAGTAACTGTCGTACTTCGGGCCGTTCTTGCGGACGACCTTGCGGATGTCGTCGGGCAGATTGTCGGGAAAAGCCGTGAATCCGGCCAGCATGATCGGGACGATATTTTTGTTCTTTTCGAGCGCATAGGCCAGTTCGCACCGCACCCAGTCCGCCGACGCTACGGCCGAAGGATCGACGCAGCGGTCGAGCGCCCCCTCGCTCAGGATGAGGATGAAGTCGCGGCACTCGTCGATGCGGCGCAGCAGCTCCGTGTCGAAATCGCCGTTGCGGAGCGTGTCGATGTCGAAACTGACGCGGTAACCGTCCTTCGTCAGCAGGTCGTAGAGGTGCTTCGCCGTCTCGAAACCGCCGCGGCGCCGGTAACTGATGAAGATGTCGTAGGCCATACCCCGTTCCCTCCGTCCGGTTACTCGATCTCCCAGTCGAAGCCGTCCTTGCGGTCCTTGACGCGGATACCTATGGCCGTCAGTTCGTCGCGGATACGGTCCGACGTCGCCCAGTCCTTCGCGGCCTTGGCCTCCATGCGCATACGGAGCAGCATCTCCACCAGCGGCGTCACCCGGTCGCGGCCGCCGCCCGCTGACGCGGCCTTCTCGTCGCGCAGACCCAGAATATCGAAGACGTACCGTTTGACGGTGGCCGTGAGCGCCGCCAGGTCGGCCGCCGTGATGCGCTGCCGCCCCTCGGCGATCTGGTTGATGATCCGCACCCAGTCGAAGAGCGCCGAGATGACCATCGGCGAGTTCAGGTCGTCGTCCATCGCCTCGCGGCAGCGGCACTCCAACTCGGCGGGATCGACCGTCGAATCCTCCGACGGGTGGAGCTTCGAGAGCGTCTCGACGCCCTTCATCAGGCGGTCGAGCCCCTTCTCGGCGGCCTGCAACGCATCGTTCGAGAAGTCGAGCGTCGAGCGGTAGTGCGCCTGCAACACGAAGAAACGGATCGTCATGGGCGAATAGGCCTGCGCCAGCAGCTTGTGGCTGCCGGTGAAGAGCTCTTCGAGGGTGATGAAGTTGCCCAGCGACTTGCCCATCTTCTGTCCGTTGATCGTAATCATGTTGTTGTGCACCCAGTACTTCGCCGAATCGTGTCCCAGCGCGGCGGTCGACTGCGCGATCTCGCACTCGTGGTGCGGGAACATCAGGTCCATGCCGCCGCCGTGGATGTCGAACCGTTCGCCCAGATACTTGGTGCTCATGGCCGAGCACTCCATGTGCCAGCCGGGGAACCCGTCGCTCCACGGCGAAGGCCAGCGCATGATGTGTTCGGGCGACGCCTTTTTCCACAGCGCGAAGTCGCAGCAGTTGCGTTTGTCGCACTGCCCGTCCAGCGCGCGCGTGTTGGCCACGATGTCTTCCAGATTGCGCCCCGAAAGGACGCCGTAGCGGTGGTCGCGGTCGTACTTCTCCACATCGAAATAGACCGATCCGTTCGACTCGTAGGCGTAACCCGCATCGAGAATCTTCTGCACGAAGGCCTCCTGCTCGATGATATGCCCCGAAGCCCGCGGCTCGATCGAGGGGCTGAGCACGCCCAGCGCATCCATCGCCCGATGGTAACGCTCCGTGTAGTAGTGCGCCACCTCCATCGGTTCGAGCTGTTCGAGCCGCGCCTTCTTCGTGATCTTGTCCTCGCCGTCGTCGGCGTCGTGTTCCAGATGCCCCACGTCGGTGATGTTGCGCACGTAGCGCACCTTGTAGCCGAGCGCTTGCAGATAACGGAACAGCAGGTCGAAGGTCACGGCCGGACGCGCGTGCCCCAGATGAGGATCGCCGTAGACCGTCGGCCCGCAGACGTACATGCCCACACGGGGCGGAGCCAGCGGCACGAACTCCTCCTTGCGGCGGGAAAGCGTATTGTATAAAACGAGTTTCGATTCCATAATCGCTGAAATTTCCGCAAAAATAGGAAATATTCTCTACAATTCCGCGATTTGCGGAGGTCGAATCGAAATTTGCATCCGGCCCTCCGTGCCGTGCGCGCCGGCGAAGCCGGTGGCGGGGACGAAACTCCTCGTTCGCCACCGCGCCGCGAAAAAGCGGACGGAAAGCGGCGAAAAGAATTTTGCGATCGGCTTGCCGGTTTGCGGAATTTATGCTAATTTTGTCACAGAGAATCCTGCGAAATGAAGAAGTCGGCATTCATACTCCTCTTCCTGTTGGCCTCCCTTCCGGCATTGATGAGCCGGGGAGCGGAAGCCGGCGCGGCGGCCGCTTCCGACCTTCGTCAGACGGTAAAGAATTCCTCGATCTCGGCACAGCACTCCGACTTCGTGGCCACGGAGACGTTCCAGCTCTCCGTGCCGGCTCCTTCGCGCGCCCTGCGCAAGTCGAACGAACGGTCGTCGCGTACGATCCACGAAATGCCGGTACTCTATTGCGAACGGTACTTCGCATCCGTGCGCCACGACTTGTCGCAGTCCGTCGCCTCCTTACGGCCGGACGCGCACCGTCCGCTGTCGTCCCACAGCGCCGACTATCTCAAATTCGGCATTCTGGTCATTTAGCCATCCCTTTCCACTTCGACGACACGACACGCCCGCTCCCGAAGCGATCGTTCGTGTGTGCATCTACGGCTACCTGCGGGGCGGACTCCACCCATCAGGCGGAATCTTGCGGGGCCGAACCTTCCCGACCGGAAGCGCCCATCCCGCAGAGGAGGGGTTACGGTCTCGGACGGAAACATGTGCCCCTGCGACAAATCCATTTTCACATCCATAAATACCGAACAGAAATGAACTTATCCTATATAATCGGAGAGACGCTGCTGATGGCGGGATTCACCTTCATCGTGGGAATCGCATTCGCCTACGCGCTTAAACTGACGACCTTCTTCTTCTCCCGCCTCAACGGGCACGACCTTCCCGTCCTGCTGCGGAAAAGCCGCATATGGGAACGCGCCTACCGCATGAACGTCGCCCACACCTACCGATACATCCGCTCGATCGCCCGCAACGACGACCCTCAGAAACGGCCTGCGGCGACGGACGCCTGCATGATCCGCACCATGCAGGAACTGGCCGAATACCATTTCGGTAATTCCGGAGAATCGAGTAAAGAAGACGGGAACATGAACGGTTTATACGAATTCCACCATGGAAAAATTTGATCTGAACAATATCTTCCAAGGCATTTCGACCCTGTTGCAGTCCGACCCGTCGATCATGTACGCCCGCATCGGACTGATCCTGCTCGGCATCCTGCTGGTCTATCTGGGACGCCGGGGCATCCTCGAACCGCTGGTAATGATCCCCATGGGACTGGGCATGGCAGCCGTAAACGCCGGCGTACTCATCATGCCCGGCGGCGTACAGGGCAATCTGTTCCTCGACCCGATGGTCACCGACACCGACCAGTTGATGAACATTCTGCAAATCGACTTCCTCCAACCGGTCTACACCTTCATGTTCAGTAACGGTCTGATCGCCTGCCTGATCTTCATGGGCATCGGGACGATGCTCGACATCAACTTCCTGCTGGCCAAGCCACTGCAAAGCATGTTCCTCGCGCTGTGCGCCGAGCTGGGTACGTTCGCCGTCGTACCGATCGCCTTCGCGATGGGGCTGAGCCCCAACGACAGCGCCTCGATCGCCATGGTGGGCGGCGCCGACGGGCCGATGGTGCTCTTCGCGTCGCTCAACCTCTCGAAAAGCATCTTCGTGCCGATCACCGTCGTAGCCTACCTCTACCTCGGACTCACCTACGGCGGCTATCCCTACCTGGTGCGTGCGATGGTTCCCAAACGGCTGCGCGCCATCAAGATGCAGCCGCCCAAGAAAGCGCCCAAACAGTACTCCGCAGCCACCAAAATCTCGCTGGCCGTGGTCATGTGCGTGATTCTCTGCCTGCTCTTTCCCGTGGCCGCTCCGCTCTTCTTCTCGCTCTTCATCGGCATCGTCATCAAGGAATCAGGACTCAAACACGTCTGCGACTTCATCAGCGGGCCGATGCTCTACGGCTCGACCTTCTTTCTGGGAATCCTGCTGGGGATTCTCTGCGACGCACATACGCTGCTCGACCCCACGGTGCTCAAACTCCTCGTGCTGGGCATCCTCGCCCTGCTGATTTCGGGCATCGGCGGCATATTGGGCGGTTATGCCATGTATTTCCTCAAACGGGGCAACTTCAACCCCGTCATCGGCATCGCCGCCGTGAGCTGCGTGCCCACGACGGCCAAGGTCGCCCAGAAGATCGTCTCGCACGACAACCCCTCGTCGTTCGTCCTGGCCGATGCGCTCGGCGCCAATATCACGGGCGTCATCACCTCGGCCATTATCGCCGCGATCTACGTGACCGTCGTCCCGCTACTGTAAAATCCGACGAAACCCCTACATCATCAATATTCATCCGCGAGGCGGGGCCTGATTTCGGGCCCCGCCTTTTCCCACCCGACAGACAGCCGAAAAAACCGCCTCCGCCTTCCTGTACGGCGGGAGAAAGACGACAACCCGAAAATTCGTCGGACAACCTGCCGCGCCCAGCCATCTGCAAGCCGAAGTCTCCGCCTCGCGAAAAATCGGGAAGAAGAACGGGCGGCGGATGCGCCGTAGACACTCCGCCCCGGCAATCGCAAAATAAATTTGCATCGCACCCGGCTTATTCGTATCTTTGGCTGCGCCGAAGATACTGCCGCACGGCTATGTGCAAATAAATTTGACATTGCACTCACTTATTCGTATCTTTGTCCGATTATATGCTTCACACCCTAAGACGATCCGCATGAAACGTTACAACCGTTGGAACAACATCGTGGGATGGGCGGTCTTCGCCGTCGCGGCGCTGACCTACCTGGCCACCATGGAACCTTCGGCAAGCCTCTGGGACTGCTCGGAGTTCATTGCCACCTCCTACAAGCTCGAAGTGGGACATCCGCCCGGAGCCCCGCTGTTCATGATGATGGCGCGTCTGGCCACGATGCTGGCACCCTCGACCGAGTACGTGCCGCTGATGGTCAACGCCATGAACTCGCTGGCGAGCGCCTTCTGCATCCTGTTCATGTTCTGGACGGTCACCCACCTCGGCCGCCGCATCTACTCGGCGCAGGGCCGCGAGCTGACCGACGCCAACATGTGGACCGTACTGGGTGCGGGCGCCGTCGGCGCGCTGGCCTACACCTTCACCGATACCTTTTGGTTCTCGGCCTACGAGGGCGAGGTCTACGCCCTCTCGTCGATGTTCACGGCGCTCGTGGTGTGGCTCATGCTCAAATGGGAAGACCAGGCCGACGAACCCCACGCGACGAGGTGGCTGATCCTGATCGCCTACCTCATGGGACTCTCGATCGGCATTCACATCCTCAATCTGCTGACCGTTCCGGCACTGGTCTACATCTACTATTTCCGCAAATACGCGACCGTGACCTTCAAGGGATTCTGCATCGCATCGGTCATCGCGCTGGCGATCCTCTGGTTCATCAACGGATTGATTATCCCCTACACGGTCTACATCGGGGCGATGGTCGACGTACTGTTCGTCAATACGTTCGGCCTGCCGGTCAACTCGGGCATCACCCTCTTCGCACTGTCGCTCTTCGCCCTGCTCGGGTGGAGCGTGTGGTACACCCACCGCCGCGGCCGCGTGGTGTGGAACACGCTGCTGCTGGCCACCACGATGATCCTGCTGGGATACAGTTCCTACGCTACGGTCACGATCCGCGCGGCGGCCAATCCTCCGATGAACAGCAACGACCCGTCGAATCCCCATGCGCTCTTCTCTGTGCTCAACCGCGACCAGTACGGCGGCCGGCCGCTGCTCTACGGCGCCTACTACTCGGCGCCGGTCGAAAGCGTCGTCGAGTCGACGCGCTACTACATCGACGACGAAGGCCGCTATGCCACGGCCTCCTTCCCCACGGGCTACACCCACCCGCAGCAGTTCATGCACCTCTTCCCCCGCATGTGGAACTACGCCAAGAGCCCCGACGAATACAAACAGTGGGCAGCCTACCGCACCAAGGTGGAGACGCTGCGCGACGAGCAGGGCAACGTCCTGCGCGACGAGAAAGGGCAGCCGCTGCGCGGCGAGGTGCTCGACTACGGCACGAAGCGCACCTACGACGACGGCTACTCCGAGCCGCGCGTCATCACGGAGCCGACCTTTTTGGAGAATCTCAACTACTTCTTCTCCTACCAGCTCAACTACATGTACTGGCGCTATTTCCTGTGGAACTTCGTCGGCCGCCAGAGCGACATCCAGCCCGCCGGTTCGACGACGATCACCGACGGCAACTGGCTGTCGGGAATCGACGCGATCGACCGCATCTACCTGGGGCCGCAGGAGAATCTGCCGCGCGAAGTGGCTGACAACAAAGCGCGCAACACCTACTATTTCCTACCCTTCATCCTGGGCCTCATCGGGTTGATCTACCAGCTCAACCGCGACCCGAAGAACTTCCTGATCGTGCTGTCGCTCTTCGTGATGATGGGTATCGCGCTGGTGGTCTACTTCAACACCTCGCCCGGCGAACCGCGCGAACGCGACTACGTTTACGCCGGATCGTTCTACGCCTTCGCCATGTGGATCGGGTTCGGGGTGATGGCGTTCAAGGATCTCATCGTCCGCCTCACCAAGCGCGACAACCGCACGGCCGCCGTGGCGGCAACCGTCATCGGTCTCGTGGTGCCGGGCATTCTCTGCGCCGAGAACTGGGACGACCACGACCGTTCGGGCCGCACCTACGCCCACGACATCGGCTGGAACTACCTGCAATCGACGCTTCCCAACTCGATCATCCTCAACTACGGCGACAACGACACCTTCCCGCTGTGGCTCAACCAGGAGGTCGACGGCCTGCGCCCCGACGTGCGCATCATGAACACGAGCTATCTGGGCGGCGAATGGTACATCGACGAGATGAAGACCCGGGCCAACGAAGCCGCCGGCGTGCCCTTCACCCTGCCGCGCAGCAAATACTGGTACCGCAACGACTACGTGCCCGTCTACGAGCGCGTGAACCGTCCGGTGGAGGCGCGCGAAGCCATAGAGTTCTTCGCCAGCGACGACCAGCGCACCAAGGTGCAGCTGTCGGACGGTTCGTCGAGCGACTACCTCCCCTCGAAGACGCTCATGCTGCCCGTCGACAAGCAGAACGTCCTGCGTTCGGGCATCGTCGCAGAGAAGGACAAGGATCTGATCGTCGACACGGTCTATATCAAGCTGTCGGGCGACTACCTCAACAAGGGCGAGCTGATGATCGTGGACATGCTCTCGAACTACGACTGGACGCGCCCGATCTACCTCACGCAGCCCTACATCTTCCAGAAGTTCGGGCTGGTCGACTACCTGCAATTCGACGGCTACGCCTACCGTTTCGTACCGATCCTCACGCCCTACCGTCAGGCGGGCGAAGTGGGACGCATCGACCCCGAATATGCCGTGCCGCTGCTGCTCGACGTCTTCCGCTACGGCAACCTCGACGACGAGAAGGTCTACTCCGACTACTTCACGCAGTACAACCTCTCGGCCGCCCGCGCCCGCGAAGCCTTCGCCCGCGTGGCCAAGGAGCTGATCCGCCGCGGCGACGAGAAGCCGAACTTCCCCGACAGCCTCGGCATCACCGAAGCCACCAACCGCGAGCTGGCGATCCGTCTGCTCGACGAGGGGATGCGCCGTATGCCGCCCGCGCAGGTGCGCTACACCTCGAACAACACGCTGCCCTTCATCGAAGCTTATTATGCGGCCGGCGCCGCAGACAAGGGCGACGCCCTGATGCTGGACTACGCCCGCAACCTGATGGAGTACGTCGACTATTACTTCCAGTTCGACGGCTGGCAATACGATTCGATCACCGACGCACTGGACGAGAAACTCGACCTGCTGGGCAACCTCTACTCGATGGCCGGTTACCTCAAACGCGACGCCGTGCTGACCGAGCTGAACGCCTACTACCGTTCGCTGGGCGTCACGGAGGAGGAGCTGATCCAGCCCGATTCGGCCCACCTCGACTACGAGGTCTCCGACACGGCCGCGGTGAATTGACGCTGCCGTAGAAGCGATGCGGGCCTCGTTTTTCGACGAGGCCCGCATTATTCGTTCCCGTGGCCGTACCGCGTCACTCCCGCCGCGTAAGGAACGACAGTGCACGGCACTGCCCCCGGCGGCCGCCGCCGACCTCGCGCTCGACGATGCCGGTCACGACGTCGGCGGCATCGTGCCAACGGTTCGCGCGGAACTGCCGGCGGTAGGTCGTCAGGTGGGCGTAGAGCTCCGGCCAGCGCAGGTTCCAGCCGCGCGGCATCCGCAGCGTGTGGAGCACCGTGGCCGAGTTGGAGAGGATGCGCGCCTCCTTGTTGGCGCTCTGGTGGAACCACTCGACACGCACCGCAGGGGCCAGCCGCTGCACGGCGCGGGCGAATCCGCGGCCGCCGTTGTTGCTCTCGACAGCGGCCGTGCGCGTATCGCTGCGCAGCAACAGGTCGGCCACCAGTCCCTCGGTTACCTCCATGCCCTCGCGCGAATAGACCAGATCGGTGACGTAGATCGTCCCGTCCGTATCGACGGCATACGACATCGAGCAGAGGTAGTCGTCGCCCGTGTCGGCCGTATCGGTATAGTTGGCGCGGCGGACGATCTCGCGCGGCAGGGCGTCGTACTCGGCGAACTGGTCGCCGTAGAGCAATCCTTCGCGCACGGAGGGACGCCCCTGGTACATGCACTCGAAACGCAGCGGATCAAGCGCCCGCTTGGCGTGGAGCAGCGCCGCGTCGTGCCGCGCGGGCCATAATGCCTCGCCCGCCGCACGGGGATCGATCGCGGAGGGCGGGGTCGTTTTGAGCGCTTCGAAATTGAGTGCCAGCCAGCCGTTGGCGGACACCCGCGCCAGATCCTCCCACGCACGCAGTTCGACCACCGGCTCGCACTGTCGCAGCATCCCGATCAGATCCTCTTCGTGCCAGCGCGTGAAGACCAGCAGCTCGCGTGAGTCGTTGTGCATCCGCGTGCGCACCACCGAAGTGTACCATTCCCAGCAGTTCTCGCGCACGAGCGGCGAATTAGCCTCCATGGCATCCTTATAGAGGTCGTCGAGCAGGAAACAGTCGACGCGGTTGCCCGTGAGTGAGCCCTCGCGGCCGACCGACAGCAGACTGCCCTCGTGCCCCACGATCTCGACTTCGTCGGCCGTGCGGATGTATTCGGGCGGTTTCGAGCCGCGCTTGATCGTCGTGTCGGGAAAGAGTTCGCCGTATTCGGCCGAGCAGAGGATGCGCTGCACGCGGCGGTTGAACTTCGACGCCAGCGACGCCGAATAGGAGGCGATGGCGATCCGCAAATCGGGATCGAGTCCCAGCAGATAGGCCGGCAGCAGCGTCGTCGCCCCGACGCTCTTGCCGTGCTGGGGCGGCATGGAGATCATCAGGCGGCGGACGCGCCCCTCGGCGAAGGCTTCGAGCACGCGATAATAGGTGCGGTGGAACCACTCCAATTCCAGAAACGGATAGACCGCAAGTGCATAATCGGTAAAAGAGATCATCGACGAGAAATGAAAAATTAAGAATTGAAAATAATACTTTGTCGAGACGTTACGACATCCGTCCGCAACACTGCGGCGCCTTAGCGCCGCGCGGGCCGAAGCCTCCGCGGGCGGAGGCCCGCAATATGCGTGCTCCGCAGTCTTCGGTCCGCAGATAGGACAGGCCAATTCGCAAGCCGGTATCTTGGGGAAATAGATCATCCTGTTTGTGCGCAGCGCACCGCAAACTCCGCCAGGCGAAATACAGTTTTGAAAGTCTCGCTCTTCGGTCGCAGCCGAAGAGCGGCAGCCCGCAGCCGCCCCATGCGGAGGGCTGCATCGTCCCGCCCGACGCGTCCTTCGCCGACTGCGGACTGACAAAGGAGGGCGCCTATCATCCATAACGCGTAGGTATCGCGCGGGCCGAAGTCTCGCCCACAGAGCCCACTCCAAAGGAAGCACTCCGCAGTCTTCGTCCCGCAACGCATCGGACAAACAGCCCAGCGCTTCCACATCGTTTGATCTCCACATCGGAACCCTCAGAAACTAAACATTCCGCCGCCGGCATCCCCAACCTTACCGGACGATACGTCAAAACCGCCCGATCGGACGAGCGCCATTCGACTGCGAACGGAATAAAAATCCGGCAGCCTCGACCGGATGTCGAAGCTGCCGGCGGCAGACCTTCGGGACGACGGCCCCGACGGGCGGTCTGCACAGGAACCGGTTTCATCGGGCCGGGCGCACCCCTGTACGGGCGGGCCGGACGAGAACACGGCACCGAAGGCGAAGGTCGGGAGCCGTCGCTCCCGGAGCGGGAACAGCGACCTTCGCCGATGAGACTACACGAGCAGGCAGGGCCGCAGTTCGGCGAACGAAAAATCGTTGAGCACCTCCCCGTCGGCTGTCACGGTGTGGAATTCCCACCACACGGGAACCACGTCCGTAAGCCGTCGGCGACACCCTTCGGGCCAACGGTCGTCGCTGCGGTAGAGAACGAGCGACGCCGTCAACCTGCACAAGGTCTCCCCGACCGCACACTCGACGCTTCCCGAATAGAAACCGCCGCCGCCGAACGCTTCGCGCAACCGGATCGCAATCTCATCGTAAAGTTCGGATGAAACTTGAAACATGGCAAGGAAAAGATTTTAAGGTGTTTTTTGTTTTTTATAAATAAATAGTTTAACTTTGCGAAGACAAATATAGGTTCAAATATTTGATTTTACAATAAAAAGTTCAATTATTTGTATCGATTTTTCTAATAAAATTGCCATGAATCAACGGGTAAAACTGATACGGAAAGAGCTCGGAATGACGCAAGAGCAACTGGCCCAACATCTTGGGATTGGGAAAGCCGCACTCTCGATGATCGAAACAGGCAAGGCGGCGCTCTCGTCGCGCAATCGCAACATTCTGGTTCAGGAATTGAACGTAAACCCCGACTGGCTCGAAACGGGCAAGGGCTGCATGTTCAACGCCGAACCCGGCCTGACCTCCTACCTGCACCGCACGGACAACTCGCTGCCGTTGCAGAGCGTGCCGCTCTATTCGATCGAGGGGACGGCGGGGCTCGTGCCGCTGTTCAGCGACCAGGCGCAGCTCAAACCCGTCAATTTCATCCACATCCCCAACCTCCCCAAATGCGACGGCGCGATCTACATCGTGGGCGATTCGATGTATCCGCTGCTCAAAAGCGGCGACATCGTCCTCTACAAGCAGCTGCACGACATCGGCGACGTCTTCTGGGGCGACATGTATCTGTTGTCGATCGACATCGACGGCGAGGAGTACGTCACGGTGAAATACATCCAGAAATCCGACCGCAAAGGCTACGTGAAGCTCGTCAGCCAGAATCCCCACCACGCCGACAAAGAGGTCGAGATCGCCCGCATCCGTGCACTGGCGCTCGTCAAGGCCAGCATCCGGATGAACTCCATGCGCTGAGACCCGAACCGTCGGGCCGAACGGCGACGGATGCGGAGCCGCACCGAAAGACGCGGCTCCGCATCGGACACCGGCACCCGCAGCAATCCGATGCGGAATGCTGTTCCTCGCTGCGACGAAGAAGTCCCGGAACCTACGACACGCGAAAAGACGAACCCGCAAAAAGAGATATGCCCCGAATATTCGGGGCATATCTCAATTATTGCCGGACGGAGCGTTATTTCGCACGGACGCAACGTACCATCATCGAATTGGCCTGGCTCGTACCGCCGCTGGAAACCATAGGCTTGCCGGTCGCGGTATTCGACCACGCCAGATAACGGGCCTTCCCTGCATCGCCCGCGTCCGACGACCACATCAGCGAGGCTGTGGGAAGCATCAGGGATGATCCCGTACTCTGTCCGCTCGGTACGAGGTAGACATCCTGCTCGCCGTCGCTGCACAACCGGTAGGTATCGACAACGAATTCCTTCGAACCTTCGGATGTAAGTTCGATCAATTCATCGGCTGTCGGCATCCGCCACGTGCCGGCGGGAGCCACCAGCGAGCAGGGATCGGTATCGCCATACGGAATGTCGGCATACGCCATCTCCGTCGCAGTCGGCCCATACACCACACCGCCATACTTCGGTTTGGATTCAAGCGGGTCAGGCAGGGCGAAACCGTACTGACTCTTATACTTGAAATACATTCCGCGCTCCTTCGGGGCCGCAAAGACATAAGCGCCGTCCCTGACGGTCAGATACCCTTCGCTCCATACGACCGAGTAGACCAGCGGTACGACCTGTTTTCCCTGCTTCACGGTCTTCTTCGTATCCACGCCGTTGACCCAGATCGAGAGCGTGCGCTCCTCGCCGGTATTCTCCGGAATGGCGATTTCGACGGTCGGATTCTCCTTCGAACCGGTACCCGACCACTCGCCGCCGTCGCTGCCCTTGACCACGACGGGGAACGAAGCCATGTCGCTGTCGCAGGTCACGCTCAGCGTGAAGGCTCCGTATTCGGCCGAAGCCGGCGTATGGGAGACATAGAGCGCATAATCGGTCATTGCGGGCTGTACGAATTCGACGCCTGTATAGATATGGTTGACGAAGAGGCGCAATGTCCGGTCCTGCTTCGTATCGTTCTTCGGGATACCCACCGACACCTGCGGCCGGGCGTCCGTAGCCCCCGTCTGCGTAAGGGTGCCGTCGTCGCCCCATACGGTGACATCGTAGTAGGTGAAGGCACCCGGATCGGTCTCCACGTTCAGCGAGAAGGCCTTGTAATCGACCGTTTCGGGCAGGGTGTGCATGACGTACTTCGGCTGCGGAACGTTCCGCACGCAGCGCACCATGGCCATGTTGGTACCGACCGCATCGTAATCCAGGAGCGAATATCCTATCTCGCCGTTCAGCGAATAGATCACGCCGTTGCCGTGGAAATCGCCGCCCAAGCCCCAATAACCACCGAACGTCGACTTTCCGACGGACGTACCGGTTTCGGTGCTCATGACACCGCAATAGGGCAGGAAGAGCGATACGCCCGTATAGCCCATTCCCGTAACGCCGTCCTGCGTGCGCTGTACGTCCTCGCCGTAGTAAAGTTCCGAAAGTTCTGCGTAAGTCGGCATTCGCAGAGCGGGATCGATGAGGCTGCAAGGATCGACGCCTTCGTTCTGGGGAATCGCATCGATCGCGATCTGCACCGGAGCGGGCGTATAGGCCGTCCCGGCATAGGTCGCTTCGTCCGACGGCACGCCGTAACCGCTCTCATGACGGAAGAAGAGGCCCGAATCCGACGGTTTGTCGGCCAGTACGAACCGGTCGTTCTTGACCGAGACATTGCTCTTAGTCCAGTAGAAACCGCCGAGCAGCTCCATGCCGGCCTGCTGCTTCGCCTCGACGACCTTCGTCCACACGGGCGTCTGCGACGCAGCGGCCGTCTCGAAGATCACGTCGACCTCCTTCTCCGAATAGTTGGCGCCGATATGCACGGCCACGCTCTCCGTGGGTTCGTTGACGGCAACCGGCTCGCCCACCGCTTCGCCCACCGTCAAGCGGTACTGCCACGGTTCGAACTGCGGCGTGGCACGGGTCTCGATCTTCGTGCGGAACTTCACTTCGTAGTCACCGCCGGCGAAGGGTACCGACGCGGGAATGGTCGTCGACTCGAACTCCGTCACCTCGTATTCCTTCCTGCCCGCCTCCTGCTTCGCCTCGACGATCTTCGTCCACACGGGCGTCTCGGCCACCTCGGCCATCTCCACGATCACGGCACGCTCCTCGACGCTCTCACTGGCGTCGATATGTATGCCGATCTTCTCGGTCGGTTCGGTCACCTCGACCGCATCGCCGACCGCATCGCCCAGCGTCACGCGATACTGCCATGCGACGAACAGCGGCGCAGCCGCACGGGTCTCGACCTCCAGCCGGAACAGCACGTCGTAATCGCCGCCGCCGGCAGGAACCGTCGCCGGAATAGTCGTCGACTCGAACTTGGTCACCTGGTAATCTTTCAGCGAACCCTCCTGCGTCGCCTCGACGATCTTCGTCCACGTCTCGGCCTTCACCCCGGAGGCCATCTCGACCGCCACGCCGCGCTCTTCCTTGCTGCGGTTAGGCGGAATCGTAATCGCGATTTCGGTCGTGGGCTTGGTGACCGTCACCGCGTCGCCCACCGCGTCGCCGAGCGTCAGGCGATAAGCCCACGGTTCGAAGGTCGCGCCCGTCGAGCGCGTCTCCGTCCTGATGACGAAGGTCAGTTTATACCCCCCCCCTTCACCGGGAATCGAGGCCGGAATCGTACTCGATTCGAACTGCGTGACCTGATAGGCCTGCGGTTCCGGCTGATCGTCGGTCTTGTCGTCCGAACAGGCGGCGAAACCGCACAGCGAAACGCAACACAAAAGCGCCGATAGTCTGAAATTTTTCATAGGCTTCAACATAAATTTTGATGATTGAAATTCATTTTCCCTCTTCCGCGTCCGGCATACCGCAGCCTGCGAGCGTCCCTGCCCGAGACGGAACCCGCCCGCCGTTCCGGACTCGAAAAGAGAGAGTTGTTAAATGTACGACAAATTATCCGGCCCGACAACGATATAAAGATATATCATAAAAACGCATCCGCTATCTAAACGGATAATACATCGGCCGAACGGCCGTTTTAAAGGAATATTCTCCCGAAAAGCGCTCCGCTCGTTCCGAATCGTAAGCTGAATAAGGAAGATCCGGTAAAAACCGTCCGTCCCGAATCCGGAAAGTTTCGGACAATCAACGGCTTCGGATCGCTTTCGAATTACGGAACGGACCTTTTGCAAACCGTGCGCCGAAAGGAAGTTCGTCTGCGTCAATCTTTCTCCGGCTATGGCATTGGCATGGCCGGAGAAAGCGCAACCCCATACATCTTAACGAAAAACATGCGACCCGAGCCACACCCGTTCGCCAAATCCATAAAAACGAAATCACGATAAATAAATATCGTGCTAAAAAATCGCAAATTTGCAGTCGGACGACTCATATAGCCCTCCGAATAAATAAAAATAATCAATAATTATTTCTCCGTGGGCAGGAGGGCCGGACAGAGGAATTCCCGCCGGAAAACACGCCGTTTCCCTTTCCAGGCCGACGCGAACGGTGCGAATCGCAAGCGAATGAACCGGCCGATATATTTTAAATAATTTAACGAACAAAAGACTCGATAAAAAACCGAGGCAGGAAAAGAGCGTTCGTTTTTCAGTTTCGCCGTGCCAATATGCCGGAAATTTTATATATTTGCCCACGGTTTACCCATCCTGCAACAAGGCCGGCGGATACCGTTTCCGGCCGGAAAACCTCGTCGAAAGAGGCGATTCCCGAAGAGGCGCCCCTCCCATTCGACGCCTTCCGGAAAGGAACCCCGCCGGAAGTGCCGGATACAAAACGTGAAAACAAACCATTCATTTAACGATAAAGCGATGAATCAAGAGCATGTACAAGAGCTTCAAGACGTCGTCATCCGCTTCTCGGGCGATTCGGGCGACGGAATGCAGCTCACGGGGACGCTTTTCTCCGACACCTCGGCGCTCATGGGCAACGGCATCTCGACCTTTCCAGACTACCCCGCCGAGATTCGTGCGCCGCAGGGAACCGTGGCCGGAGTATCGGGCTTCCAGGTCCATTTCGGCGCACGGCGCGTCACCAACCCCGGCGACTACTGCGACGTACTGGTAGCGATGAATCCCGCGGCGCTCAAAGCCAACCGCCGTTGGCTCAAAGCGGGAGCGACGGTCATCATCGACGGCGATTCGCTCACCGAAACCAATCTGCGCAAGGCCGGTTTCACGACCGACGATCCGATCGCGGAACTGGGACTCGACGGTCACAACCTCGTCGTGCCCGGCATCACGACCATGACCCGCGAGGCGCTCAAAGAGCTGGAACTGGACAACAAGTCGGTGGTCAAGTGCAAGAACATGTTCGCGCTGGGCATCTGTTTCTACCTCTTCCACCGTCCGGAGGACCACGCCAAGAAGTACCTCGACTCGAAATTCGCACGCAAAAACCCGCTCATCGCCGAGGCCAACAAACGGGCTATCGACGCGGGCTACAACTTCGCAGCCAATACCCACCAGTTCGCCAACACCTATGCCGTACCGGCCGCACCGCTCGAAAAGGGCACCTACCGCTCGATCAACGGCAACGTCGCCACGGCATGGGGACTGATGGCCGCCGCCGAAAAGGCGGGGCTACCGCTCTTCTGCGGCTCCTACCCCATCACGCCGGCCACGGTGATTCTCGAAGAGCTGGCCAAGCACAAGGAGCTGGGCGTGAAGACCGTGCAGGCCGAAGACGAGATCGCCGGCATCTGCACGGCCATCGGCGCCGCCTTCGCCGGCAATTTCGCCGTCACGACGACCTCCGGCCCGGGACTTTCGCTCAAAAGCGAAGCGCTCGGTCTGGCCGTCATGGCCGAACTGCCGCTGGTGGTGGTCGACGTCCAGCGCGGCGGCCCGTCGACGGGTCTGCCGACCAAGACCGAACAGAGCGACCTGATGCAGGCGCTCTACGGCCGCAACGGCGAGTGTCCCGTGGTGGTGCTCGCAGCCTCGACGCCCGGCGACTGCTTCCGTTTCGCTTTCGAAGCGGGTAAGATCGCCATGGAGCACATGACGCCCGTGATCCTGCTCACCGACGGATTCATCGCCAACGGTTCGCAGCCGTGGCGCATCCCGCAGATGAGCGACTACCCCGCCATCTGTCCGCCCGTGGTCGAACCGCACCCCGAGGGCGAGGCGTTCATGCCCTATGCCCGCGACGCCCGCCACGTCCGCGGCTGGGCCTTCCCGGGCAAGGCGGGCCTCGAACACCGCATCGGCGGCCTCGAAAAACACTGTCTGAAAGGGTGTATCTCCTACGAACCGGCCAACCATCAGGAGATGGTGCGCACCCGCGCCGCCAAGGTAGCGGCCGTGGCGGACGACCTGCCGCGTCAGGAGGTCATGGGCGCGGCCGAAGGCGACCTGCTGGTGATCGGCTGGGGCGGTACGCGCGGCAACGTGCAGAGCGCCGTGGAGCAGTTGCAGGAGGAGGGCAAGCGCATCTCGTTGTGCCACTTCAACTACATCCACCCGCTGCCGCACGGCGTGCGCGAGATCCTCGGCGGTTTCCGCCGCATCGTCGTCTGCGAGCTCAACGAAGGGCAGCTGGCCTCCTACCTGCGCCAGCAGTTCCAGGAATTCCGCTTCGGGCAATACAACAAGTGCGAGGGCCTGCCCTTCACCGTCGTGGAACTGAAAGAGGAATTCAACCGGATTTTGAACGAGAAATAGATAACAAGCTCATGGCAACATACAACTACACACCCGCCGCAGAAGCCTCCCTTTTCAAAGGGAGGTTTGGAGGGTTTGTCGATATTCAAGCGAAGCGGTTTGAAATCGGCTCGATGCTGCCGACCGATAAACGTACAATCCGAAAATAACGATTATGGCAACATACAACTACACACCCGCCGATTTCAAATCGGATCAAGAGGTCAAATGGTGTCCCGGATGCGGCGACCACGCGGTGCTGAACGCCGTGCAACGCGCCATGCCCGAAATCGCCGATGCGCTCGACACGCCGCACAACCGGTTCGTCTTCATTTCGGGCATCGGCTGCTCGTCGCGCTTCATCTACTATATGAAGACCTTCGGGTTCCACACGATCCACGGCCGCGCCAATGCCGTGGCCACGGGCGTCAAGGTCGCCAATCCCGACCTGAGCGTCTGGGTCTGCACCGGCGACGGCGACTCGCTGGCCATCGGCGGCAACCACTTCATCCACGCCATC
>OIXH01001732.1_pt1 | contig 23461 bp, 15 predicted proteins | sample 1587741 | NCBI WGS metagenome assembly OIXH01 (sample SAMEA3888916, study PRJEB22519) | human gut metagenome | biome: human gut; feature: human-associated habitat; material: faeces | place: Denmark | collected 2011 | reverse complement strand
GTGTCCAGCCCCACCTTTGCCCTGGTGCATGAGCATGACGGGCCCATCCCGCTCTATCATTTCGACCTGTACCGCCTTTCCGATGAGGATGAGCTGGAATCGGTGGGGGTGGAGGAATACTGGTATGGCCGGGGGCTTTCGGCCATCGAATGGCCCCAGCAGGCGGGCGGCCTGCTGCCCGAGGAGCGCGACCGGCTCGAGGCGCTGTGTCCCGGCCGCTTTCGCTTCCACAGCGTGCGCGACAGCGCGGACTATGTCTACGAGACGGAGCAGCTTGCCCAGCTGCACGGCAAGAAGCTGCAGGCCAAGCGTAACCACTGCAACCGCTTTGAGGCGGCCTACCCGGATTATCGCGTCCTGCCGCTGACTGCGGACCAGCTGCCGCGCTGCCGCGCCTTTACGGACGAGTGGTATCGCCTGCATTTTCTGGAGAACGACCCCGCGGACTACGCGTTGGAGCAGCGCGCCATCGGGCTGGCATTCGACCATTTCGATGCGCTCGGCATGACGGGGCTTGTGCTGGAGGTCGAGGACGAGGTCGTTGCCTTCGCCATGGGCAACCCCATCCGCCCGGATGTGTTTGATGTGAATTTTGAGAAGGCGCGGGCTGATATGAACGGCCCATATCCGATGATCAACCGCGAATTTGCCCGCCGGATTGCGCAGGAGCAGCCGCAGTATCGCTTTCTGAACCGCGAGGACGACATGGGCCTCGAGGGCCTGCGCCGCGCGAAGGAAAGCTATATCCCGGACCTTCTGCTGGAGAAGCTGCTGGCAGAGGAGCTGCCCGCATGAGGGCGGCGCGACGCGACCTGCCTGCCCTGACGCGGCTGTGGCAGGCCTGCTTCGGCGATCCCGAGGCGGAGGTGCGCGCGTTCTGGCAGGCGCTGTTCGACTGCACGCCCGTCTATCTGCGCCGCGCGCCGGACGGCAGCCCCGCAGCCATGCTGTGCGCACTCCCGGCGGAGCTGGTCGGCGACGACGGAGACGCTGTCCCTGCTGCCTATCTCTACGCCGTCTGCACCGCCCCGGCCCTGCGCGGGCGCGGCCACTGCCGCCTGCTCCTGCAGGAGGCGGAGCAGGACCTCAAAAGGCAGGGCATCCGCGCGGCCGTGCTCGTCCCGGCGGAGGAGAGCCTGTTCGGGTTCTATGCCCGCTTCGGCTACCGGACCGTGTTCACCTGCCGGACTGAGACGGTCCCGGCGGCGCGCGGCGACTGCAGCATCACGCCGCTCACGCCGGATGGCTGGCAGAGCCTGCGCGAGCTGCAGCTCTATGACAGCCATCTGTCCTATCCGCCAGAGCTGCTGCGCTGGCAGGAAACGATCTCCCGCAGCAGCGGGGCTGGCCTTTACCGCATCGAGACGGGCGATGCCGTCTGCTGCGCCGCGGCGGAGCGGGACGTGCTGGACTTCTTCACCGCCTGGGGCTTCCAGCCCGACTCCGCCACCGTGGCCTATGCCGCCAACTTCCCCAAGGAGACCCGGAAGATCCAGTACATCGACGACGACAGCCGCCTCTACCGTATGGAGGGCAAGAGCGGTATGTCCGCCGGTACGGTGGTCACCGCCGCCATTACCAACGCCACCGACCGGCGTATCAACGGTAACCGGGTGACCATCTCCCTGGGCAACACCAACACCAATGACGGTGCCATGCTGGGCTATGAGATCCGCCGAAACGGCAAGGTGGCGGCCTTTGTCACCGCTGATCAGCAAAGCTACACCGACGTCATCACCACCGAGAATAACAAGGCCTTTACCTACACCGTCACCGGCATCGACCGCCTGCTCAGCGAGACCGAGCCCCTGGCCCTGGGCGAGGTCAAGGTGTGCCACGACGGGGCCATCGACAAGTCCGGCTGGACCGCCCAGACCAGCATGACCTCTCCCAAGGACGCCGTGGTGGAGAAAAACGACGACGACCCCGAGAGCGGTGCTATGAACGGCAACACCGTCCCCGGTGTGGAGACCGTCTCCGCCATCACCGCCGCCCTGGACAACGACCCCGCCACCGTCTACTGTGGCCGGAGCGGCAGTCGTCCCACCGTGACGCTGGACCTGGGCGGGGTAGAGCAGGTCACCGCGCTGAAATTCACCCCCGCCGCCGAAGGCTATAGCGGCGACGCCGCCGGGGACCTGGCCCAGGCCGGCGATCTCTACAAGTACCGCCTGTTTGGCTATAAGGTGGAGGTCAGCCTGGACGGGACGAATTGGGAGACGGTGAAGGAGGGCGACGCCTATACCGGCAATGCCGCCAATCCGGCCAGCTGGGTGGAGCAGAGCGACGTGATCTACAACGCTGACGGCTCCTACACTCTCTTCTTCTGCAAGAAAAACGCCGACGGCGGTCTGGATCCCTTTATGTACACTTACGACGCGGCCTATCTCCGCCTCACCGCCACCAATATGTCCACCCTGGCCATTGCCGAGCTGGATGTGCTGGGGCCCACCAGCGACAATGTGGAGCTGATCGAGGCGGGCTATGGCAGACTGAGCGCGGCCTACAAAGCGGGTAAGTACCCAGACGGGTCCGACTGCGTGATCCCCGCCGGCGCGGTGGTGTTCTATGGCGCCTATAAGGGCGACCCCTCCTACAATGTGGTGTTGCTGAAGGATCAAAACGGCAAGGTGCTGGACGGCAGCCAGCTGATCTTCGCCGAGGTCCCCGCCAAGGGCGCTCTGGGAGAGACCAGCGATGGCCGCTGGTTCTTCTGGTTGGAGGATGTGGAGAAGACCGACAGCGAGGGAGACAAGTATAACGAGATGGACCAGCTGGCCGCCCTCACCACCGTCAAGGCCGAGCTCTACCGGGTCCAGGACGCCATGGCCCTCACCGGCCAGCGGCTCACCAGCACCTCCCTGACTATGACCCTGCCCCAGACCCTTCCCACCATCACCATTACCGAACAGGCCGCCCAGAGCGTGGCCTATGTCCCTGGCAGCGAGATGGTAAGGGTTGCCAAGGCCTACCAAGAGCCTACCCAGCGCCTGGCCCTGGAGGGCATCCCTGCCGCTTCTGGCTATTATGCCGATACCGGCGCGGCTGAGACGGCGGAGGCCTCCCTGGTGGCCCTGACCGCCGGCCAGGAGAAGGTACACTACGCCGCCCGGCCCGACAGCCTGGCCGTGGCCGCCCAGATCGATTTCACCGTTACCCCTGCCGCTGGAGCGGCCAAGCTGGTCCCCGCTGCCCAAACTGGACTCTACCAGGCCACCCGTCGTGACGCCGCTACCGGCAAGGCCATCCTCTACGCCGTGGCCCGGAGGGGCAACCTGAACAATGTGACTCTCCAGGGAGACTTTGACGCCATCGCGGCTCAGACCACCGTGGCTGCCAATGCCATGAAAGAGGCGGACAACCTTTACGCCATCCGGGAGCTTGCCCTGAGTGTCAGCGCCACCGCGGAGAAAAAGAACACCTCCGGCGGCAACCTTGGCGGCGGCGGTTCCGGCGGCGGCTCCGGCTCCGGCGGTGGCGGCGGTCTGACCCCCACCCAGCCTACCGAACCTGCCAAGCCCACCGCCAAGACTCCATTTGCCGATGTGGTGGAGAAGAGCTGGTATGAAGACGCGGTGGCCTACGTCTTTGATCAGAAGATGATGGTGGGTACCTCGGCGGATCGGTTCTCCCCGGAGCTGACCACCTCCCGGGCCATGATCGTCACCATCCTCTGGCGGCTGGAGGGCAGTCCCGCCGCCGCGGCGGACGCGGGCTTTACCGATGTGGTCGCCGACGCGTGGTATGGTTCCGCCGTGGCCTGGGCCAGCGGCAAGGGTATCGTCAACGGCATGGGCGACGGCATCTTTGCTCCCGACGCGCCCATCACCCGGGAGCAGATGGCCGCCATCCTCTACCGCTACGCCGGGACCAAGGGCCTGAACGTTCAGGCCGCCGGCGACCTCTCCGCCTTCTCCGATGTCGCCACCGTCAGCCCCTATGCCGTGGAGGCTATGGCTTGGGCCAACGGCGTAGCGCTCATCAACGGCATGGGCGACGGCGTCCTGGCCCCCCAGGGCAGCGCCACCCGGGCCCAGGCGGCCACCATCTTCTATCGTATGTGCACCACCCTTTTGAAGTAGATCAGCACAACCTTTTCCACCTATTTCAGAGAGGCGCTTCGGCGCCTCTCTTTTTTGCTGAAAATGGGGCATACTAACCCCGCCGAAAGGAGGGCTTTTATGCCAGAGCAGGATACCGTCCGACTGCTGCGCGAGTGCGACGCTGGGGTGAAGATGGGCGTCAGCGCCATCGACGAGGTACTGCCCCACGTCACCGATCCCGCCCTGCGGGAGAAGCTGGAAAATAACAAAGCCGACCACCAAAAGCTGGACCGCCGGCTCCAAGAGCAGCTGGACCGCTGCGGCGACGAGGGCAAGGAACCAAACCCCATGGCCAAGGGCATGAGCTGGATCAAAACAAATGCCAGGCTTGCCATGAAGGACAGCGACGCCACCATCGCCGATCTCATCACCGATGGATGCAATATGGGCGTTAAGTCGCTCCACAAGTACCTCAATCAATATGCCCACGCCAGTGCCGACGCCAAGGGCATTACCAAGGACCTGATCGACCTGGAGCAGCGCTTGACGCTGGACGTGCGGATGTACCTGTGAGCGGGGGAGCGTCTGCTTCCCTCATTGGCGGCCCTGGACCGGGCCGCCAATTTTTTTGTCCAGGGGGGTTGACATGAGGGATGGATGAAACTATAATAACATATGAACAAATGCTCATATGTTATTAAAAGGAGGGGGCACCATGGACGACAACACCGCGTATCTGCACGCCCGGGAGGATCTGGTGGCCAAGGTGAAGGAGGAGTTGCCGGAGGACGAGGTGCTGTATGACCTGGCGGAGCTTTTTAAGATCTTCGGCGACTCCACACGGGTCAAGCTGTTATACATTCTGTCTCTCAACGAGATGTGCGTCTACGATCTGGCCCAGCTGCTGGGGGTGACTCAGTCGGCGGTGAGCCATCAGCTGCGGGCCTTGAAAGCCAGCAAGCTGGTACGTTACCGCCGGGAGGGGAAGACGGTGTTTTACGCCCTGGCCGACGGCCACGTGAAGACCATTATGGACCAGGGCCTGGAGCATGTAGAAGAATAAGAAGCGGGCCGATTCGTATATCAAGGCCTTCCCCCTGCAAGGGGGAAGCCTGACAACAATACAACGCATGGAGGTAACTTCCCATGAAAAAAACCTATCCCATCGAGGTAGATTGCGCCGCCTGCGCGCTGAAGATGGAGGAGGCAGCCGGACACACCGACGGCGTAGCCGCCGCCAGCATCAATTTCATGACCCAGAAGATGACGGTGGACTTTGCCGAGGGCAGCGATCCCATGGAGACTATGCGGCGGGTGCTGAAGGCTTGCCGCAAGGTGGAGCCTGACTGCTCCATCGACTTCTGAAAAAGGAGGCGGGCCCTTGTGAATCGCAAGCAGAAAAAGACCCTGGGGCGTATTGTGGCCACGGCGGTCATACTGGTGCTTTTGCAGTTTTGTCCCGTAGAGGGCTGGGGTAGGTTCGCTTTGTACCTGATCCCCTATCTGCTCATCGGTTATGATATCTTGTGGAAAGCGGTAAGGGGTATTGTTCGGGGCCAGGTGTTCGACGAGAACTTTCTTATGGCCGTGGCTACCGTGGGGGCCTTTGCCCTGGCGGTATACAGCCGCAGCGGCGACTATCTGGAGGCTATCGCCGTCATGCTCTTCTATCAGCTGGGCGAATGGTTCCAGTCCTACGCCGTGGGCAAGTCCCGGAAAAACATCGCCCAGCTTATGGACATCCGGCCCGACTACGCCAATATAGAGCGGGAGGGCAGGTTGGAGCAGGTGGACCCGGAGGAGGTGGCCGTGGGCACGGCCATCGTGGTCCAGCCTGGCGAGAAAGTGCCCATCGACGGTGTGGTGACAGCGGGCAGTTCCACGCTAAACACCGCCGCCCTCACCGGCGAGAGCCTGCCCCGGGAGGTCTCGGCGGGGGACGAGGTGGTCAGCGGCTGCGTCAACCTGACCGGGGTGCTGACCGTTCGGACCACCAAGGCCTTTGGCGAGTCCACTGTCAGCAAAATTCTTGACCTGGTGGAAAACGCCTCCTCCCGGAAGTCCCGGTCGGAGGACTTTATCTCCCGGTTCGCCCGGTACTACACCCCGGCGGTGTGCGCCGCGGCGCTGGCGCTGTTTTTACTGCCGCCGCTGGTGGAGCTGGCCTTGGGCATGACAGCCCAGTGGGGCGTGTGGCTCTACCGGGCGCTGACCTTCCTGGTCATCTCCTGCCCCTGCGCGCTGGTGATCTCGATCCCGCTGAGTTTCTTCGCCGGCCTGGGCGGGGCCAGCCGCGCGGGCGTGCTGGTCAAGGGCTCCAACTATCTGGAGACCCTTTCCAAGGTGGACACGGTGGTCTTTGACAAGACCGGCACCCTGACCCTGGGCGACTTCGCCGTCTCCGGCGTCCACCACAGCCCCTTTACCGACGCCCAGGTCATCGAGTACGCCGCCCTGGCCGAAAGCGCCTCGGCCCACCCCATCAGCAAGAGCCTGCAAAAGGCCTACGGCAGAGAACCCGACCGCTCCCGGGTCTCTGACATCCAGGACGTCAGCGGCCAGGGCATTACCGCCACCGTGGACGGCCAGAGGGTGGCCGTGGGCAACGGCAAGCTCATGGAGGCTCAGGGCGTGGACTACACGCCCTGTTCCGGGGTGGGCACCATCGTCCACGTGGCCGTGGACGGCGCCTACGCCGGGCATATCCTTATCGCCGACCAGATCAAGCCCGGCGCCAAGGAGGCCCTGGCCGCCCTCAAGGCTACGGGCGTGGGTCAGACCGTCATGCTCACCGGCGACAACGCCGCCATTGCCCAGGCTGTGGCCGGGGAGCTGGGGCTGGACCGGGTATACAGCGGCCTGCTGCCGGCGGATAAGGTGAGCCGGGTAGAGGAGTTGCTGGCCCGGCAGGAGCGGGGGAGAAAGCTGGCCTTTGTGGGCGACGGCGTCAACGACGCGCCGGTGCTGGGCCGGGCGGACGTAGGCGTAGCCATGGGCGCGTTGGGTTCGGACGCCGCCATCGAGGCCGCCGACGTCGTTCTGATGGACGACGACCCCAGAAAGCTGGCCCAGGCCATCCGCATCTCGAGAAAATGCCTTGGCATCGTCTACCAAAACATCGTCTTCGCCCTGGGGGTCAAGGCCCTGTGCCTGGTGCTGGGGGCGGTGGGCATCGCCAATATGTGGCTGGCCATCTTCGCCGACGTAGGCGTCATGGTCATTGCTGTGTTAAACGCCATGCGCTGTTTAAAAGTGCCAAAATAAGCGAGAAAAAAGCGCCTCTTGCTGGAGGCGTTTTTTCTTTACAGGGACTGGTCCACCGTGATATAATCCCCTTGGACAAAAAATGGAAAGGGGGACGAGCCCATGCGGAAAACAAAGATCATCTGCACCATTGGCCCGGCCTGTGAGAATGAAGAGACGTTAGAGAAGATGTGCTTGGCGGGGATGAACGTGGCCCGCTTCAACTTCTCCCACGGCACCCATCCGGAGCAGCTTGAAAAGCTCAATATGGTAAAAAAAGTCCGCGAGGAGCTCAATCTCCCGATAGCGATAATGCTCGACACAAAGGGACCTGAATACAGAATCAAGACCTTTGAAAACGGCAAGATAATGCTCAACGACGGCGATGAGTTCTCGTTCACCACAGAAGACATAGTCGGCGATCAGAGCCGCGTCAGCGTGACCTATACGGGACTTGTCGACGATATTTCAATCGGCGACCGCATACTCGTCAACAACGGACTTGTGATTTTCGAGGTAATCGGAAAGACCGATACAGATGTAAAGTGCAAAGTAATAGCGGGCGGCGAGCTTTCAAACAGAAAGAGCATGAGTTTCCCGAACAAGGTGCTCAATCAGGTTTATCTCAGCGAGCAGGACAAGGACGATCTGCTGTTCGGCATTCAGAACAATGTCGACTACATCGCGGCATCGTTTGTCTCCTGCAGGCAGGATCTCATAGACCTCAAGGAGTTTCTCCACGCAAACGGCGGCGACGGCATAGACATAATCGCAAAAATCGAGAACCGCACGGGAATAGACAACATCGAAGATATATGTGAAGAGTGCGACGGGATAATGATAGGCCGCGGCGACCTCGGTGTCGAAGTCCCCTTCACTGAGCTTCCCGCGCTTCAGAAATATATAATCACAAAGTGCCGCCTGCTCGGCAAGCGCGTTATCACGGCGACCGAGATGCTCGAATCAATGATAACCAATCCCCGCCCGACGAGAGCGGAAATTTCCGACGTTGCGAACGCTGTCTACGACGGCACGAGTGCGGTCATGCTCTCCGGCGAATCAGCCGCGGGTAAATATCCCGTTGAGACAGTCCGCACAATGGCAGAGATAGTCGAAGAGACGGAGAAGCACATCCATTACGCCAAGCGTTTCCGCAACAATGATTTCAAGATAAAGAACCGCGTCGACGCAATATCACACGCGACTTGCGGAATGGCTATCGACATAAACGCAAAAGCGATAGTTGTTGCGTCTATCTCCGGCATGACGGTACGCATGGTGTCGCGCTTCAGAGCACCTACAGATATAATCGGAATGGCGACGAACAGAGCCGTTTGGTATAAGCTCGCGCTCTCCTGGGGCGTTATGCCCGTACTCAGCGAGAAGTTCGACTCGACCGATGTTTTGTTCTATCACGCGCAGAAAGTTGCAAAAGACGCGCTCAACCTCAAGCCCGGCGACAATATCATAATGACCGGCGGCGCGATAAACGGGAAGTCGGGCAACACCAATCTGATAAAGATAGAGACAATAGAATAAAGACAAAAATAATCTCCCCTGCTTCGGCAAGGGAGATTCTTTACTGCAAAAAGCACCTGTACCAATTACGATACAGGTGCTTCTGTATTTTTTTAGAAATCCGCAGAACCGGTAGTTCTCGGAAACGGGAGCACGTCACGGATGTTCGAGATACCCGTGAGGTACATGACCAGTCTCTCGAAGCCGAGGCCGAAGCCGCTGTGCTTGACTCCACCGTAGCGGCGAAGGTCGAGATACCACCAATAATCCTTGGGGTCGAGTCCGAGTTCTTCGATACGCTCGGTGAGCACATCCAGTCTCTCTTCACGCTGGCTGCCGCCGATTATCTCGCCGATGCCCATAACAAGCAGGTCGACCGCCGCAACGGTCTTTCCGTCATCGTTCAGGCGCATATAGAAAGCCTTAATCTCCTTGGGATAATCTGTAACGAAAACGGGGCGCTTGAAAATGCGCTCGGTCAGGCAGCGTTCATGCTCTGTCTGGAGGTCGCAGCCCCAATAGACTTTGTAGTCGAACTCTTCGTTGTACTTCTCAAGCTCCTTGACGGCGTCGGTATAAGTGACGCGCGCGAAATCGGAGCTGACAACGGAATGGAGTCTCTCAAGCAGGCCCTTATCAACGAACTTGTTGAGGAACTCAAGCTCAGACTTGCAGCTCTCCATAACATAGGAGATGACATACTTTATCATCGCCTCTGCGAGCTCCATATCGTCCTCAAGATCGGCAAAAGCAATCTCGGGCTCGATCATCCAGAACTCCGCAGCGTGGCGCTGAGTATAGGACTTCTCGGCTCTGAAAGTAGGACCGAAAGTATATATCTTGCCGAAAGCGAGAGCCATCGCCTCGCCCTCAAGCTGACCGGAGACGGTCAGATAAGCGGGCTTCTCAAAGAAATCCTGCTTGAAATCGACTGTGCCGTCCTCGTTCTTCGGCGAGTTTGCGATATCAAGAGTCGTCACCTTGAACATCTCGCCTGCGCCCTCACAGTCGCTGCACGAAATGAGCGGAGTGTGGGCATAGATGAATCCGCGCTCATTGAAGAACTTGTGGATAGCATAAGCGGCGGTCGAGCGAACGCGGAAAGCCGCGGAATAAATATTCGCTCTCGGGCGCAGATGCGCTATCGTTCTCATATATTCGAGAGTGTGGCGCTTTTTCTGAAGCGGATAATCGGGAGTCGACTGACCCTCGACCTCAACTGAAGAAGCGTTGAGCTCGAACGGCTGATTCGCCTGAGGAGTCAGGACAAAAGTACCCGTAACTCTGACAGCCGCACCGACATTCAGCTTGACTATATCCTTATAGTTTTCAACCTTTGCACTCTCGAAAACGACCTGCAGGCTCTTGAAGCAGCTGCCGTCGTTTATCTCCATAAAGCCTATCGCCTTTGAGTCACGGAGGGTCTTAATCCATCCGCAGACCGTTATCTCCCTGCCGCCGAGCTCCTCATATGAGCTGAACAGCTTTGAAATTTCAAGTCTATCCATTTGTATGTCTCCTTTGCTTATGACTCATAATTATAAATGATATCAAAAGCGGAATTGAAAATCAATAGCGAAGGCTCTATTTATTCAAAATTTTCCGGCGCGGGGTCGGGTTCGATGTCTATTGGATCCGCCGAACCCCTGTCTTTATCTATATTATAGACAAATTGCGTGATGATAACTGTCAGCGCGACGCCGACGGTCATGACTATGAGATACATATTTTTGATGTTCAAAGCCGTCTGTGCAGTCTGGTCTGCGCCGAGGGTTTCAACATATCCGCAGGCTGCGAGCATAACTGCGGAGAACGCCGAGCCGAGACCCTGAGCAAGCTTGCGGAAGAACGAGAACAGCGCATAGAGCGAACCCTCATCGCGGCTTCCGGTCTTTTCATACTGATAGTCAATGCAGTCAACAACCATAGCCCAGAGGATAATTGTGAACACTGCGTTGCTCGTATAGAGAAGCATAAGCGCGCCTATATAGAGGAACAGTGAACTCTTTGCCTCGGGTGCCATGGGAAGCAGGCACGAAACTACACCCGCGACTACGCTTATCGACGAAGATATGACGACCAGCTTCTTCTTGCCGATTTTTCTTGTTATTCTGCCGATGAAAGGCATGATGACAACAAGAGGCAGATAGGAAACGATATTGACAGCCGCCAATATCTTAGTGTTATGGAAATAGGACTGGAATATAATGCTGTTGACCGAGGTCATTGACATGAAGCAAATGACCTGGACGAACGAAACAGCGGTTATTGCGAGCAGCGGACGGTTTGTGAAGAAGCCCTTGACTGCCTTGAGATAGCTCATCTTCTCTGTCTTGTCGTGTGCTTCGACAACGACACGCTCGGTCACGAGCAGACGCACGAGCATGAAGCCGATGAAGCCTATTGCCGAGCAGACGAGCGCAACATAAACCATTCTCGAGCCGATGAGGTTGTTGTCCTTATCATAGACGATAAGAGGCAGGAGCATGGAGAGCACCTGTGCAAGACCCGCGCCTATTGATCTGAAGGTAGAGAGATTCGTGCGCTTCGAAGGGTCATTGGTAATGCACGAATGGAGCGCGCCGTAAGGCACGTTTGCCATTGTATAAGCGACCGACCAGACGCAATAAATCACAAGGCAGTAGATGACCTTGAAGATATAGCTCATAGAGGCTATCGGCATAAACGAGAGCGTGGTGAAAATTATCAGCGCGCTGCCGCCTATGGTTATCCACGGCATGAACTTGCTGCCCTTGCCTATGCGGACATTATCGACCATTCCGCCTATCAGCGGATCGTTTATAGCGTCCCATACTTTGCCGACAACGATTATCCAAGCCCAGTCGCTGAGCCTGAGTCCGATATACTGGGTATAGAACAGCATGAGATAGTTCGTTATCAGCGCAAAGCTCATATTGCAGCCGAAATCGCCCATCGCATAGCCGAAATAGTCCCGCATACCGAATGGTCTTGTTTTGTTTTGTGCAGCCATGATACAAATATCCTTTCGCAAGATATATTTTTAGTCAATTATAATATAAGAGCATATCGAAAATCAATATTCAAAATATATTTTACCGTAAAATTTTGAAAAAATACTGCGGCAGGCATTGACTTTTAAACGGCGGCATAGTAGAATTATTGACTGTTAAAGGCTATGAAGAGGAAAAGTAGGTTTTTATGCCGGCAGAGAGATGAGACGGTTGGTGCAAGTCTCAGCGGCAGAGACTCCGAACCCGCCCCGGAGCCGCAGTGTCAAATGCGCTGACGCATTCCGGCGTTATCGGAAAAGACGGTTTTCGTCGCTTTGAGAGCGGACAATATTTGTCCGAACTTGGGTGGTACCGCAGACTTTATAGTTTGTCCCAGGCTTTTGAGCCCGGGACTTATTTTTTTGAAAGGATGAAAAGAAAGATGAAACTTGACAAGCTTGTCGGCGAAAGATTCAAAGAGAAGCCCTCCGACTGCGTTATCGACAGCCACGCGCTCATGCTGCGCGGCGGCTATATGAAAAACGTTGCCAACGGCATCTATTCGCAGTATATGCCCCTGCGCCGCATAACTAAGAAAATCGAGGATATAATCCGCGACGAGATGGACAAGATCGGCGGACAGGAGGTGCTGTTCCCGGTAGCTCTCCCCGCTTCACTCTGGGACGAGTCCGGCAGATATGAGAGCGTCGGCAGCGAGCTTCTTCGCTTCACCGACCGCAACAATGCGCGCATGGTGCTCGGCATGACCCACGAGGAAGCGGCGGTTCAGCTCGTGCGCGACTACGCCAACAGCTACACCAAGTATCCGTTCATGATATATCAGATTCAGACCAAGTTCCGCGACGAGGGACGCCCTCGCGGCGGACTTATCCGCGTTCGTGAATTCACGATGAAGGATGCATATTCGTTCCACACCTCGCAGGAGGATCTTGAAAAGTACTATCAGGAGTGTTACGACGCATATAACCGCATATTTGCTCGCGCAGGCATTCCCGAGGTCATAACGGTCAAATCAGACTCCGGCATGATGGGCGGCAGCATCTCCCACGAGTATATGCTTCTGACCCCCGTCGGCGAGGATTCGATAGCCGTCTGCTCCGAGTGCGACTACCGCGCAAACATGGAAGCGGCGCAGAGCATTGTCGAAAACAAGGCCGACGATGTACTCGAAGAGCTCAAGAAAGAATACACGCCGAATATTCACACCATCGAGGACATCTGCGAGTTTCTCCACTCCCCGCTTGAGAAATCATGCAAGGCTGTTGTATATCAGAAGAACGCGACGGACGAATATGTTGTTATCTTTGTCCGCGGCGATCTTGACATAAACGAAACGAAGCTCACAAACCTGCTCGGCGAGGCGGTTCATCCCGCAGTTATCACCGAGGAGTGCGGACTTCATGCAGGATTTATAGGTCCCGTCGGTCTGCCTGAGAACATGACAGTTCTGTTCGACAACTCTCTCAAGGGTGCCACTAACCTCTCCTGCGGCGCGAACGAAGAGAACCACCACTATGTCGGTCTCAACATTCCGCGCGATGTCGGCGAGGTTGAATACAACGACCTTGCGAAGATAGTTGACGACGGTATCTGCCCGCAGTGCGGCAAGCACACGATAAAGATATCCCGCGGCATCGAGGTCGGCAACATATTCCAGCTCGGCACGAAATACACAAAGTCGATGCACATGACCTATCTTGACAAGGAGGGCAACGAGCAGTACCCGATAATGGGCTGCTACGGCATCGGCGTCGGCAGACTCGCCGCCTCCGTCTGTGAAGTTCGCCACGACGATTACGGCCCGATCTGGCCGATAACGATAGCTCCGTGGCAGGTACATCTGTGCTGCCTGAGAGCGGACGATGCAGAGGCGAAAGCGCTCGCGGACAAGCTCTATGACGAGATGCAGAAAGACGGCATCGAGGTTATTTACGATGACAGAAATGTGCGTCCGGGCGTTATGTTCTCAGACGCAGACCTGCTCGGCTGCCCGGTCAGAGTTGTTGTCAGCCCGAGAAACCTTGCCGAGGGCTGCTGTGAGGTCATGACCCGCACAAAGAGCATCAACGAAAAGGTCGCCGTTGATGATGTTATCCCGCAGGTCAAAAAGATGATCAAGGATATGTTCGATGAGCTGAACAAGTAAGATAAAATGAAGCAAATCCCCGAAAGCCGTTGTGGTTTCCGGGGATTGTTGTTTTTTTCAGATCAGAACGCGAAGTACTTTTTGAGCATCTTTTTCATTCTGCCGTTCATTACGGTCAGGGTGTTTATGGCATCCTGCCTTTCATCTTCGGTGCCGTATATCGCCTGTTTCATGAGTCTGCCCTCTTCAAAGCAGGCATCGTCATGGATGGGGAAATAATTCTTGAGCAGGAAACAGCCGTAGCGGACATATCTCATCTCGCCGACGAGTCTGAACTCCTTACTTATCGTGTCGACGGCAACGCTTCTGAAATTCCTTATCGAATCGATAAGTGCTTTTCGCTCGTTTTCTGGCGAGAACACTATTGTCGAGCAGATATATGCGCCCTTGTTTTCGGGAGTGCAGGAGTGGCTGTCCGTGCTGCCGACAACGGGATATTTGAATCCGCGTGCTCTGTCCTCATAATATCTCACGGTCTGATAGCCGTTTTGTTCAAAATATCGCTCGCCGCCGAGCACCTCAAAGGCATCGAAAATCTTATTTTCGACGAGCCAGTCGTTGAGCGCATCTGACACATGGAACGCTTCGCCGGTTATCCATGTCGGATGCGGGAATATTCCGAGTCCGCCCGCCTTTCTTATCTCGTCATAGAGCCATTTGAGCACCGCCGCCGTCATTGCATCGACATTGTCGGGAACTTTTATATCCTTGGCGAGTGCGGTCATCTTAGCGGCGAACTCCTCCTGAGTCATGACATCGGGGCAGTCGTCTCTTATTGCACGGACTTTTTTATCCTTGCCGACTTCTTTGACCGCCACATCCTCGACAAGCGAGTTGATGCTGTATTCGCCGCCGAAATTTATTGTATGCGGGTCTACTCTGAAGCCGTTTATCGCGGGAAGATGCACTTCCTCACCGGGCACAAGATTGAACTCTGTCGGGATATTTTTAAATGCCTCTATAGCTCTGAGCGACGGATAATAGCGGTGGTGGTCGGTTATGGCAAGAAAATCATAGCCGCAGGAGCGATAGGTTGCGGCAACATTCTCGGGGTCATGCGCTCCGTCGGAAAAATTCGTGTGCATATGCAGATCGCCGATAAACGGATACATACCGACGAGATCACCGGAGACGGCATAAACGCAGAACGTAAAGCGCTTTCTGTCCCCGTCGGGAGTCTCGCCCTCAATGCGGATGCGATATTCGCCCTCATGCGGGAATGTTATAGAAATATCAAGTCCGTTTTCTTCGTTTGCGGTCACATCGAGTTCTTTTCTGAAAGCGGACGCCGGGGCGTGTTCGATATGTCCGCCGTCGAGCCATGTTATCGCTGCCTCATGCACGCTGCCTGCGGGGAAAAAGTTATCGCCGCCGAAGGGGCGGATATGTATAGTGCTCTCCTTTTCGGTCCCGATGACCTTTGGGAACACATCGTAAGTCCAAAGTTCGCTTCTTCTAACAAAATCTGCCATTTCATCTTCTCCTTTGCGGAAAAATTTCATCAACTCATAATAGCATAAAGCAGCCGAAAAAACAATCAAAAGAACAGAAAATATTAAAAGGGTCTGTCACATCCGAACAGACCCTTTTCTTTAATATCCGCTGTCGTCGTAGACATAGCCCTTCGATTCGAAATACGAAATCGATTCGTTGCCGTCCTTAATTGTGAATACATATGTGCAGTCGCCCGCAAAATATATATTTTCCGCCCCGAAAAGTGAGGTCAGATACCGTATATTATCGCAGAACCTGGTCATTACGGTAAATCTGCCCTGTGGCGCCAAGAGCTTCTCGGCTCGGATGTTGGCATAGATGCTTCTGTCATCGTTTATCAGATGGTGCGCGCCCTGCAGATACTTGCAAGAGAGCAGATTCTTTCCGTAGAGTGCTATAAGCGCCTCGCCGTTGGATTCCTCCGCATCGCCGAGAAAAATCACGGACGCGTCGTCGAATATTATCTGAAACACGGTGGTGGTCTCGTTCATGCCGCGATATGCGCCGCCGTCCCTTGCCCGGATAGACAGCGGGAGTATATCCTCGTGCGTTGTAAGCACCTCAAGATACGAGTCCGGAAAATGTACCGTCTGCCCCGTATGCAGCTTCAGATATTTTGCGTTAGGCGCATATTTCTTGAGTCTCTCGCGGAGCCTGTCCGTGCAGCCGCTGCTATAATCCAAAAGCGTTCTTGACGGGAAGTTGAACATAACCCTCTCGACGCAGAGAACGTCCTTCTCGCGCTTGAGCAGCTTCGTAAACACATCCATATGGTCATCGTGGTTATGGGTGCAGATCCATGCGGCAACGCGGATTTTCCCGCCCTTTTCGGTATTTGTTAAATCCTCAAGACGGCGCATAAACTCGTCGCAGGCCTCCTCTGTCGCCTGTTCTATCTCGCCGCCGTCGATTATTATAACCGAGTTATCGCGCAGTCTCAGCACATAGAGCATTCCGCAGTCGCAGCTGTGATAGCGAACCATTGAGCCGTATTTTAGCGAAAACTGCATGAGCGCCGTATCTCCGCGCACATCCGGCTCGTTGTCGTTCATCTCGGAAAGCGGACAGCTTGCGTTATCGATTATCACCCTCGCCTGCTCCGCTTCGTGGGTAAAATAGGTGTATATGATTCTGTTTTCTTCGGCAAACTCCGAAAAGATATTGCCGTTTATTTCGCGGTGAAACGTCTCCTTTCGACCCGTGTCCGCGAGCGCCGAGAGAAAATCACGAAACATTTTCGATGTAACGCCGTCCAAAACGACCATATACGAGTCGTCCGCGCCGCCGCTTATTCCGTCCTCAATCGCAAGTCCCGCGCCGCAGTTTACGGGCTCGCACACCTTTGTTCCTAACGCCGGAACACCGAGGGCTTCAAAAAAATCACTGAAGTTCATCTTATCCTCCTCATGATAAAATTTATCCGATGACAATTATATATGCCTGAAGACGCAGTGTCAAACATTATTGAAAAAAAGCCGAAAATGACTGTAAAAAGAGAGAAATATATGATAATATAAAGGCGTATTAATCCGGCTCGGACGCCGGAAATATTGAGCCGGAGGTAAATAAAAATGCTGAAAGTCGCACTCGTCGGCGTTGGCGGAATAAGCGGAGCGCACATCCCCGCATGGGAAAACATGGACGACGCCGAGCTTGTCGCCATATGCGACATCCGTCCCGAGAGAATGGAAAACTATCCAGACAAACGCCATTACACCGATTTTGATGAAATGCTTGAAAAAGAGGATGTTGATATTCTCGACATCTGCCTGCCGACATTTCTGCATGCAGATTTTGCGGTCAAGGCGATGGAGAAAGGCATCAATGTCATATGCGAGAAGCCCATATCGCTCAAGCGCGAAGATGTTCAGAGAGTATATTCGACCGCTAAAAATAACAATGTCTGCTTCATGATAGCGCAGGTGCTCAGATTTTGGCCGGAATACGAAGTTGTCAAAAGCATATACGACAGCGGCAAATACGGAAAATTGCTTTCTGCATCGATGCGCAGGCTCGGCGGGATACCCAAATGGAGCTGGGACGATTGGATGAGAGACGAGAAGCGCAGCGGCCTCGTGCCGTTTGACCTGCACATACACGACCTCGACTTCATTGTATATGCATTCGGAAAGCCCGAAAAATGCACTGCAAGGAGAGTAAAACGACCCGAGCAGGACTACATAACCGCGACATATGATTTCGGTGATTTCTTTATTTCAACCGAAGCCGCTTGGTTTGCGGGACGCTACCCGTTCTCGGCGCGCTTCATGTTCCAGTTTGAGGATGCCGTTGTGACATGGGAGAACGACGAGATGACAATATATGAGTCCGACGGCGCGGAACTCCACCCCGTAACTCAGGACGAAGAAGACACCGGAGACATTGGACTGCCCAAGAGCAACGCATATGCAAACGAGATTCGCTACTTTGCGGACTGCGTAAAGAGCGGTGTTTTCCCGGACAAAGTTAAGCCCGAGGAGCTTGAAACGGTAATTGACATACTCAAAGCTATTTAAATCAAACTGAAAGCCGCCGGATAAACCGACGGCTTTTCAGTTTGTTATACGTGGAGACAAAAATTAAAAAGTTGACAACTGCATTAAATATTGAAGTTCTCGCAGACTATGGAATTCAACTGTTCCGCTATTTTTTCAAACGGCTGATTCAAGTCGAGCGTTTTAACGCTTATCCGGTTTCCGCTCATCATATACGAGCTGTCGGGTTGGATATCCTCATCGGTCGCGGCATACAAAAGCATACCAGAAACGCTGTGCTCTTTATCGCCGAACTCGGCATCTTTGTTCTTCACATAAGTGAATATCTGATACAAATTGCCGGAATGCAGAGTGTGAACATCATACTGCACCTGCGTGGTGTGAGTATAATATTTGGCATCGATTATCAGAACATCGCTGCCTTTTGTCAGCATAATATCGCTCTGCATTGAAGGAAGCATCGTTCCGATTCCGTCATCCAATATCCACCGTATCTGCGATGCCGTTGCCTTGACTTGCGGACACTCTTTTGCATAATATTCGAGTATAAACTTTTCATACAGACGATTCATGCGCTGTTCGTCAACAAACGAAGCTAATTTATACTCGCCAGAGTCCGTTGTCAGCAGCATTCCCTCAAGAATAAGCCGGCAAAGACTGATAAGCATACGATAGGTATTGTTGTTTCTTTGAAAATAAATTGAAGACCAGCGAACAGAGACGGGATCAACAGTATCGACTCCGGAGAAGAAAAGCATTTCTTTTTTCAGCTCGTCTTTGTACTTCTGTTCCACTTTTGCATGGCGGAGCAGGAGCATGACCGTTGTTTTCAGAATCTGATTCAGCAGATTGTTTTCGGATAGCTCGTCATATTCACAGGTCAGCACCCGCTTTCTCGCAAGGCGATCCCGTATCGTTCCGGGCATATCAATCTTCCCGCGGACAACGGCAATATCCTCTTTTTTATCAATATATTCCCGATAAAGCCCTTGTTTCAGCTGCCTTCCGATACCTTTTGCGAGAATCGCCGCAAAGAGATTATGTATATTCTCAAACTCTTCGACAGCTATATCTTCATATCCGCCCTGATTCAGAATTTCAAAGGCATACGCGAGCATATAATATATGTTTTTTATGAAGATGCTCTTATCTTTGATCATTGAAACACACCCTGCAAAACGTTCTTCCAACGCTGGAATTCGTTCTCGTCATCAAACCAGTATTCGCTGAGCATAGGCAGGATATCGTAATCGACGACCGAATGGAGCCATTCATCCGTGCAGACATCTCTGCCGCAAAAATAGCTGTGTCCGATGCAGAATCCCCTGCCCAGAGATTTATCTGCGGCTATTTTGCGGTTGAGTTCTTTTACTTTTGATATGAGTTCATCCAAAGTTTCGCTGTTCAGACCGTTCTGATAGCTAATAAAGCCCTGAGAATCAAAGCCCGGCTCAATTTCAAAGAAACTGAAGCGGCGGCGCAGCGCATAATCAATCATAGCAAGGCTTCGGTCGGCGGTATTCATCATGCCGATAATATAAAGATTTTTCGGTACAGAAAAGGGCAATCCGTTATATGCCAACGTCATTTTTGTACCTCGGTAATCTTTTTCAATCAGCATCAGCAGCTCGCCGAATATCTTGCTCATATTGCCGCGGTTTATCTCGTCTATAATAAAGAAAACCTCTTTATCCGGCTGATTTGCGGCCTTCTGACAGAAACGATAAAAAATACCGTATTTCAGTTCAAAGCCGTCCTCGACAGGCTTATATCCCATCATAAAGTCCTCGTACGAGTAGTTCTGGTGGAACTGGACAAACTCGATTCTGCTGTCGTCTTTTTCGCCCATCATCGACCACGCCAAACGCCTCGCGGCAAAAGTTTTTCCGACTCCGGGCGCGCCCTGCAAAATTATATTCTTTTTGTTGCGAAGAACATTGACGAGTGTTTCGTAGCGTTCTTCGGTCATATATACTTCGTTTAGGAAATCGTCCTTTGTGTAAGCATCGGAAGATGAGGCTGTGACAATGGGGTTTTCTTCACGAATCATATCGAGAATAAACTCATATTCGCTTCGGGTCAGTTTAAAGAGGCTACCCTGCGGATTTCTGAAATACTCCATATTCTCCAATTCCGGGCATTCTTTGAGCACGGCGTAATCAATTGGAGAGGATAATGTTTCAACTTTCTCAAAAAATAATTTTTCGCCATCCTGTTCTGCACTGACACGACCAATCGCCACAATTTGCCTTACCGGATTGGACTCGTACCCAATAACCACATCTCCGACTTTTGCATCAAGAAAATTCTGAAAAATCCGACGTTTATTTCCGTTTTCGTTGTAAAGAGTGTATGCCTGTGTCTCCCCAACCGCAATATCGGAAAAGCTCCAAATTTTAGGATTCGCGTTAAGCCACCAGTAGTTACACTTCTCATCATCGCGAAGAGGGAGATTGGCTTCTTCCACGCTTGGTACCGCATAATTGAGAGACGGCCGAGTAGGTGCATCAATATTTTTTTGCAAGAAAACTCTGCTGATATAAAATCCCACATCGATTGTCAGTGTTTTTAATTCAGGATCTGGATAGCAGTCATCCGTCAAATGGGAGTGCAGAAGATTTACAAGCTCCGCATCCTCCTTGAGAGCGGCACTGATCTCATCATAGAGATTCAAAAAATTACGAATGTTTTCCGCATAAGCGCCTTTTCTGAACTGATAATCAGATTCAAGCTCGCTCGCGACGGTTTTAACTTCGCTGAATTTATAGATATAGTACTTGTCCGGATAGCGCAGCCAAAGGTATGTGCTGATAGCATTTTCATACTGGTAGTGCTGCGCCGCTCCGTTTCCGTATTTTTCCAGTAGCACTGATGACTGATGTTTGAATTCGTCCATGCGCTCAAAAACATCCCTGCTTTCGTCAAATAGGGCGATGAACATGGCTCGTACTTCCTCAGGCGCGGCTTTTGCGAACTCTGACATCATACCTTTGGGAAAATTATTTGCCGAAGCCAGCAGATTATATGTTTTTTCAAGAGAACGGCTCAGCATCTCCGAAAAATCGGAAGCGTTCACATCCCAATTATCCTGAAACTGCTTTACGGCTTTCCATTTGTAATTTTCATTTTTCCACTGGTTCAGTACAAAGTCCTGCTTATACTGTGCGAGGACTTTTTCAAGAATCGATTTATTGAACATATCCGCACCTCCGAGAATAAATCATCAAGGAGATTATACTACACCCAACTTTTTCTTACAATAAAAATTTCCGATTCACAGTTTGCAGAGCAATAAAACGGACAGCAAACAAGCCGCATGAAATCATGCGGCTTGGTAAATCAATTTTGAGTTACGGGTTCTTCCTCGCGGGTTGGCAATTTATTTGCAAATCTGTGTGACGGACGATAAATAAGGAGCGCTATGAATATCAACAGCGCCGTTGCGGCGAGGCTTATGGGATAGACCGTCATTATCGTTTCGAAGTTGTGATTTTTCGGGAACACAAGCTCTATCCAGGCTATTCTTATTCCGCAGACGCCGATCATTGTCAGCACAGCCGGGACGAGTGAGACGCCGAAGCCGCGCAGATAGCCTGACATTATCTCATAGAGCATACTGAAAGTGTACGCCGAGAAGACTATCACGAGGCGCGTATAGCCGATTTCTATAACCTGCGGGTCGCTGTTGAATACTGAGAGCAGGAATCGGCCGACAAGAAGGACTATTCCGATTGCTGCGCCGGAGGCTATCGTATCTTCTATCAATGTCAGCCACAGCGTGCGCTTGCAGCGTTTTATCTGACCCGCGCCATAATTCTGCCCGACGAATGTCGTGCATGCCTGGCTGAACGAGTTCAGAACATCGTAAGCTATAACTTCAATATTGAACGCCGCGCTCGACGCCGCTATAACGACCGTTCCGAGGCTGTTTATCGCCGACTGGATGACAATATTCGAAATCGAGAACACCGCGCTCTGAATACCTGCCGGGAGCCCTATTTTCATTATCACTCTGAAGCTGTTCCAGCTGAAGCGCATCTTTTTGGGCTCAATTTTTATGTACTTATCCGACTTTACAAGGCGCACAAAAAGTATAATCGAGCTGACCGCATTGGAGATAACCGTCGCTGTCGCAACACCGCTGACGGTCATTTTGAGCACTATAACAAAGAAGAGATTTAGTACAACATTCAGAACTCCGGATACGGCGAGCGCTATAAGCGGCACTTTTGTGTCACCGATGCTTCTGAAAATCGCCGCTTCGAAGTTATAGAGCAATATCACCGGCAGTCCGATGAGGTATATTCTGAAATATATAACCGCGAGAGGCAGGACATCATCCGGAACATTGAGAGAACTTAGCATCTTGCCGACAAAAAATTCGGCTATCACAGCAACTACCGTTCCGCCGACAAGCGCGAATATTATCGAGGTATGTACGGCGCGCTGGACGGATTCTTTATTGTTTCTGCCCATAGCGTTTGCGATAACGACATTTGCGCCGAGAGAGATTCCGATAAGAAAATTCACTATGAGTCCTATAACAGGACCGTTTGCGCCGACCGCAGCGACGGCCGCGGTGCTCTTGTCGCCCGCAAAGTTGCCGACTACGGCGAGATCGGACGCATTAAATAACTGTTCGAGTATCGCCGTTGCCGCGACCGGGAGCGCGAACAGCGGCAGTTTGTTCCAGATGGAGCCGTTGAGCATATCTATTTTCTTTGCTCCTGAGCGTTTCATTTCGTTCCCCGCTTTCTTTGAGAGATTTCATGTGTTAGAAAAGTGTTAGAAAACACCTGTTTTGCAAAGGTAGAGCACAAAAAGAGAAAGACTCGACAATCACGAAAACCGTTGATTATCAAGCCTTCTGCGCTGGTGCGGATAACAGGAGTTGAACCTGCACCGAGTTGCCCCGACTAGAACCTGAATCTAGCGCGTCTGCCAATTCCGCCATATCCGCATTTGTACTTCCTAAATTTTACACGGCGGAAGCTACCGAGGGTGAAGCTGAACGCTTTAATCACCGATAAGTTTGGCGGGCACCCTAAGGAACCCGCCATGGTGCGAGAGACGGGACTTGAACCCGTACGGGATTACCACACGCCCCTCAAACGTGCGCGTCTGCCGATTCCGCCACTCTCGCAGGTCTGTTCTGAATCGTTGTCTTTGTTCCCTCAGAACGTTGACTATTATAGCAAAAGGGGTTGTTTATGTCAAGCCTTTTTTCAAAGTTTTTTACGCTTTTTTCGCATTTGTATACAGGAGCCAGTTTTTTGCTCCAAACTTCCGGGTTTTTCGGGCAGGTTTGCCCGGTTTCTTCTTATTTATATAGTAATAAAGGGGCCGCCGTGCAGAAGGATGCACAACAGCCCCTTTGGTTCAGTTCTTTTCTTCCTGCTTCATCTGCCGCAGGGTCAGCCAGACGGCCACGGCCAGCTATCTCATCGCCAGCCCCCATTCGTCCGCGCTTTCCGTCGTGTTCATCACCATGGAAAACAGCGACCTTTACGACGAAAACACCGGCATCTA
>OIXH01001728.1_pt1 | contig 23508 bp, 32 predicted proteins | sample 1587741 | NCBI WGS metagenome assembly OIXH01 (sample SAMEA3888916, study PRJEB22519) | human gut metagenome | biome: human gut; feature: human-associated habitat; material: faeces | place: Denmark | collected 2011 | reverse complement strand
GTCCGCGGTGTTTCCTACCGATAGGTGGGGGCTCCCGCCATGCGGCGCCTGCCGCGGGCGGGATAGATACCGTCCGTGCCGTAGCGACGGGCGGCAAAGTGGGTCTCCCGGTGAAAGGTAACCGGTTTACCGTTTACCGTTTTACCAGGAAGCCTTCTTCACGCCGGGGATCTCGCCCTTATAGGCAAGATTCCGGAAGCAGATACGGCAGACGCCGTACTTGCGGAGGTAAGCGTGAGGACGGCCGCAGATCTTGCAGCGGTTGTAGCGGCGGGTAGAGAACTTCGGCTCTGCCTGCTGCTTCAGAATCATCGACTTCTTAGCCATTTCCGTTTACCTCCATCAGTTTTTCGCAAAGGGAGCGCCCATGCGGCGGAGAAGCTCGCGGGCCTCCTCGTCGTTCTGCGCGGTGGTGACAAAGCAGATATCCATACCGCGGATCTTCTCCACCTTGTCGTACTCGATCTCGGGGAACAGGAGTTGTTCCTTCAGACCCAGGGAGTAGTTACCTCTGCCGTCGAAGGCATTGGGATTGATACCCTTGAAGTCGCGCACGCGGGGCAGCGCGAGGTTGAACAGACGGTCCACAAACTCGTACATCCGCTCACCGCGCAGCGTGACCTTAACGCCGATCTTCATGCCCTGACGGAGCTTGAAGTTTGCGACGGACTTGCGTGCGTAGGTGGGGACGGGCTTCTGACCGGTGATGGCGGCGATGTCCTTCATGACCGCGTCGATTGCCTTGGAATTCTCCTTGGCATCGCCGACGCCGACATTGATGACGACCTTATCCAGCTTCGGGATCTGCATCACGCTCTTGTAGCCGAACTGCTGCATGAGGGCAGGAGCGATCTCACTGGTGTACATATCTCTGATTCTTGCCATGATCTCTCTCCTCCTCAGTCAAATTTGTGACCGCAGGGAGCGCCGTCGCGCTTGCCGGAGCAAACGCGGACCTTCTTGCCGTCCACGGTCTCGGTGTGGGTACGCACGCCCTTCTTGCAATCGGGGCAGTACAGGGCGACCTTGCTGGCGTAGATAGCGCCCTCGGCGTCCACGATACCGCCAGCCTCACCCTGCCGGCGGGGCTTGACGTGCTTGTGAATGATGTTCGCGCCCTTGACGAGGACCTTGCCCTCCTCAGGGGACGTAGCGATGACCTCGCCCTGAACGCCCTTGTCGTCTCCGCTCAGAACGATGACGGTATCGCCCTTTTTGATATGAAGATTAGCCATTTGTGCGATACCTCCTTACAGTACTTCCGGAGCCAGCGACAGGATCTTGAGGTAATCCTTCTCACGAAGCTCTCTGGCGACAGGCCCGAAGATACGGGTGCCGCGCGGGGTCTTGTCGTCCTTGATGATGACGGCGGCGTTCTCATCGAACTTGATGTACGAGCCGTCCGCACGGTGGACGCCGTGGGTGCTTCTGACGATGACAGCCTTGACGACCTCGCCCTTCTTGGCGGTGCCGCCGGGAGCTGCCTTCTTCACGCTGCACACCACAACATCGCCGATGTTCGCGTAGCGACGGCCTGTGCCGCCCAGCACGCGGATGCACATCAGCTCTTTGGCGCCGGTATTATCGGCGACCTTCATAAGTGACTGCTGCTGAATCATGTTTTCCTCCTACTGTTTCAATACGCCACAACGTATCTACTATTCGAATTCCGGAACCCCCGTTTATCCTGCCGGGCTCCGTGGCAGGTAGCGCAGCTTGTGTGCAGTTGGCTTACTTCGCCTTTTCGATGATCCGAACCAGTCTCCATCTCTTGGTCTTGGACAGAGGTCTGGTCTCCATGACCTCGACGCGGTCACCGACGCCGCACTCGTTGTTCTCGTCGTGCGCATGAACCTTCAGGGTGTGCTTGACGATCTTACCGTACACGGCGTGCTTCACATTGTCCTCAATGGCGACGACGGCAGTCTTGTCCATCTTGTCGCTGACAACGATGCCGACACGCGTCTTTCTCAGTGCTCTTTCCTGTGTCATGACAATTCCTCCTCGTTACGCGTTCTTCTCGTTGAGAACGGTCATTACTCGTGCGATGTCATGCTTGACCTCGGCGATCTGGTGAGGATTGTCAAGCTGGTTGATCGCGTGCTGGAAGCGGAGGTTGAAAAGCTCTTTCTTCAGCTCGCCGAGCTTGGTCTCAAGCTCAGGAGCCGTCAGTTTTCTCAGTTCTTCTGCCTTCATGACTTACGCCTCCTCTGCTGCTTTGGTGACGAACTTGGTCTTGATGGGGAGCTTGTTGCTGGCAAGGCGCATAGCCTCCTTGGCAGTTGCCTCATCAATACCGTCCATCTCGAACATAATGCGGCCGGGCTTCACAACAGCGACCCAGTACTCAACGGAGCCCTTACCGGAACCCATTCGGGTCTCGGGGAAGATCTTGATCCAGACCTGTCCGCCACGCTTGATGTACCGCGTCATAGCGATACGGGCTGCCTCGATCTGCACGCTGGAAATCCATGCGGGCTCAGTCGCCATCAGGCCGTAGCTACCGTAGGAAAGGGTGGTGCCGCGGCTTGCCTTACCCTTCATTCTTCCGCGCTGTACACGGCGGAACTTTGTTCTCTTGGGCATCAACATAATCAGTTCTCGCCTCCTTCTTTCGGGGCAGTGGCAGGAGCTGCCGCCGGAGCGGCAACGGTTCTCGGGGTTCTCTCGGCGGGACGCACGTTGGCAGGCTTGCCGTTGCGGTCGCCGAAGCGGCGGTCTCCGCCGGGACGACGGTCACCACCGGGGCGGCGGTCTCCGCCGGGACGATGATCACCGCTGGGGCGACGGTCACCACCGGGGCGGCGGTCTCCGCCGGGACGGCGGTCGCGGCGCTCACCGGGCTTGCGGTCCGGGCGGGCAGCGCCGTCAGCGGCAGCCGCAGAGCGGTTGACCTCGCTGAGGATCTCGCCCTTGTAGATCCAAACCTTCACGCCGATCTTGCCGTACGTGGTATTGGCTTCCCAGAAGCCGTAGTCGATGTCCGCACGCAGAGTCTGCAGCGGGATAGTACCCACATGGTAGTGCTCGGCACGCGCGATCTCGGCTCCGCCCAGACGGCCGGAGCAGGCGATCTTGATACCCTTGGCGCCGTTCCGCATGGTGTTGCGGATCGCCATCTTCATGGCGCGGCGGAAGGACGTGCGGCGCTCCAGCTGAGCGCAGACGTTCTCTGCCACGAGCTGGGCATTCAGGTCGGGCTGGCGGATCTCAACGACCTTGAGCGAGACGGGCATACCCGTCATCTTCTCCAGCTCCTTCTTGTAGTTGTCGATCTCGCTGCCGCCCTTGCCGATGACCATGCCCGGCTTAGCGCAGTGGATGAACACGCGCACGCGGCGCGCGTCACGCTCGATCTCGATCTTGGGGATACCGGCATCCTGCAACGCCTTCTTCAGGTACTTGCGGATCTGGTAGTCGGACACGAGGGTGTCGCCGAAGTACTCCTTACTTGCGTACCATCTGGAGTCCCAGTTCTTGATGACACCCACGCGCATGCCGTGGGGATTGACTTTCTGTCCCATTGATTCTGGCCTCCCTTTCTCAGTCTTTTTCCTTGACCACGATGGTCACATGGCTGGTTCTCTTGAGGATGCGGTCGGCGCTTCCCTTGGCACGAGGCAGCATGCGTTTCATGGTAGGTCCGGGGGTAACGAAGCACTCGGAGACATACAGCTTCGAGGCGTCCATCTGGAAATTGTTTTCGGCGTTTGCCACCGCGCTCTTCAGCAACTTAATCAGGTACTCAGAGGCGCCGCGGCGGGTGTTCTTCAGGATTGCCATAGCCGTATCGGTATCCTTGCCGCGAATGAGATCCAGAACGATCTGTACCTTGCGGGGAGAGATTCTGGCATGCTTCAGATATGCAACTGCTTCCATGTTTCAGTCTCCTCCCTTACGAGTTCGCGGTCTTGGTTCCGGAGTGGCCCTTGAACGTGCGGGTGGGTGCGAACTCGCCCAGCTTGTGTCCGACCATCTCCTCGGTGATATACACCGGAACATGCTTCTTACCGTCGTGAATTGCGATCGTGTGTCCGACAAATTCCGGGAATATCGTGGATGCTCTCGACCAGGTCTTGAGCACCTTCTTCTCATGCTTCTCGTTCATGGCGCAAATCCGTGCGTACAGCTTTGCTTCCACATACGGAGCCTTCTTCAAGCTTCTGCTCATGATATATTCCCTCCTTACTTAGCGTTTCTGCGCTTGACGATCAACTTGTCGGTACGCGCCTTCTTGTTTCTCGTCTTATAACCCAGCGCGGGCTTACCCCAAGGGGTAACAGGCGACGGATGACCGATCGGGGACTTACCCTCACCACCACCGTGCGGGTGATCGCAGGGGTTCATGACTGAACCGCGGACGGTCGGGCGGATGCCCTTATGGCGGGTCTTACCTGCCTTACCGACCTTAACGGTATCATGCTCAAAGTTACCGACCTGACCGATGGTAGCCTTGCAATCCAGCCGGATGATGCGCACCTCGCCGGAGGGCAGACGAACCTGTGCAACGCCGCCTTCCTTGGAGATCAGCTGCGCCATAACGCCGGCGGAGCGGGCAAGCTGCGCACCCTTGCCGGGGTACAGCTCAATGTTGTGGATGAAGGTACCGGTGGGGATGTTCGCCACGGGCAGCGTGTTACCGACCTTGATATCGGCATCCGAGCCGGAGTAGATCACATCGCCGACCTTCAGACCCTCCGGTGCGATGATGTAGCTCTTGGTGCCTGCCTCGTTCTGCAGCAGAGCGATGTAGGCGGTACGGTTGGGGTCGTACTCGATGGCGATGACGGTATTGGGGGTGTTATCCGCGCGCTTGAAGTCAATGATACGGTACTTGATCTTGTTACCGCCGCCTCTGTGACGGACGGTGATGCGGCCGTAGCTGTTGCGTCCGGCGTGCTTCTTCTTGATAACAACCAGGCTCTTCTCGGGCGTATCCTTGGTGATGATCTGACCGTAGGCGGGAACCGTCATATTCCGTCTGGCGGGTGTTGTGGGTTTGTACTTAATCGTTGCCATTTCTTCAACCTCCTCCGCTTAGTTCAGACCCTCGAAGAACTCGATGGGCTTGGAATCAGCCTTCAGGGTGACAATGGCTTTCTTCCACTCGGAGGTGTATCCGAAATGGACGCCCATGCGCTTCGGCTTCTTCTTCATGTTGATGACGTTGACGCTCGCCACTTTGGTGCCGGCGAACATATACTCAACGGCGGCTGCGATCTCGGGCTTGGTTGCCGCAGAGTGAACGTGGAAGACGTACTTCTTCGCCTTCCCCTCCTCCTGAGACAGCATATCCATGGAGGCCTCGGAGATCACCGGCTTAATGATGACATCTTCGATCCGTTTCATTTGTTGTATACCTCCTCGAGCTTCTTGACAGCCGCGGCGGTGATGACCATCTTGTCTGCCTTCATGACCTCATAGACATTCAGGTTGGTGGCAAGCGACGTCTCGACGCGGGGCAGGTTTGCGCAGCTCTTCACGGCGAAGGGATTGACCTCCGGCATGACGATCAGGGCGCGGCTGTCCACACCCAGCGCGTTCAGCATAGCCACCATCGGGCGGGTCTTGTACTCGGTGCAGGTCAGATCGTCCAGCACGATGAGCTTACCCTCCGCGACCTTGGCGGACAGAGCGCCGAACAGAGCCGCTCTGCGGGTCTTCTTATTCAGACCGGTGCGGTAGCTGCGGGGCTTGGGACCCAGCGCGATACCGCCGTGTGTCCACTGGGGAGAACGGGTGGAACCCTGACGGGCGCGACCGGTTCCCTTCTGTCTCCAGGGCTTTCTGCCGCCGCCGGAAACCTCGGTGCGGGTCAGCGTGGACTGTGTGCCCTGTCTCTGATTGAGCAGGTACGCTCTCACTGCGGCATGAAGGACGGCTCCGTTGATATCCGCGCCGAAGATGACGTCGGACAGCTCCATGGTTCCGACCTCCTGGCCGGCCATGTTAAATACTTTTACATTTGCCATGATTCAGTTTCCTCCTTCCGCTTACGCTTTGACCGAGTTGCGGACGAACACGATGCCGTCCTTGGCGCCGGGAACGGCACCCTTGATGGCGATCAGGTTCTTTTCGGTATCAATGCGGACAACCTTCAGATTCTGAACCGTGACCTGCACATTACCGTACTGACCAGCCATTCTCTTATTCTTGTAAATACGGGACGGGGTGGAGTTTGCGCCCATGGAACCGGGCTGGCGGTGCACAGGGCCCACACCGTGCGTCATTCTGAGCTTGTGGCAGCCCCATCTCTTGACGACACCGGAGAAACCGTGACCCTTTGTCATACCCGTAACGTCGACCTTGTCGCCTGCGGCGAAGGTATCGACTGTAATGACATCGCCCACGTTGTAGCCGGAGCAGTCATCGAAGCGGAACTCCTTGAGGTGCTTCTTGACGCCGAGTTGGTTCTTTTCGAAATGACCTTTCTCAGCCTTGGTTGTCTGCTTCGCCTTCGCATCCATGAAACCAAGCTGAACGGCGTCATAGCCGTCGTTTTCGGTGGTCTTCTTCTGAGCGACCACGCAGGGACCAGCTTCCACGACGGTCACGGGAATCACGTTTCCGTTCTCGTCAAAGATCTGTGTCATACCGATTTTCTTACCGATAATGCCCTTTTTCATTTGCTGTTTTCCTCCTGTAAATTATTGGTTGGCTGCCGTCATGCGGCGGCGGTCAACATGACTTACAAAGTTGCCGAACCGGAGAAAAGCTCCCTCGGCTGTTGTCTTTGCTGCGCCTGCGACAGGCGCCTGGTGGAAATTGTGCCGGTCTTTCTCCGGCGCCGGTCGCGGCGATGCAACCGGGTTCCGGTGCTCCGGTCGGAGTCAGGCGCTTGATTACAGTCTGACTTCGAGCTCAACGCCGGCGGGCAGCTCTGTGTTCATCAGAGCGTCCACTGTCTTCTGAGACGGCTTCATGATGTCGATGAGTCTCTTGTGGGTCCGGTACTCGAACTGCTCGCGGCTGTCCTTGTTGACATGGACGGACCGCAGGATGGTGACGATCTCGCGGTCAGTGGGGAGCGGGATGGGACCCGAAACCTCACAGCCGTTTGCCTTCGCCACCGCGACAATCTTTTCTGCCGCCGTGTCGATGAGGGTGTGATCGTAGCTCTTGAGCCGGACTCTGATCTTCTCTTTCAGTGCCATTTGTTTTCTGCCTCCTTTTCAGATTTCGCGCCGCGGATTTTCCTTGACCGATACAGAAAAATTGATTCCTCGGCACGATGTGTGAAGCGAGGGCTGACCGATTCAGCACGCTCCCGGGCGTTTCTTGCGTCCCCTGTAAAAACGGCGGTCAACCGCCATTCTCTTTCGTGGAAAGCAAGGCGCGCGCGGGCAGCAGGCTGAACTGCTTCGCCCGATTTTCGGACATACTCCGTGAAAATTCCCCTGTCCGGTCTCGGTAAACCGGCAGGCAACCTCTCACATCTACGCACATCAAGCTTTCAGATTATACCATAAACCGCAGGTAATTGCAAGAGAAATTCAAAACTTTGCAGGCGGTTTACGTGCAGAATTTCAGCGGTTTTGCGTGCCGTCATTTGTGTAATTCGCACAACGTCGCGTCACGGCTTTCCGGGCGCATCGGCTCCGCATTCAGCCCGCACAGTTTGGTACGGCTGCCGTTTCGGACGAAAAACGCAAAAAAAGTTTCCCAATCGCCATTTCTGATACAATTTATTCACAAATTCGCGGTATAATATACGGATGAATGCAGAGAGCAAAAGCGGGCGCCTGCGGCGCTGTCATTCCGGATTGTTGCTGTAGCTGCTGTTATATTAAGGAAGGTATCTGTCATGAACAAGGCACGGGTGCTCCCTCGCGTTGCTTTCTGGTCGGTTGCGGCATTGACGCTGGCAGCCGTTTGTCTGCGCACTGCGGCATTCCTCACCGGCTATGATGGCGACATCGGGTATTTCCGCAGTGCCGCCGTAACGGTCGTGTACCGGGTACTGTGCCTGTTCGTTGTGCTGATCCCGGCGGTGTGCGGTATGCTCATTCCGGAGGGCGGTCTGTCCGCCCCGTGCATCGGCGCCGGGCGTGACCTGTCCGCCTCTGTTCCGCTGATCGCCTCTCTGATAACCATCCCGTTTTTCCTGCAAAGCAGTTCCGGCAAGGCAGTTACCCCCATCCTGTGTGCCGTGCTGGCGGTATGTGCCGCCGCACACTTTCTGCTCGCGCTGCTCGGCGTGGGCAGCAGGAACGTGCGCGGACTGCTCGGCTTTGCCGTGATCCTGCTCTGCATGCTCGTCATCGGGCGCACCTACAACGACCCCTACGTCACCATGAACAGCCCGGTCAAGCTGGCAGTACAGTTCGCCTGCGCCGGCGTCATGCTGGGCATGACAGCCGATCTGCGTATGCTGCTTTGCAAGCCGGCGCCGCGTCTGGCGCTGACGGTCCTGTCCGCCGGATCCTTCTTCGGTGTGGCGGGAGCACTCCCCTGCCTGATCGCCCGGATCGCCGGGTGCATTCCCTCCGGACGCGCCGAAGGCGGTCAGCTGTATTTCGTGTACCTCTGCTTCTCTGCCCTGATGGGAATATATATGCTGATTCGGCTGGCGCAGTGCGTGTTCGCCGCCGGGACATCCGATGTCCCGGTTGAAGCGGAGCCGGAAACCAACGAGGGGGACGTCGCGGACGACCTGCCTCCGCAGATGTGAGCAGTGGGACAGCCATGAAAGTGTCTCCTTACATCCGCATCCAGTGGTTCCACGACGAGCTGACGCGGAAAACATACCCCAACGCGGCGCGGCTCTCCGAGCGGTTCGACATATCCGTGCGGCAGGCGCAGCGCGACATCACATATATGCGCACCGATCTGGGTGCGCCCCTGCAATATGACGCCGGTCGGCAGGGATATGCATACACGACTCCGTTCTCCCTGCCGGTGATACTGGTGTCCGAGAACGATGAGTCCCGGTCGCACGTCCGGGACAACGGCTTCGCCGATACGCAAGACGGCGCCGAGCACCCCGAGGCGGACAGCGTCATCATCCAGAGCCAGATTCCTTATACCGCCGTTCTGCGGATCGAGGACAGGCTGACGGTTCTGGAAATGCGGAGCTACATTCTCTCCCGCGAACGCGCCGGCACCTATCTGTGTGAGTTCCGCAACATCGACCGCTTCCTGTGCGCCATTCTGACCGCACGTTCCGGCATCCGCATCGTAGAGCCGGACTGGTTACGCGAACGGCTCCTGCGCATGGCGGAACGCGTAATCGGGAACAACGCCGATACATAACCTTCTGCTTCCCTTCCCTAATATATACAAACCATCCGACGAAAGGATATGCATACCCATGAAAGAATTTCACGTAAACACAGAAGTCTATTTCGGTGAACGGGCGCTGGACAGGCTTGCCCAGCTGCACTATGACCGGGTCTTCATCGTCTCCGACCCCTTCGTTGTTTCCTCCGGCATGATTAAGCTGGTCACCGACCCGCTGACGCGTGCAGGCATCGCCTTTGACGTGTTCACTGACGTTGTGCCCGACCCGCCCATCGAGAAGGTCATAAGCGGCATCGCCGCCGTCTCGGAAAAGAAGGCGCCCTGCATCATCGCCGTCGGCGGCGGCTCCGCCATCGACACCGCCAAGGCGATCCGTATCTTTGCCGGCAAGATGACCGAGGGCTATGCGCCCCACCTGATTGCCATCCCGACCACCAGCGGCACCGGCAGTGAGGTGACTTCCTTTGCCGTCATCGCCGATCCTGCCGCCGGGCGCAAGTACCCGCTTGTCTCCGAAAGCCTGACGCCTGACGAGGCGATTCTGGACGAGGAGCTGGTCAAGAGCGTGCCCGCATCGGTCACGGCGGACACCGGCATGGATGTCCTAACCCACGCGCTGGAGGCATACGTCAGCATCAACAACAACGAATTCTCCGGTGCTCTGGCAGAGAAGGCTGTGGAGATCATCGGGCAGTTCCTGTATCGTTCTTACAGCAGCAACCAGGACACGCACGCGCGGCGCAAGATGCACATCGCTTCCTGCCTGGCAGGACTGGCGTTCAACTCGGCATCGCTGGGTCTGAACCACGGCATGGCGCATCAGCTGGGCGCGCGCTTCCACATCCCGCACGGACGCGCCAACGCCATCCTGCTCCCCCACATCGTGGAGTACAACACCGGCATCGGTCCTGTGTCGCGCTCGCAGGGCGAGTATCCCGCCTGCGTGCGCAAGTACTGCAACATGGCGCGCATTCTCGGCGTGAACAACCTCAACGAGGTCACGACCGTCCGGTCGCTCATCAGCTATATCCACTTCCTCAACGAGGAAATGAACATTCCCAAGTCCGTTTCTGCCGCGACGGCAGGTAAGATCACGCAGGAGCAGTACGAGGCGGCGATTGAATCCATGGCTGAAGCCGCCCTTGCCGACGGTTGCACCGCCACCAATCCCCGCAAGCCTCTCAAGGAAGAGGTCATGGAGATCTACCGCCGGATCTGGTAACGACCGGTTGCCCGCCCTCCCGCTCCCCGGCAGAATTTGCCGGCAAGGCAGGAGGGCAAGTCCCCGGCGGGCGCCGAAACGGCAGATCAAGCAGCCACCCGCCCGGCGCAGGAAGTGGCGCCTTACCCGTATTATTTTTCAAAAACCCCTTGACAAACCCACGGCAATGTGATATAATAGCACTGTTCCGCTGATGTGCTGTCAGATCGAACAGTCAATGCTGGTGTGGCTCAATGGCAGAGCAGCTGATTTGTAATCAGCAGGTTGATGGTTCGACTCCGTTCACCAGCTCCATATGGGGGATTTCCCGAGTGGCCAAAGGGGGCAGACTGTAAATCTGTTGTCTCTGACTTCGGTGGTCCGAATCCACCATCCCCCACCAAAAATCCCGCACCTGTGTGCGGGATTTTTTCTTGTTTCGCGCCACCGCACATTCCGCGCATTTTCCGCCGATCCCGATCCGGCACGGAAGCCGAAAATCAGAAAACCAACGCCGTCAGAGAGAAGGAGGGGGCAAAAACTCATTTTGAGTCTTTACCCCCTTTGTATGCGTCCCGCAGTCGCAGGCACTCATTTCCCGACGCAGAACCGGGAAAAAATCTCGGAAATGACATCCTCCCGCACATTGCGCCCGCAGACATCCCCCAGCGCGTCCAACGCCACACGCACATCCTCCGCACAAATGTCGGCAGTCAGCCCGGCGGCAAGGCTCCCGGCAACGCGGCGAAGTGCATCGGCACAGTCCGAAAGCGCCGCCGCCTGCCGGGCACTGAACACAACGGCGTCCTCGCCCGTGCGCAGTGCGCCGTCAATGAACAGCCGCTCCACCTCCTCGCGCAGAGCGTCCATCCCTTCCCCAGTCACGGTCGAGATATACAACCAGCCGTCCCCGGTCGGCAAAGGGTGCGGCAACAGGTCGGCACGGGTACGGATCCGGATGACCGCCTTGCCGGACGCCTCGGCGGCGGCAACCGTCTCCGCCGCCCCATCCGCGTCTGCGTCTGCCTCTGCCGGTGCGGTCGGATCGGCAATCCAGAGCACAAGCTCTGCCGCCTCCAGCGCGGCAAGGGCGCGGCTGACGCCGATGCGTTCCACTTCATCCGTGCTCTCACGCAGTCCCGCCGTGTCCGACAGCCGCAGTGTCACGCGCCCCAGCGGCACCGTCTCGGACAGCACGTCCCGCGTCGTGCCGGCGACAGCGGTCACGATGGCGGCATCCCGCCCCACCAGCCGATTGTACAGCGAACTTTTTCCCGCGTTAGGCGCCCCGCAGATGGCAGTCGGGATGCCTTCCGCAATGGCGTGCCCCGTCCGGTAGGTCGCCAGCAGGCGGCAAACGCGCCCCTCCGCCTCCGCGACTGCCGCCGCCAGTTCCGCCGGAGTCAGCTCTGTCAGATCTTCCTCCGGGAAGTCAATGCCCGCCTCAAGATTCGACAGCACCGGACACAGGGCGCCGTAAATCGCCTCGGTCTCGCGCGCCAAATGCCCGCTCATGCCCGCGCGGGACAGGCGCAGCTGCTCATCACTGCCCGCCTCCAGCAGGTTGCCCAGCGCCTCCGCTTCGTCCAGGGACAGCCGACCGTTCAGGAACGCCCGACGCGTGAACTCGCCCGGCAAAGCCTGCCGCGCACCCGCCCGCAGGCAGGCGTCCAGCACGCTGCGCGTGACCAGAACGCCGCCGTGGCAGGATATTTCCGCCACATCCTCCCCGGTAAAGGAGTGCGGTGCGTGGAACAGGGTGCACAGCCCGTCATCCAGCACACGTCCCGGCTCGTCCGGAGACAGGATATCCCCCCAGACCGCCACACGGGCGGGGTAGTCGGCCAGCGCCCTGCCGGAGCGCGGACGGAACAGCCGCGCGGCGACCGCCGCCGCATCCGTACCGGACAGCCTGATGACCGCAACGCCGCCCTTTCCAAAGGGCGTTGCCACAGCGGCAACCGTATCAAAAAAAGCGTAGGTACTCATACTTCCTCCCAAAAAGAGGGCAGACCCCCAAACGGAAAGTCTGCCCTCCTCGCGTTACTCTGCGTCGTCGTGCCCGTCGGCAACGTCTGACGTGACCTCGGTCTCTGTTGCGACCTCGGTCCCGGACGCAACCGCATCGCCTGCATCCTCCTCAGGCGGCAGGGCGGCGGACAGGTCAATGTCGAACGGGTCATGCTCATCGTCCTCGCCGAACAGCGACGGCTGCGGCTCCCGGCGGATCGCCGGTGCCAGCGGGTCTACCGTCCGCTCGGACTTCGGCTTGCGGCGCCGGCGATTGCGCCCCGTCTTTTCCCCGGCAGGTCTGTCGCCCTTGCCTTCCGCGACAGGACGGATCCCGGCGGTAGGCATTCCCTCCGCCTCCAGGAAAATGACCACGCGCCGGTTATTCTCGGCGCCGATGGAGTTGGTGGAAACACCCTCCATCATCTGGATCTCGGAGTGGATGATGCGGCGCTCGTAGGGATTCATGGGCTCCATCATGATGCTCTTCTTGTATTTGAGCACCTGCGCACCCTTGCGGCGTGCCAGCGCACGAAGCGCATCCTCACGCTTGGCGCGGTAATCCTCCACATCCACAGTGATGCGGGCGTACTCCCGCTTCTCACCCTCCTCCTTGCGGTTTGCGGCAAGATTGGCAAGGTACTGCAGAGCATCCAGCGTGTCGCCGTGGTGCCCGATCAGCACGCCCGCTTCCTTGCCGTCCACCGTGATGACCATATCGTCATTGGTTCCCGGGTGCATGGCGACCGTCACGTCGGACAGCCCCATATCCTCCACCAGCTTGCAGATAAAGCGGTATGCCGTCTGTTCGCTTGCGGTAGCGGTCTCGGGATCAATCGGCTCCGGACGCGGGCGGACAGGTGTCTCCTGCGTCGCCTCCGGCGTCTCCTCCGTCTCGCCCTCCTGGCGCGGTGCGCGTGCAGGACGTCCCCGGCGGTCTCCGCGCGGACGGCGTGGCTTATCGGAGCGCGGCTCGCGTGCGGGACGCACGGCGGCTTCGGCATCCCCGTCCTCCCCGGCATAAACCGCCGGCTCGTCCGGAATCTGATATGCCGCATGAATCACCGCGTCCACGGCGCCGAATCCCAAAAAGCCTTTGCGTGCCTCACGCACCACCGTAATGACCAGTGCCGATTCACTCGGTGCGCCCAGTTCAGCGACTGCCTGGGCAATGGCTTCTTCCTTAGTCCTTGCGCTGACTTCAATTTCCTTCTTCATGTCCGTTTACCTCATCCTGCTTGTCTGTTTCGGCGGGAGACTCTCCGCCCTTCTTCTTTTTCCGGTTTGCGCGCCGCTCCTCGGCAGGCACATCCTCCTTCAGCACAGCGCCCTCCCCCATCCGGGTCTCGGCAGGTGCCTCTGCGGGCTTGTCGGCATCCGGCGTTTCTGTTGCCGTCGGCTTGCCGGACTTTGCCGGCTTGGCGGACGTGTCATAATCCTCGTCATCAATGTGATGCAGGGAGCGCACGTTGGGGTTGCGGGTGCCGCTCTTCTTGACCGGCTTGTTCTTGCTCTTTCCTGCGAGCTCGCGTTCTGCCGCCTTGTAATCCGCCTCCGTGAAGGTAGGCATCGGCATAACCTTGCTCATAATAAACTGCTTGCCCAGTCCCACGATGCTCTTGATCGCCCAGTACAGACCGACCGCACCGGGTACCCAAAGCGTAAACACAGCGGACATCAGGGGCATGGAGATATCCATCACGGTAGTGGAGCAGCCCATTCCGGGGTCATTGGCAGTGGTGGGCTGGTAGGTCAGTTTGCGCGTCAGCTTGGAGGTTCCGAAGTAGACACCGAAGGTCAGCACGGGAATGAGCAGCAGCAGGCTCGGGTGCGCGATGTCCGGAGTCAGTCCGAAGTTGAGCGAACCGATACTGAAATCCGGGATGCTGTGCGTGTTGAGCACCTCGCTGATCTTGCTGAAGCAATCCGCACCGTTGGTAAAGAAGCGGAAATCCTTCATCGGCTCCAGGGTGGAGACGCCCATCTCCCGGATCTTGGACAGGATCTCGATGGTGCCGCGGTTGGACTGGAGCGTCATTCCCAGACCGCCGGCGGCGCGGGGCGCGGTCGCAAAGGTGGTAAGGGCGTTCGCCAGATCCGTGGGGCAACCCATCATATACTTCAGCGGGTCAATGACCACGTAGTACAGGGCGAACACGATAGGCAGGGATACCAGCAGCGGCAGACAGCCGGAGCTCATGGGGTTGTAGCCCTCCCTCTGGTACATCTCCTGGATCTCGCGCTGCATCTCCTGCATAGTCGCCTGGTCGGTGCGCCCGGCGTACTTCTTGCGGATCGCCATCTCCTTGGGACGGAACCGCGCCTGCTTGCGGGCGTTGTTCTGCTGAATGATGGCAACAGGCAGCATGATGATCTCCACCGCGATGGCAAAGAACACGGTTCCAAGGAGGAAGTTTCCGAAGCCCAGCACCTTGATCATCCACTCAAAAGCGACCGCAATCCACATCAGGATGCGGGTCAGGAAGCTGACGTTCTCGTCCAGACTGACGGTCGTGCGGAAGCTGTTGACCAGCATCTCCAGATCTGCCCGCGTCATGCTGTCGGCAGACTCGTACACCTCGACCTTGTACTGCTCGGACTTAAGCACGTTGAGGGCAAACTCCACGCTCTTGTCCGGCTGTGCCTCCGGCAGAGCGGCATCGTCAAAGCCCTCCGCCGTCATGTCGTACCCGTTCAGGGCGGCGACCAGCTGCTGCCGGATGGTCACGGCGGCGGAATTCTTCAGAATATTCTCCGCCAGCGTGCTCAGCTGTTCCTTGTTCATGGCATTGCCGTTTTCCTCGCTCGGCGTGATGGCTTCCTTGTTGAGTGTCAGCGTCGGCGCGACAGTCCCGCCGGCACAGCTGACCAGCACCCCACCCAGAATCGCCAAAGCCAGGAGAATAAGTCCCGTCCGGAACAGAATGGCGCGGGTAAGGGTGCGCTTGTTTGATCTCTTCATCATTATCGTGGATTCCTTTCCTGTTTCATCCGATACAACTTTCATCCGATACAACGCGCGGCGCACGGCTGCAAGGGCGCGGATCGGGCGCGGTTCCTCTGATTCTGACCGCTGCTTATCCGGTATGAGTGCCGGGACTGTCATGCTTCGGCATCCCGGTCGTTGTCGGTATCCGGCGGGGTCGGAGGGCACTCCGGCGCATTGCTGTTCGCGCCGTCATACGCATCGCCACAGGGCGGCTCGTCCGCCGGGGGCTTGGGGTCGTACTTGCTCCAGCGAAGGGGCATGGTGCGGAAGCCGGTGCGGGGGACGGGGTCATAGCCGCCCGGCGAAAGCGGACTGCAACGCAGCAGGCGCCACACTGTAAGGACAAATCCGGCGAAGAAGCCCCGCGTTTCAAACGCCTCGTAGGCGTATGCGGAGCAGGTAGGGGTAAAGCGGCAGGTAGGGTAGGGCTTGCGTGCAGACAGCGCGCGCTGATAGAAACGGATCAGCGCCATACAGACGCGTTTCATGGCTTACCGCTGTCCGTGCCGTCCGCAGGTGCATCCGGCTCCGGGCGGAACATATCCAGCTTGCGGAACAGGTATCGCAGCTCGGCGGCAATCTCGGTGCTTTTCCGCTTCTCGATACCGGGGCGGGCGGCGATGACGATGAGAAAGCCGGTTCTGAGCGGACGCTCGCGCGTGACCTGCCGAAGCCCCTCCCGGATGATGCGCTTGACACGGTTACGCCCGATGGCGCCGCTTTCCCGCTTGGGAACCGACAGCCCGATGCGGTTGACAGCCTGCTTGCGCGGGTTAGCCCGGCGCAGGCGGTTGGCGGACAGGTCCCGGAGGACGCAGACCGACACCAGTCTTCCCCCGGCGCGCTTGCCCCGGCGAAAGACCTTCTGGTAAAGGTGATTTTCCCGAATTGCGATTTCTTTCATAGCGGTGCGGGTCTTTCTGCACCCGCGGGCAGTCGTCCGTCAAAAAACACCGAGGCGAGACAGCCAGACGGCGCTTGCGCTCTCTTGGTCTATCCGATCTCGGTGGTTTATGCGGTGAAGCTCATCCGGACGCCTTGCGCCCACAGACAATCCCAGGGTACCGTCCGGCATGCAGCGCGTGGCTGAAGCGGTCGGTGCTCCTTAGTAGGTCAGTCTTTTTCTACCTTTTGCGCGTCTTCTCTTGAGAACGTGTCTGCCGTCAGCAGTCTTCATTCTCTTGCGGAAACCGTGCTCCTTCTTTCTCTGGCGCTTCTTCGGCTGGTAAGTTCTGAGCATGATTGCACCTCCTTGTAAGATTTACCGTCCTGTGTTCCGGGATCCCTCCATGCGGCGGGCATAGTTACACACATCGGCAATGACCATTGTATTATACCCGAAAAGGGGTCTGTTTGTCAAGGGGTTTTTGCAAAAATTCAAATTTTCTTGGGGTGTTCGCTTCCCCGACCGACAAAAGAGCCCCTTCCGACGCAGAAAACCGCACAAACGCCGCGCACGTACCCTAAAAAGATACGTGCGCGGCGTTCTGTTGCCTTTCAGGGGGGCAATCCCTCCGGATGTCGATCCTCCCCACCGGAAGGTAGGAAAAGCCGTGCCGGAGACGTGCCGCCGAATCAGTCAGCGGTTTCCTTAACCTCTGTGGTTCTTGAAGCACTCGCTGCAGAACACGGGCTGGTCGTTGCGAGGCTCGAAGGGAACCTTGCAGGGCTTGCCGCACTCAGCACACACAGCGTCGAACATAGGACGACCGTTGCCCTGACCGCGGTTTGCCTTCCGTGCAGCCCGGCAGTCCCGGCATCTCTGAGGCTCGTTCTCGAAGCCCTTCTCGGCGTAAAACTCCTGCTCGCTCGCAGAAAAAACGAATTCCCGTCCGCAATCCTTGCAGACCAAAGTCTTGTCAGTGTACATGTAATACCTCAATTCTTTTTGTGCAGCTGCTGTTGCAGACATCCTGCACGATTACGCTCATTATACAGCCTTTCGGCTGATTTGTCAAGGGTAATTTGAAAGATTTCTGAATTTTTTTGACCGTTGGCTTTGCTTTGTGTGACGGATAACTATATGGGAGGGCTTGTATGTGCCAGCCACCGCCAGAAATCCGAAGGCGCAGCGCGGTTTCGGGCGGGGATTGTAGCGCCCGAATTTCCCCTCCTTATTGTTTCTTATCCTTACGATTGCGCAATATTTGATACGCTACCCCGAGAACTCCAACAACGACATCGTCGATTGGTCCCGGAACGAAATCAAGCGGGGATATAATGTAAATAAGAACAACGATGAGAACAACGATTCTCATGGGACATCCTCCGTAATTATGAATCGGTTTTTTTGAGACTGGTTTTGCATGTCCTGTGTCAGGTATTCGCGTTGCCGTCTGCGGCAGTATCAACGTCCGGCGCAGTCCGGGGCGCGTTTGCCTGCGCAGTTCCGTTCGCGTTCTGGCTGCAATTCTGACCTGCGGGCTGATTCGGGTACTGGTTTTGATTCTGATTGACAGTCTGATTCGGTGTCTGGTTCTGATACATCTGTTGATTCGGGTTCTGGTACGGGTTCTGGTACATCGGCTGATTCGGGTTCTGGTACGGGTTCTGATTCACGGGCTGGTACGGATTCCGGGCATTCGGGTCAAAGCCGTTCATCGGCTGTCCGACCGGCACGGTCTGATAGTATACCGTCCGGGAAACCGTTGCAGTCGGCTCAAAGTCCCTGTCCGATACGCAGAGCATGAATATTCCGCCGAGCAGGCTGGTAAAAATCAACGTGCAGACGCCCAGCCATGTAGGAACATCGTCCCGGCAAACGGCGCGGTTTAGTCTGACCAGTGCGATGAAGCCGAAAACAATCCCGGGGACGAATATCAGGGCAACTATGAACAAAGCGATCATACCTGACAGCAATCCAACGCCCACCAAGCCGGTCATCCCGGCAAAAACCGGATCTCCCGCCATTAAAGTCAATGCTGCTAAGAAGTAAATAGCAAAAAGCGGTATTTTCCAGCACAGATTAAGAATCACAAACACTTTGGATGCGGTTTTCATATGTTTTCCTCCTTAATAATTGTCAATAGCATGAAGCGGGCTTTTGCGATATGCGAAGCACGCCCCTGTCCTGCGCGTGAATATGTGCGGTTCAGTCTTCCCTCTCCGGAATTAGCGAGTAGTCAATCTTTCCTGCCGGTACCGGTGTAATATTGCCAAGCGTTTCATCCGCAGCACGTTTATTGATTCTATCCAACTGCTTCTGAGTCATTTTTATCAATTCTATTCCGGGTATGTCGATGACAGGAGCATATGTATACATCCTTCCATTCTCGTCGTCCTCCAAACCATCGTAGGTTTCGTCAACATAGCCACAGTCAACTCCTCCATATTTCCATATCACTACTTTCCTCGTACCATCCAAACTCAACGCTCTGTACTTGATTATAAAAAACAACCTCGCCGCGCTATGATCTAAACCATCAATCAACCGCGCCGCGTAGAAGCATCCAAGTAGTTCAAACGAAGACGGATGATATAGTTCCTCGCTATGTTTTCTGATGACCTCTACCATCGTACTTTCCGCCAGAATACTGTTCTTTTCCGACTTCAGAGCAATCTGATACGCCTTGGCGTAATCCCCCCGTTCCATCAGAAATGCCGGTGCTTGCAGGTACAGAGGTGCGGCGATGCTCGCAAGAACGAGCGAATGCGTCAGTATAGCGGCAATCACGACCAATATGACCTTTTTCCCCAGCCGCTTGCGTTTTGTCCCCGATCTGTTCGGGTTGCACTCATCCATGATACTGTCCTCCTTGTTTAACGATTTTTTTGCATTTTAACAAATAGTTTGGCGCTTTTCTCCCCTGTCTGCCTCCCATTATAACCTGTTTCAGGTTAAATGTCAATACCCTGAAACAGATTAAATTATGATATTTGTATTACTTTTAAGAAATCGAAGGAGCCGACCGATGTATCCGAGAATCCGTGACCTGCGGGAAGACCGCGACCTGACGCAGACGCAGGTGGCAAAGATGCTTTCCATGTCGCAGACAGGCTACTCCAAGTACGAAACAGGGGAAAACGATATCCCGACCGCCATTCTGATCCGGCTGGCGCGCTTCTACGGCACCAGCGTGGATTACCTGCTCGGCGAAACCGAGGAGCCGCGCCGCTACCCGAAGCAGCGGCGCGGGGAGGAGTGAGCGCCGATCCGCCGCCCGGTATGTCCCTTATCGCAAAAAGCGATGCCGCAAAAGAAAAAACCTCCGGTTTCCGTCCGGAGATCTTTTCCTCTGCGGCACCGCGCCGTGCCGTGCCGGTCATGTCCTGTCCGCTGCCTGCGTCCGGGCTGTCCACGTCCGGCGGATAACTGCCTTCCGTTCGGCGGGCACGCGGTAGCTGTCCAGCGCCTTCCGGACCGTCATGCGGTGCAGCTCCGGCGGCAGGCGACAGTCGGTCAGCCACGGCAGGAACCGTTCGTACTGCCACGTCAGCCCTTCCGCAAACAGCCAAGCCGCCGCCATGCGGGTATAGTAATCCTCTCCCGCCGCCGCGACTGCCAGTGCCGGAACCTCCGGATCGGGCGGAAGGGCGCTCTTCCCCGCCCCCAGAAAATACCGCATCAGCGTCACCAGCCCGAATCGGACGGTATACACCCGCCCGGACGCCAACCATGCGCGGCACCGGATTGCCAACGCCGCCCCGTCCTGCCCCAGTGCGGGCGGTCGCATCTGATCGCAGGTCGCCCAGTTATCCACATATGGCAGGAAGGCTTCCAGCGCGGCTACGGTCTCCCCGAAGTGGCGGATCCGTTCGATCAGGAAGGCGTGCAGCTGATTCTCCTCAAAATACCGGTGCGGCAGGTCGGCGCGGAATGTCTCCGCCGCCGGCGTTCCTGCCAGCTCCCGCGCCAGCGCCCGCAGGGCAGGCGTCCGGACACCGATCACGCGCTCCGGCGGCACCGTCGGGATCAGCGGTTGCTGAAACGCGCGGTACGCCGGATCGGCAAGCAAAAAGAGGCGTGCCCGGATACCGTCGCAAACCTCCGGCATGGGCACACCTCCTCTCTCATCTCTCATCGGCTCCCGACAGGCGCAAGCCGCGTTTACCTGACCTCAATGCGGCTCCATGCGGTCAGCCCGTTTTCGTCCGTCACCTCTGCGCGGACGTATGTCTCCCCGTCCTGGAAGTTATAGGACGCCTCGGTCAGCCCGCTGCCGCGCCGGACGCGCCCGTCCGTCCAAACCAGATTGGACAGGAAAACGATTTTGGCAGCAGGCGTACAACGCAACCGCACGGTATCCTCGTCCACCCGCTCCAGGTGTACCTCCGGTCCCATGGTGGCATAGAAGCGGTTCTCGCGGATCGTCTGCGAAAAACCGACCGAATCCACGAAATCCGCATCCGCCATAATCATTCCGCGGAACTGATCCCCGTCATAGTAGTGCGTGTCATCGGTGGCAAGCAGGGGCAGGCACAGCCCGCGGGCAGCCACCTCATCAATCAGGACGCCGGAGTAGGGACGATCGGACATACCCCACGCGGACACCGAATTGTATATCTCGGTCGCCTCATAGGCACCGAGCTGGTAGAATTGCTCCGGTGTATTCAGGCTCCACGCGGGATGCGCCAGCACGGCAACACCGCCCGCGCGGTGTATCTCCTTGATGACGATACGCGCTTTTTCCAATGGCGACAGGCGTGCATCGTTGTACAGCGCCATCGTCAGCGCCGGTCGCCGGAGACAATCCAACCCGAGAATATGGAGAACACCCTCCAGGCTGTCCCCGCCGCCGACATTGAATTCACAGCCGGACAGGATCCGCATGGTCTGCGGCGTGCCGTCGGGCAGGCTTCCGGTGAATGTGCCCGCCTCGCCCCACACCCAGTGGTCGGTCACGGCAAGCATATCGTATCCCGCGCGCGCATAGGCGGCGAGCACCTCCTCGTAGGAAATGCGTCCGTCCGAGCGGGTCGAGTGGCAATGCAGGTTGATTTTATACCGTCTCTTTCCGGTCAAATCCGTAAACATACTGCTTTATCTCGCTTTCTATGAAGGGCATACCCCTCCTTTCTTATTATACTACAAACAGCCACCCCGCGCAAGCGTCAAAGTGACGGAAGACGCGGGGTGACTGTTGATTTTTTACTTCAGTTTGGACGTAGGAGCCGCAGGGCGGTCAGAATACCCGCTCCTCCGTTTCCCTGTCAAATACCAGAACCTTGTGCGGCTTGAGCGAGAAGTGCACCTCCCCCGCAGTCAGGGGCGGGCAGGGATCGGCGTTAATGATGGCACGGATGGTCTGGCTCTGTGCGGCAGGGTGCGTAGCGATGATGCTGGTATCCCGCCCCATGACCTCGGTTCCGGTCAGGGCGCAGTGCAGTCCGCCCTCCGCGTCCGGCAAAAAGCCCTCCGGGCGCACGCCGACCCACACGGCACGATTCGGCTGTCCCGGTGCGTCCAGCACCCGGTCATTGCCGATGTACAGGGCGCCGTCTGCCACGCGTCCCTCAAACACATTGATGGGCGGGGTGCCGAGAAAGCGCGCAACGAACAGGTTAACCGGCGCATCGTACACCTCCTGCGGCTTGCCGATCTGCTGTACGACGCCCGCCTTCATGACCACAATGCGGTCGGAGATGGACATTGCCTCCTCCTGGTCGTGCGTGACGAACACGGTCGTGATGCCGGTTTCCCGCTGAATGCGCTTGATCTCCTCGCGCGTCCGCAGGCGCAGGCGCGCGTCCAGATTGGACAGCGGCTCGTCCAAAAGCAGGACGCGCGGTCGTTTGACCAGCGCCCGCGCAATGGCGACCCGCTGCTGCTGTCCGCCAGACAGCTCGGCAGGCTTGCGATCCAGCAGGGATTCGATCTGCACAAGGCGTGCCGCCGCCTCCGTCCTCGCGTTCATCTCCTCTTTGGAGAGCTTATCCGCGCCCTTGAAATTCTGAAGCGGGAACAGGATATTCTGCCTGACCGTCAGGTGCGGGTACAGCGCATAGTTCTGGAATACCAGCCCCACGCCGCGTTCCTCGGGCGGCAGATCCGTCACGTCATCCTCCCCGAAGAATATCTGCCCCTCCGACGGCTCCAGCAACCCGCAGATCATGTACAGCGTGGTGCTCTTGCCGCATCCGGAAGGTCCCAGCAATCCGATCAGTTCCCCGTCCGGGATTGTGAAATTGAAATGATCCACCGCCACGACCGGTTCGCCGGATCTTTTGTCCCTGGCGGGAAACACCTTTGTCAGATTCCGCAGTTCCACCTTCATGGTATCCTGTCCTTTCTTCCGGGACGCGATCCCCGGCTTCGACATCTCTCCCGTTCATTATAGCACATTCCGGCATGGAAAGCAAGAGTTATTTGCTCTTCGTTTCCAACAAGGATCTGGACAAATGAAGCAATCTGATTCTGGTAAAATGAGAGAAATCAAAAAGACAATTGCTAGAATTTTAACAGTAATTAAAGAAAGAGAAGCAAATAAGTAAGGAGGACGCAAAAATGGAAAGAAATACTAGAAGAGTTTTAAATGGTATTGTTGTATCAAACACTAATGATAAAACTATCACTGTAGAAGTTTCGACTTCAAAAAAGCATCCTCTATATAATAAGGACTTTGTCGTAACTAAAAAATATAGAGCTCATGATGAAAATAATGAGGCTCAAGTTGGTGATACAGTTGTTATTGAAGAAACTAGACCACTATCTGCTACAAAGCGTTTCCGTCTAGTTAAAATCACTAAGAAATCTGTTGCAAATAATTAATAGGAGGTATCAGTATTATGGTTCAAAATTTATCAAGATTAGTTGTTGCTGATAATTCTGGTGCTAAGGTAGTTATGGCTTTCAGATTATTAGGTGGTTCAAAAAGAAAATTTGCAAATATTGGTGATATTATAATTTGTTCAGTTAAATCAGCTGCTCCAAATTCTGATATCAAAAAGGGCCAAATTGTTAAGGCAGTAGTTGTAAGAAGCAAAAAGGGAATTACTCGTGCTAATGGTTCACATATTGCATTTGATGATAACGCAGTTGTTATTATTAATGATGATGGTTCACCAAAGGGTACACGTGTATTTGGACCTGTTGCTAGAGAGCTTCGTGAAAAGGGAGATGGATATATGA
>OIXH01001715.1_pt1 | contig 23675 bp, 30 predicted proteins | sample 1587741 | NCBI WGS metagenome assembly OIXH01 (sample SAMEA3888916, study PRJEB22519) | human gut metagenome | biome: human gut; feature: human-associated habitat; material: faeces | place: Denmark | collected 2011 | reverse complement strand
ACGGACAGGGCGAACTCATAAGCGTTAAGACGGGTATCGACATAAGCGGGTTTGTTAAGTATTCGGAAGTCGCAGGATATGGCAAGGTCAACGGTGTGGAGTTTACGCATTACAGGGTGTTCAAAGGCTCGTCGGAGTACGACACAAAAGAGATGAGTATATTTATCGACGGGATAGTATCAGAAGCGCAAGGGCTTGGCATAGACACGAGAACGCCCGAAGAACTTGCGGAAATGAAATCTTTATGGGAGAACGGGAAATGAACAATAAACAACGGTATGCCATATTGAAGAAGAACAAAGAACAGTGGTTGAAATATTATTCGATTAAGGACGAGAGCGGAATATATATCCTTACGAGATACGACGACAACGGCTTTAAGTTTGCTTATGTGGGGCAGGCAAAAAAGGTGCTTACAAGGCTTGCAGAGCACCCGATGGGGTATAAGCAACACATAGACTTTTCTTTGCGTAAACACGGCATCGGCGCACCGTTCGTTAAAGACGACAAGTGGAAGTGCGAGAAGATTATTTATTGTCCCGAAACCGAACTCAACGATTTGGAGCAAGAGTGGATACGCAAGTGCCACGAACTCGGCTATCAATTACTTAACAAAACGACGGGAAGTCAAGGACAAGGCAAACAGGCATTAGGCGAGCAGAAGCCCACAAAAGGCTATTACGACGGAATTAAGCAAGGTCGCAAGAAAGTAATCGACGAAATCAATAATCGGCTCACAAAGGGCGATATTCGGCTTGTAATCGAGTGTCCGAACAAGCGCAAGGAACAACACCTTGCAAAACTTATGGAACTTTTAGGGGAAAACGACAATGAAGATACGGAATACAGCGGAGATTGTTAAAGAGATACTTGAACAGAAACCGAGAGCAAGAGATTGCGATTTTGTCCTTTACGGTTTTGTGTTGAACAAGTACGGGTATTCGGTCAGCATACCGTTCAACGAGTTGGCGAATTTAGTAAAGGCGGAAGAATTGCCGAGTATGGAAACCGTCGGTCGGGCAAGACGCAAGGTTATGGAACTTTACCCGTCGCTGCGGGGAGATAGTTACAAGGTCAGGTTAGACAACACAGCGGAGTACATCGATTTTGCAATGGATAAAAGCGTATGAAATCAATAATCAAAGGCGATAGCGAAGATAGGTGTTACATTTGCGGACGGGCGGAGTGGATAGAACGACATCATATTTTCAACGGAACTGCAAATCGGAAGAAGTCGGAAAAGTACGGACTAACCGTCCACTTGTGCCATTGGTGTCATAACGAGCCGCCGCACGGGGTACATTACAATCAGGCAGTGGACACACGCTTAAAGCAAATCGGGCAAAAAGCGGCAATGGACGAGTATGGTTGGACGGTGGACGAGTTTAGGGAAATATTCGGAAAAAATTATTTATAAAACTATTGAAAAACTATTGACAAACACGGGACAGGGGTGTATAATAAGAGTAGAAACAAAGGAAAGGGCAATGCCCGAAGGAGTGTAAAATGACAAGACAAGAAATGATTAAGAAACTTGAAGAAATCAAAGAAGAAGTTGACTGGGATAACGACGGCGAGTTGACCGATTATGCACGAGAAAAGGCTTATATCGCGATTGACAGTGCGATTGAATATTTACAGGAAAATTACGGAGCGGAAAATGACTGAACAAGAACAAATAAAAATGTTGAATAAACTCAAAGCCGATATTGACCGCCTTAACACGATTGTTGAACGACTTGATGAACTTCTCGGGAAAGGCATAAACGATTATATAATGGGCATAGACGGCGTTGAGGGCTTAAAGGATATGTGGGAGCGTTCGGCGGTCAGGGAGTTAACGGACAAGGCAAAAGCGAAGTCTTATGTGAACAACTATGGCCGTGAAGTTGTAGAAATCGACAAAATTGACGAACTGTTAAAGGAGTATGAAGAATGAAAATCAAAGACGTTAAAATTGGAAGTAAATTCAAATTTGGGAAGATAGAGTTTGTAAAACTCGACAATGCTTACGGTGGTTGTTTGTGTCTTGCGACGGACATCTTATTTAAAAACCGCTTTGACGAGGACAGCGGAAACAACTGGGAAATATCAACGCTCCGACAGGAACTTATGAAAGTTATCGGAGATTATATCGACACAAGCGCATTAGTTCCGTTTGACAGAGATTTGATGACCGACGACGGAATGACTGATTACGGACATTGCACGGACACTGTATCGCTCTTAACTTGCGACGAATACCGCAAATATAGGAAACTTATCCCGAACTGCGGGGAATGGCATTGGACGATTACAGCGGACAGTGTGATATACTCGTACCTTGTTCGCTATGTCCGTTCAGACGGTTCACTGAGCCTCTACGATGCGTACTACGGATTCTTCGGGGTTCGTCCGCTTTGCGTTCTGACACCTAATACTATTGTGGAGGTGTAAAATGCCGAAGATAAAAGTTGAGGTCGAAGTGCCTCATGATTGCAAAGAATGCGACCATAGATATGGCAATAAGTGCTGGCTTTTTGACCGAGAATTAACTATGTATGACAATGGTGGCGATGATTGGGGCTTTATTCGTGGTGACGAGTGCAAACAAGCGGAGGTGGAAGAATGAAATCAGTTTTAATTAGTATTCGACCGCAATGGGTTGAGAAAATAGCAAACGGAGAAAAGACAATTGAAGTGCGGAAATCAGCACCGAAAGAAGTGCCGTTCAAGTGCTATATTTACGAAAGCAGAAATGGTGGTCATAGATGTAAACGTTGCAATGAAAAAGATAGTTGTTATTCGTATGCGCCAAAAAATGTAGGTTGCTATAACGGTAGTGGCAAAGTAATCGGCGAGTTCATCTGCGATAAGGTTGACGAATATAATTTCCACAACGGGCTGACCGAATTTAATTCAATGGGTTTACCGTCGAGAATTTACGGCTCTTACTTGATATTTGCAGATGATTATAAGTCAATGTGCTTATCGTATGACGAAGTAAAGAACTATGGCAAAGGTAAAACCCTTTACGGTTGGCACATAAGCGACTTGAAAATATACGACAAGCCGAAAGAGTTTAGCGAGTTTAGAAAGCCTTGCGACCGTTTTTTAGATTGTTGCACTTGCAGACGACTTGTACGCAATGAATATATGAGTTGTGATAACAAGATTACCCGTCCGCCGCTATCGTGGTGCTATGTTGAAGATTTAGGAGAAGAAAAATGAAACAAATCAGAGCGTTAAGAGCGAACGGCATAACTATGTTAATATCCTCGGTTATAACAGCCGTATGTGTCGGGGTGTGTTGGAAACATTTTCCGATTGCGGTGCAAGTAATATACATCTGCATATCGGTGATGTTTGCGGTGTTCGGCGGAGTAATAGTCGGACGGAGTATTTGGTTGACAAAACAAGTAAAGGAGAATAGAAAATGAACAACATATCAATATCAGGAAGATTGACAAGAGACGTGGACTTATCGGAAACGGTAAGCGGAGCTGTGAACGCAAGATTTAGCGTAGCGGTACAAGACGGCAAAGACAAGACGGACTTTTTCGTATGTGTTGCGTGGGACGACAAGGCAAAGTCAATCGCAAAGTATTTCAAGAAAGGAAGCCCCATAGAAATATACGGCTCGATGAACAGTTTTACGACGGACACGCGCACGAATTGGGCAATCACGGTCAGGGGTTGGAACTTTGTTCCCTCGAAGAAAGAAGATGAAGTAGAAACGCCATTTTAAGAGGTGAGTATGTTATCGGACGAACAGCGCGAAACTATTGAGAATAGTTTATGGGTTGTGAACACTGCGCTTAAAAATCAAGGGCTGTCGAGCGACGAAGATTTGAGGCAAAGTGCAATCTTATATATGTGTACTTGTTTAGAAAGGTACGACGAGAGCAAGCACGCGAAGTGGACGACTTATGCTTATAAGAGCGTGTACTTCTACATTAAAAGACTGCACAACAAAGAAATCAAGACAAGCAATCGGCAAGCCCCCCTTGACCTTGCACCCGCCTTAAAAGACGCGGAAATGATAGACGAGAGTATTATTATCATCAACAAGATAAAAGGGCGTTGTGAGCCCGTAGAGCGGCAAATAATAGACCTTAAATTACAGGGCTATGACAGCAAAGCCATCGGCGCAATAATCGGGTGCAGTAACAACACGGTCATCAAACATTTTAGGACGGTCAAGGAAAAGGCGCAGGAAGTCGCAGAAGAATACGCCCCTTAATAGGGAAAAAAAGAGCGGTTAAAAAAAAGACACCCCCCCTTAATACGATAGAAAAAATCGTTGGGCGGGGGTTTTGTTTTTGGAAAAATGCAAACGAGGCGCCTTAATAGAAAAAAAAGAGCCGACGGGGTATATCCTTTTTGATATGGTGATATATCGAAATTGATATGTGAGGGGTATATAAAAATTGATATGGCGGTATATCAAAAAAGTTATTGACAAACTATTGACAACCGCCGCCGCCCGTGGTATTATTAAGACAATAAAACAAGGGCGCAAGCCCGAAAGGAGTAAAAAATGATTAGCGAAATTATTAAAACCAAAAACGCCAAAACATTGGCATATTATGATACGCCGTACACAAAGGCAACCGAAAACGGTTTTGTGTTTAATATAATCGAATGGCGCGACAAATCAACAAATCAAGAGGTTTACGAAGTGCGCCTTGGATATTTAGGCGACGAGAAAATAACGCCCGTTCTGACTTTATACAAAGCGAATAAATACAGCGCGGCTATCGACTATCTGAAAGCCATTGAAAACAACGCAAGCGACATTTATATTTTTGAAAATAAAAACTAAACAAACCGCCCGCCCGTGGGCATAAACGCGGGCAAAGGAGTTTTAAGTATGAAAACATTAAACGAAATCAAAAAGGAAATAGAAGCAAATCAGGAAGTAAAACGCGCGAACGACGCGGAACGCGAAAAAGCCAACAACGCTTTTATAAGCGCGCACAAAGCGCACGACCGCGAAGCGGCGGGGCTTGCGTCGCTTGAAATTGAAAAATTACAGAAAAACGCCGAACGCATAAGCGCCCGCGGGAAAGTTCTAACTAATAATTATAATTATATACTTGTCGAAACGGGCAAAAACGCGCTTGCGGAAATCATAAAAAAATACGACGGCAAAAAACACGGCGAGAAAACCGCCGAAAAGATCCGCGACGAAATGCGCGGAAAGGGTTTTTCGTTTTATTTTCCAACTAATTATTTTACACAGGTAAAAGACAGTATATCAATAAACGAGCGCGGAGCGTATGGGCGCGGGGTTGACATTTGGACAAAAAACCGCGCGAAAATCATTGACGAAAACAACACAATACACGCGGAAGCCGTCGCGGAACTTGTTAGCCCATATAAATATATTGACAATATCGAAAAATACCTTGACGAAATCGAGCGACTGACCGCCGAAACCCGAAAAGCGTTTGACGCGGCGAACGCGAAAGCGCACGAATTAAACGAAATCGCGGTCGAGGGTTTGAAATGGCGCGACTGACCGCGCAACCCGTCGCGGCGGGTAAAAATAGAGTTTAGGCTGCGAGCGTCTGACGGTGGGAGCGTCCCGCCGTTGGGATACTACAAAATAAAGGAGTAAAAAACAATGATTGAACGAATGACAACGAGAACTAACAAAAACGGCAACGCGTTACAAATTGAGATTGACCACGAGGCGCACACGGTGGAGCGGGGCTATTTCCTTTTTCGGCGAGATAGCGACGCTATAACGGCAACAAAAAGCGACATTGACCGCTATGCCGACCGCCTTATTAAAAGCGGCTATACGAGAATATAAGGGGGCATATTATGAAAGAATATAAGACATACAAGGCGGCGGAACGCAACGCCGAAAAAAAGGGCTTGCGCCTTGCGGAATATGGCGCACTATCGTACGGCAAGGGCTATGCTTACTGGAATAAAAGCGGAAACCGCAACGACCGCGCGGCGGTATATTGCGAATACAAGTTTGACGCTAACGGGCGCGCAATTTAGGAGGGCGAAAAAATGAAATACATTTACATTGTATCAGACATTATCAACACGAGCCAGAGATATTGCATAGCGGAGCGCATCCCGTGCGACGTGGATATATTGCACTTTTTGAACCACTCAGGGCGCGCGGGCAAGGTATTACACGCCTACCCGTGCGGGACGTGGGCGGAGGCGCAAAAACTTGCGAAGGAGTGGAACGCGGAAAAATGAAGATAGACATTGACGAATTGCGGGAGGCGTTAGGCGAGAAAAAGCCCGACGAAAAAATCGAGATAGAACGGGAGAAATTGAAACTTGCGCGGGAGCGTTTGGACTTTGAGAAAGAGAAGCACCGAGACAAGGAACGCCGAGCCGAGGCACAAAACAAGCCGCCAGAACGCGACGGGCGCGCGTGGGTTATATCCCTATCAATTACGGCGTTTATTTTGCTTATAAGCCTTGCTTTTGCCGTTTGGACGCTATCCCGGTTTTAACTTAAAATATATATAAACATAAAGGGCAGTAAAAAGCCCTTTTTTTGCGCCCATTTTTTCCCCTTCCTTGTTATATATTACCTTATCTATTATCTCATATCTTTTATCTATTATTTTTATTATTTATTTTATTATTAGAAGCACTTACTTTGAGTAATAACTATAAGTATATTACTAGTACTTGCTTTTTTTAAGAAAGAGAAAGAAAGAAAAGAATTATGCTTTTACAGAAAAAAGAAAAAGAAGAAAGAAATATATAAAGAAAGAATGAAAAAGAAAAAAGAGTTTTTTCGGATAAGAAAAGACCGAAAGAGAAAGAACGGAGCCAACGCGCGCGCGTGTGTGTACGTACACATAGACAGGACAGCCCGCGACCGTTTGCCGCTTTTCAGACAAGAGAGAAGAGAAGAGCCGTTGACTGGTTTTCATCCCGACCCGAGTTTTGTTTTCTAAACAACGCTTTTTCACTTTAATGTGCTAAACTAATGATAGACACTTTGTTGATTTAGTGCGCTAAACAAGAGCCGAGACCGTCAGCACTTTTTCGCTTTATCGTACTAAACAGGCGGCGGACACTTTAACGCATTGAAGTAAGTTTTGTTTTCTAAACATCGGAAAGACGCTTGCCGTTACTTTTACGCTTTAACGCATTAAAGTGATGTATCCGAACACAGCCGAGCCGACTTTGTTTTGTTTTCTAAACTTTGCCCTTACGCGTGCGCGTGCGTGTGTATATGTACACAAACCCACCCGCCGCCGACATCAGAAAACAACCAAGAAAGGCGCAGTTACCGTTTTAAAGCCCTACAAGGCGGCTACAAGGCATTTTATGGGCGCGATAGATAGATTTATCATCCGACACCTTTTCGTGTCATACAAGGGCATTTACGGGCGCGGGAGAGAGCGAGGATAGACCCCCCATACCCCCCCAAGGTATCAGAGGGAATGGCAGGGTGCCCATTTTAACCCGACCTATATAGGGGATATAGAGCAAGGCGTATAATAATAAATAGGAGGCGGATATGAAGAGATACGCGTGTTTTACGGTAGATGAGCAAAAGGCGTACGAGGGGCTGAACGAAAAGCAGCGGAAGTACGTGGATTTTAGGGGGCAAGGGTACGGGAAGGCGCAGTCGTACAAGATGAGTGGGTACGGGGCGAAGAACGTAAGTCAAGCGGCGTGGATAATGGAGCGGGACAACAAGGTAATGAGCGACCTTATAGAGCGGTTGTTGGCGAACAGGCGGGCGAAGGAACTCACGGAGAAGGAGAGTTTGTTAAACAGGCAGGTGGACGCGCTGGCGTTGCAGGATAAGGCGGAGAAGTTGTTGCAGACGATAGACGGGGCGGACGGAGAGACGGCGAGGCGGATACAATTTTATCGGGACATACTTAACGGCAAGATAAAGAGTTACAAGAAGACGACGACGAAAGACGAGAACGGGAAGATTAAGTCGGTCAAGATTGAGGAAGTGGACGATGTAGACGTGCGAATTAAGGCGCGGAAGGAACTTGACCGCATATTGGGGCTGAATATGTTGCCGAACATTGACAACTTGCAGATAGGCGGGATAACGGTGAACATTGTTGACGCGAGCAAAAAGGAAGAGTTGGAAGACGAGCGCAATAAGGTTGTGCTGGAAACGAAAGATTTTGTGGTAGAAGATGGACAAGGAACTGTTGAATAATAACGGGTTGTCGGCGGACAATTTGCTGATACCCGATGTGTATAAAGAGATTTTTTACGACAATTACAGGTATTTTGTTTTGTCGTCGGGGCGTATATCGGGCAAGACGAGTATTCTTGTGGCTATTTGGTGGGTGTTCATAAACAAATATCCTGACAGGGACATTGTGTTTTTGCAGGCGACGGCGACGGAAATTAAGGACAGTATCATCAACGAGATTGAGAAGTTTTTGAAGAACTCGAACTACGATGTGGGCGACGATGTGTCGTGCGACTGGTACATTCCGAAGTCCCACGATAGAGTGGTGCATAAGGGGCAGCAAGGCGGGACGTTCTTCTATCCTATTACGGACAGTAAGGGCGGACAAAGGACAAGAGGTATTTCGACGAAGAATAAACTGTCTTTGGTGCTGTTTGAAGAAGCGCAGAAAAATAAGGACGCGAACGTGGTTGAGCAGTCTATTGCGACTTTTATTCGCCAACTGGATATGGAAGCGAAAATGATTGTCGTAGGCAACAGCGAAACGATAGGACACTGGTTTATAGACTTTGTAAACGAGAAAAAACAAGACCCCGAATGGTGTTATATTTATGCGAATTGCTATAATATATGGGAACTGTTAAACGAACAAACGCGAAACTACATTGAGAACTACAAGAAGGTCAACTACACCGAGTTTAGGCGAATGTTTTTGGGCGACATATTCGCAAGCACGAGCGACGTTGTTTTCCCGCAGTTTACAAGAGATAAGAACTACAAGAGAGCCTATCAGTTAGACGAACACTACATTGTTACTCTTATTATAGGCATAGACCACGCGACCGCGAATGATACGTTTTTCGTTACGCCTGTTGCAATACTCGATGACGGAACGGCGCAAACGCTTGAAGTGTGCTATGACGACCCGTCGGAAACGAACAAAACTCTTGCGCCGACAGAACAGTGCGATTTGTTGGACGAGTTTTTGGGCTTTTTGGACGATAAGTACGGGATAGCGTATAATCAACTGCATACCATTTTGAGCGTAGACGGCGCGGCAAGCCCGTTTATTGCACAATTAAAGCACTTGAAAAAAACATCGCCGAGAAAGAAAATGTGGAAGTATATCGACATTAAAGGCTTTACGATGAAGAAGAAAGACGTCAACCTCGGCATAATAAAGAATGCTTTTGCATATAATGTGCTTACTATCCTTAACGAGGGTACGTCTATGTGGAACGGTGAGCCGAATAAACATAGGCTTGTGAAAGAGATTGAGGCACAAAGATACAAAAAAGGCAAGTTAGACCCGAGTATTAAGAACGACGGGTGCGATAGTTTAGAGTACGCGCTTGTGCCGTATTACAGTAATTGCTATAACCTTTCTTTCCCGATACGAAAGAGAAACTACGAGCAAGAAGCGCATTACACCGACATTAAAAAGTTAGCAGGCTTTAAGAAATAAGGAGAATTTGTATGGACGAAAAAAGGGCACAACAGTTAGCGGAACAAAGAACCGCCGACAATCTTATGAATTTCATTATAGCAAAGACTTTTTCCCGACACGCCAAGATGACCGAAGAAGAATTTTTGAAAGACATCGGCTTTGAGGGCTCGGGGAAAACCGAAGACGAGGCGGTGCGAATTGCTTTCCTCAATGTTCTTACGGAAACCACAAAACAACTTATCCAAGCGAAACAGAGTTTTAGGAACGCAAGCGCATTGATGAAACTTTACTTGACCGATGACACAATAACCGAAAAAGGAGAATAATATGGAAAACATTAAAACCGAAGGTGGCAATATCGACAGAGAAGTCCTTGATGTAATGAAACAAGACGACATTTTATCCGCAATCAGCGACCAAACGCAAGCAAATAGGCTTATCCTTAACTGTTTTTGTGAGTTTTTAAGCGAAATTAAGGGTTTGCGCCAAGACTTTGACGAGTTTATGCAACTCGTTTCAGTGTGTTCGAGCGACAAACTCGCCGCGTTCTTTAAGGAACTGCAAACAAATGTAGTAAAAGAAGAACAAAGACAAGCAACAAGAAAGAAAATAAGCCAAAGTCATAAAAAAGCACAAAAATAAGGAGATTGCTTATGAGCCAACAAATTATTGATATTGATACAGTGGGCTTTAACGATAATACGCTCGGAAATTACTTTGATTTCTATGTGAATAACACGTTTTATCTTTTAGCCCCCGAGTATTATTACTCTTTCTATGCTATTTATCTTAACAGGTGCTTGGCGTGCTATGACGGGTGGGTAAACGGTTTCCACAACAAGCAAAGCGGACTTGTTCCGCAAAGAATGTTGCAAAGCATTGCTACGGGCTTGAACAATATGCTTTTTGCACACGGCATTGATTTCAGCGGTATCGGGGCAGATTATCAGTTCGCTACGCAATGGGCAAAGAGAACAAAGTTTTATAAGGCTATCAAAAAAGCGCATAAATTTGCCATAGCAGGCGGAACTTCCTTGCTTAAACTCAATAGGAGCGACAAGGAACTCTATGCAACCGCGCATAGAATAGACACTTTCTTTGCAGATATAGACCCCAACGGAAAGGTTATAAGCGTAAAAGTGTTCTTTGACGCTGTGCATAATACAAATTCGAGCGGTGGCAAAGACCATTACGGTATTTGCGAAGAAAGATATTTCAACGAAGAAAACAAACCCTGTGTAAAGGCAAGTATTTACAAAGCCTCCGCAAACCTGCAAACCGAAGTCCAAAGTCGTCCAAAGACAAATTCGACACGCGTAAACTGGAAAAATCTCCCGCCCAAAATAAAAGAATACGCGAAGTCCCATTTCCCCAGCATTGTTTTGGACGAAGAACAATACTTGCCTTTCACAAACTCATTAGGGTGCTATCTTCTCCGCTTTACGGACGATATACCGCAAATTCCCAACACGCAGTTCGGACAACCTATCGGCGATATATTGTTTACGGAAAACTTCCAGTACGACCAGATGAAATACTTTGAGAAGAACGAAGTTGACCTTGCAAGAGCAAGAGCGTTAGTCCCCGAAGAGTTTTGGAACAAAGACGACCCCGCGTATGAAGACAGGGCGTTGAGCGAAAGGTTTTATCAGAAGATTGCGAGCATAAACGGCGATAGTGATAAAATCACGCCTATTCAGTTTTTGCTCCGCGGCGACGATATGCGTACGCAAATGGAGAACATCTACAAAGACTGTGCGTTCAAACTCAACGTGTCCGCAAGTTCGATTGCCTCTTTTTTGAGCGAGGGCGCAGGCGCAAGAACGGCTACCGAGATTGTCAGCGAGAGAACAAAGAGTGATACGTGGCTGAAAGGACAAATTCAACTCAATGCTCCCGAAATCAACGAACTTTTGAGGGAAATGATGTACTATTACAACCACGGTCCTGTCGAAATAATCTTGAAAGCGGAAGACCAAGCACCTTTTATCGAAAGGCAAAAGGCAAACGGCGACAGTTTCAGCGCAGGCAATATGAGCGAAGAATTGTACGTCAAGATGACCTACGGCAACGCCTTAACCAAAGACGAACAAGACCGCGAAATTGCGTATCTTAAAGAAACAAAAGCAAGGCGCGACAAACAGCAAGATACTATGTTGTCATCGTGGAATAAATAGTTTTTTTTGAGAAAGGCGTATAATAATATATAAAAGCGCACGAAAGCACAAAGGTAAGTAGTGTAAATGCTTTACGGCTCTAAAAAAGACGACTGCCGAAGAGCAATACGCCGTTCGCAAGTTGGTAGAAGATTTTTCGATGAAACCAAAGACGAAATTAAGCAGAAATCTAATAAAAAAGGAGTAAAACTATGTGGAAGATTAAAGCAACGGAAAAAACAACGGAAGTCCCCGAGGCGGAACAGAAAAAACAAGAAGAAAAGGTAGAAGAACAGCCTGTCGCAGAAGAAAAGCCTGTTGAAGAAGAACAGACCAAAAAAGAAGAGGTTGTGGAAAAACAAACTGCCAAAGAAGAACCCAAACCTGAAAACCCCGAGGTACAAGAAGTTGAACCCGTAGGGAACGGTGTTCGTATTGAAGACCTTGTAACAAAAGACGAACTTATGGAAAGATTGTCCGCGTTTGAGGCAAAATTCGACGCGCTTGTCAAAGAAAACACCGACCTTAAAGACCAACTCGCAAAGTCGCAAGAAGAAACTAACGGCTTAAAAGACAAATACGAAAACAAAGACTTTGGCAACATAAGTCGTCAAGGCGTTATCGAAAAGGATAAGTACGCAAACGAAACCTTTGACAATTATGCGAAACAGTTTTTGTAAAAACTAATTCAATTATAAGGAGATACAACTATGGCATTCAAAGCAGTAAACGGGTTTGACGTTGAACACGCAAGTTCAATGTTAGTATATGAAAATATTTTCCCCGAAATTCAACACATCAACGGAAAAGGCGTTGTCGATAAGTACACCAAGACGGAAGACGTTGAGGACGTTACTTACATCGACGTTATGAGGGTATTGCCCTATGCTCCGAGATTTAGACAACTCGGCGCGACCAACAACGGCTCTTACCACAACCAGAAGAACGAGGGCGGTTTCAACAACGCTCCGCAGTCAACCAAATACACTATTCCCGTTGACTTGATTTACGACGAAGGCGTGGCAATCACTTCCTCGCAAATCTATTCCAACCCCATCGCGCTGAAACAGGTCGTCCTTGCACAACTTGTCAAAACGGCGGGTATGTCTATCAACATCATCACCTACGCAAAACAAATCGAAGGCTTCTTCCGTAACGGCGATAACTTCGACAAAGGTATGAAACATCAGGTCGGCGCGATTGCCGCAGGGGATATTTCAGCAGACGAAATCGCAAGTTCTGTCTTTGCATTTGACCCCACAGTCGGCGCAACGGACGCAAACAGCGCACCTAATGCATTCCTTTCGGCAAACGAAGAATTCAACGACGGTATTCCCGAAATCGGCGCATTTACCGTTCCCGCAGACGAAAGACAGGGCTTTATCACCCCGCAACTCAACAAACTCTTAAAGAGCCAGTATTTGCAGAACGCAAGCGAAGCATCGGCGCGTATTCTTGCAACGGGCTTTATGAACCCGTTCTCTGGACAAGAAACCGCTCGTATCGACAGCAGAACTGGCTTGTGCGGTATGTATGACGGCGTTGATATGTTCATCTTCAACAAAGTTACGAGAAAATTCGTATATGTTGCTCTGGGCATTCTCGGCACTACAAACGACGCGGACGAAACGACCGCCGCAGTTCGTGGCTTGCTTGATAGCCTTGCTGGTATGATTGTTTACGGCGCAGGCACTTGCCGTGGTATTGTCGGACCGTCCGTAACCGCGAACCCCAACACCTATTTCGGTGGCGTGTACATTCTCCCCAAGATGAAAGTCGGCGTAGAAGTGTTGCACGGTGGCACGATTAAAGTTCTCCAAGACGCAGGCGCAAACCTTGCTAACAAATGGACGGCGGCAAACATTGCTTCGATTATGAACAAAATCAAGTTCACGCCGATTGACGGCAAAGTCGTAACGGGCAACTCCGCTGTTGCAGGCTTTAACGACGGCACGACCAATTAAGGCTAATTCAAAGAAGTGGTAGGGATAATCTCCCTACCATTTTTTTTACCCAAGGCGTATAATATAATATAAAGGAGAATTATTATGGCAAAGATAGCACGATGTGGGTATGGCTCGAAAGGGCAAGGTTTAGGTAAAACCGTTGACGGATATACATATATTGTCAATGACAATGTTAGGTCGGGCGACAAAATTCAAGTTATTGCCACCGCAAGGGACGGGAAAAAATTTGCCACGACCGCTGTTCCGCTTAAAATGCAAATACACTCGGAAAATACCTTAAAGGGCAAACTTATGAAAGAGGAAGCCGAAAGCAAGGGCAAGGAAGTTTTGCAGTCTTATTCGGGCAAAGAACTCGGCACAAAAGGCGAGAAAACCGTCCCCGAACAGTCGCCTATCGAGGGTATTAAGCCACAAAGCGAATATACTTTGAGAACAAGAGCGGGCAACATTGAACAGTATATGCAAACGCACCCCGACACCAAACTCACTAAACACGCGCAAGAAACTTACGAGAGTTATTCAAAACAATTCATAAAAGGAGAATAACAATGGCATACATTGCACCGTTTTACACAAAAGAACAAATAGACATTATGGGCGAAGATTTGTTGCACTATCCGTTCAGCGATGATGACGCGGTTTATATCGGTTTAGACCACCAATACGAACTTACGAGCAAGTATTTTCAAGAAAGGGGAAGAAATCTCGAAGTCGAAATTGACGGCAATCAACCCGATAAGGTTAGGATATGGCTGACCGCTTTGAGAAGAAAGTTTTACACCAAAATTTACAATACGAACAAAAGCACGCGTCAACAACTTAACTACATAATCGCAGTACGCGGAATAAGGGGCTACACGCCCTTTGAATACCGCCAAGCCTTTTTGGAGGCAATGTTTATCGAGGGAGAGTATTTGCTCGATAACGGCGATATTTCGGGTGTTGCGGGCATAGACCTTGACACTATGCAAAATATGAGCGAAGATGTTGTGCGTAATCAAGAACGCGACTTCCACAAGGACGCAATCGAAATGCTGAAAACGCTCGGACTGCGCTATTACGGGAAATACAATGTTATCCCGCAAGGCGCGGAATGGTAGGTAAGTTATGAAGATGAAATTTAAGTCAACCGCAAAACTGCCTAAGGGCTTGCTTTATAGGCGGTTTATCGGGCTTGAAAAGAGCATAAACCTTACGATTGTCTATAAAACCGACGACGGGAAATTTTGGACTTTCGACAACGAAACTTTGACTTTCTCGCAAACCCCGAAAGCCGATGGCGAAATCGTTACGGTTGAAACCAATAAAACCATTTTGAAATATCAATCAACATATTTCAGATACGACGGTATTGCGTGGGAAACTCTGACCGAATTGCCCGAAAATATTGTGTTGCTCAACGCAAGTTTTAACAACATAAGCCGATACCAAACTAACAAATATTACTATGTGGGCAGTTTTGACTTTATGATTAAAGGGGCGGTCGAGGGGACTACGGCACAATTTATCAAGGGCAATATTATTCCTTTGTCGTCGATGAATATTAAGTATTTTACCGACGATATTACAATAAACCACGATGACCTTGTTGTCGTTGGTAAACGCTTGTTTTCCGTCGAAGATACCGAAATGGATATTAAGTATAACCCGAAACCCTACAAAGTGTATTTCGCCACACTAAACAGCATTTTATAGAATTATGGCAAACCGATTTTCGCAAAACTTTACACTTGTCGATATTTTTAACAATAAGAAACTGCGGAACAAAATTCCGCTGATAAACTATCGCGAAAAGGAACTCGAAAACGGTAAGATTTCAAGGCGCACGAACGCAAAGACCGTAAATAGGCAAGTGTTTGACACCGCAAAATCGAGCGCAAGACCGTTCTATAACCCTATGGTTGCAAGCCAAAGCGGGGACAAACTTATTATCGGCGGAGAATTGCGGATAAACAGCGAACTCGAAGATGTTGTTGACGCGGTTTACAATGGCTTGTTGGCGAAGAAGCAAATTCTCATATTTACGGCAAACAATGCCGATATGATAAGAGACGCGCTAAAAGAGGCGGAAAAGAACAAGCGAAATTATGGCATACAGTGCAAACTATACCTGCGCGTGCAGTCTATGCAACAGATTGAAGGAATGACCGAAAAGCAAGTCGCGTATCTTATGAACGACATTATGGAGAACATTGTGTACAGCGACGATTTTATTGCCACTCAAAAGAAGTGGAATGTGCAAGAAATGGCAGTCAAAAGCCCATACACTTATGAGCAACGCAAAGAACAGTGGCAACAAAAGGTAGGAATAAAATGAGAACTATTTTCACACTTTCTGACATTAAAAACATAATCGACACAATCTTTAACGGCAACCTTTGGGCTTCAAAGCGCACTAACGGCAAGATTGTTTACAATAACCCGAATAGCGAAAACATTGTGCTTATTGACGAAGATAGCGGAAAGCAGACCGAGGTCGATATTGCACAATACTTGAACATAGAATTTTACAAGTGGAAAGACCGCCTTGTCGCAGTCGAAGAACAAACCTTTGAGGAAGACCAAAGCCTTTCAGTGTTGGACGACTGGGTGAGGAGCCTTAACTTTTCGATGAACCAAGCGTATGCGTTGGTGGAAAAAACCGACAGCGAAGTTGTTGCAAGTCAAGACATTGACAGCGCGACCATTTTAGGGCGAATTACTTTCCTTATACAAGCCGACAAAATCAATAACCTTGACTATTATATTTCAAAATTACGGAACATTTTTTTGGGAAACCCGCAAGACATACAAAACTCTTACGGCGATATTATCAAGGCGTATATTTTGTTGGGCGACTTGACATACGAACAAGAGCCGTTTATGACGCCTTTGGGAGAAACGGTTGTTGTCGCAAGCAATTTTAAGATAAGTTATCTTGCAAACGCGTTGTCTTATGGTGATACCGAAGTCGAAATCTCACTTAACGGCGACGATGAGTACGACGAAAACGGCAATATTGTCGGGGAAACAAAATATCTTTCAATGCCCATAACAAAGGCGACTTTGGAAAACTTTTTTACCACTACCCCGCTTGCAACGCAAAATCGTCCCGACTTAACGGGCTTTTTGGCACAATCTTTAACAACCGCGAAAACATTGTCTTTCTACGACTTCAATAAACCGCTTACAATGGCTTTTAACGACCTTTTTTGGCGTTGTGGGTGCGTTATGTATGACGGCAAGGAAGAAGCCGTTAAAGACGTGAATATCCCCGTTTATATCCGTATAAAGAGCAACGGGCATACTTATGTGTACAAAGATGTTATAGAGCGGATGCAAAAGGTTTTAACGAACAACGATTTCAACATTTCAAGCATTACTACAAAAGGTTGGGGCAAGATAAGGAGATAGGCAATGTTATATCAGCAAGGTACGCAAAGAATAGAAGTTATTGTGCGGAAAGACACGGGGCTTGCAAACAAAGGCGCGAACGAAAAACCCGCCGACCAAGTGTCCGAAAGTCAACCGACATCGACCTCTTCCACAAAACAAGCAGATACTTACGCGCAGTCAAAACAGTTTCTCCGCGTAAACATTACGCACGGAATTGCGGTAAGCAAACAACTTGTCGGCGCAAGCATAAATTATGCACTTCAAGGGTTGGGCGACAAGTACGGCGACCAGTCGTTGCAAGAAAACATTTCAAGGACTTATGAGATATATCAAGACGGAACAAACTTTGCCTCGTCGGTAGCAATGGGCGCGACCTATGGGGCGGCGGGCGGACCGTTGGGCATTGCGTTGGGTGCCGCGTTTGGGCTTATTTCTGCCACTACGTCGATTGCTTTCAAGTATGCGGGGCGAGAAAGGGACTTTAATTACAAAGTGTTCAAAGAGAACAACGCAATCGAATACAGCAGAGCAAGGGCGAGCATAAACCTTACGGCAGGGAGATTGAGATAAATGTTTACGATAAAGATATACAAATACGACAGCACGAAAGACGGGTACAGGGGCGAAGATTTTTCGCGCTTTCTTTCGCAAGGGCAAGATGTTACCGAGGATATTACTCAAATTCTCGATACTTCCGAGATTACGCTTTTCGGGCTGACTACAAAAACTGCGTTTGAACCCGAAACAAAATTCATCGTAGATATACTCGAAAACGGGACAATCGTTGAAACGATACATAGATGTGTTTCAAGAGATATTGTCAATCAACCCGTATTGAGCGACGAAACCTATTTCGACCATCACATTTCGTTGATTGAGCCGAGCGTTGTGGCGCAAAAAAGGCTCGTGGACAATATTGCAAGCACTTATAAACTGAAAGATGTTTCGTTGGAAGAAGTGCCTGCGTTTCCTGATACCACGGCAACTTTTGACTTTGTACAAAAGAATTTCACGCCCGCTAAAAAATTCGGCACTTTTTCGGAGGTAATAGAAGATACTGTTGCTCATAAGATAACGCGTTATTATAATGTTTCGGGTAAGAAGTTTGGCATATCGGGAACGCCGAAAGTCCTTAACGACAAAGACGAAGAATTTACTACAATATACAACAATATTGACAAATTTAAGAACGATGACGGGACTTACTCGGCAAGATTTGTAATACCAAAAGTACAAATATATTGTGGCGCAGATAATTCAACGACAACTTGGGGCGGGGTTGGCTATGCTTCACTTGACTATTCAATAAAAGAATACACATTAAACGATACACTTAAAAGACAATGGAGCGGGACTATTATATCCAACTCCGAACTTAAAGGATACGGCGTTACTATCCCTACAAGGGATATTAAAGGCGGGGAATGGGTATTAGAGAGCCTTGAAAAGAGCATTGATATTAGCGGTGCGCTTCAACAAGACCTCTATTATAAAAAATACACGGACACTTCTGCGCCCGCGCCGTCTTATATTACTCAAAAAATAGATATTAAAAAGGACTACCGCTATGAAATTACGTTTTCGCTTCATCAATTCGATGATAATATTCCCGCAGGATATGGGGATAGGGTACATAAATTCACTGGCGCAATGCCAAGTTATTATCAAGAATATTATCTGGAACGCAATGTCGTCTACATAGGAAGTACAACTCAAACGCAGTCTACCACAAACCTTTATATGACCGCGCAAAACACGAGCGGGAAAGCCTCGTTCATTACTTACGGCGTAGATACGAAAGAAATCGTTTACTCTTCATCAACGCCGTATTCCGCGCTTGCTTTGTTGCAAAAGGCAGTGGTAAATTCGGGGCTTTATGAGAAAAAAGACGGCGTGTATATCGCGGATATAAACAATTCCACCTTGCCGTTCTATGTGGACGAGAACTTTATTGACGAACTAAACTCGACTGTTATCATCGAGAACTTTTACAACCAAAAAAACCTTTGGGAAATTATGGTGGAAGTGGGCAACTACATTCACGCTATCCCCGAGTTAGTATTTGGCACGGACGACCGATTTATGATAACTTTCAATCGTTTAGGGCGCACGGACGAGCAACACAAAGACGGGACAAAGGTGTCGCTTTTTAACAGCCGAAGCGTTGAGGACTACATAAGTGCGACTTCTTCCTACATTACGAATATGGTGCAATTAGGCGGATATGTGGAAGAATGGGTGTCGCCGAAAACAACGCACGAGCAACTGTTGGTGTCGAACGATACGGCGCAGATTATTGTGTCAAAGCCTATTATCGAACTGTTGGATATTAAAGTTAGGCGGAACAGCGACGGCGCGATTGCCGACTTGACCGAATATATCTATGAAGAGAACGTTTACAAAACGCTTTCGATTGATTATACGGTTATCCCGAATAGGGGCATTGCGCTTTATTACAAACTCGGCACGAACATAATCGCGGGCGGGGACTATCAACTTCCGCAAGCGAACACGAACATTTATACCGATTATGCGATTAAAAAGGCGATTTATAGCGCATTTAATGGCTACCCTGTACTCGCGCCCGCTCCCCAAAGTGGGTATTGGACGAATTACAAAGTCAACGATTATTCGTTCTTTGTGAGATACAGGACGAAAGACAGCGTACGCCAAAACCATATCCGTCCCGATTTACGCAAATATTTGCTGAACTCAAAGTGGGATAGATACCCCGAACACAATCAATTTAACAACCAAACGGACGTTGTTATTGACAGCATAAAATTCGGCAATCAGATGTACGGAAAACTCATAAGAACGGGCAACAATACGTACGAAAAAACCGAATGGAACGACAGTTGGGACAACATAAAGCACAAAGGCGAATTATACCGCATAGACGGCGAACTTTACTATGTGGCGAAGGTTACGCATACAATCTATCATTCGTGCATTATAAGCAAGATAACATTCAGCAAAGACTACAACGAGTTGAGCAATATCATCGGTATTCCGAGTGAGCCGAGATTTTACGAGATAAGCGAACAAAGCCTTATTTGGCGCGAATTTGCCATAAATGACTTGTTATTGCTGACCGACGACGAAACGCAACTTGCATACAACGGAAACTATGTGTTGGACTACAACCATTTGGCAAGCCTTATTGCAGGCGAGGGGACGGACTTTGCGAAATATGCCGTTACCGTTTTTAAGGGCGACAAAGACACGAGCGGGTACGACCAAACCGTTGGGCAAAGCGACCTTTATCTTGAAGTTATCAACCCGATAAACGCGTATTCGAGCGAAACGACCTTGACCTACGAATACGATATGGAAGATAACTATTCTGCGGGCAACAAAGTTATCGCCACGGAACAGATAAGCAACGAAACGCCGAGCAAAGGCTCTTATAACTCGTTGTGGGCGGTTAAGTACACGGATATATACGGACGCGCTTCTTTAATAGACTTCTACATTTTAGGGAGCATCGGCACGCCGACACCCGCTGAAATTATGGCGTTCCCCGAGTGTCCGATTACGACAAAGGACAATTCGGCAAGCAACTTTATCGGAAAACAAGATGTGCTTGCGACGAACGTTAGAGCGTTTGATACTAACTTTAACGGGCGAGGGATAGGCTTGTTGAAAGACTGTCGTGAAGCGATTTCCGTGAACTACAACTTGCAAATGGTAACGAATAGCGACACTTTTGTGATTTCGCCTTATGTGTTCTTGCCGAGAAAAAGCAATGTACGCATAGTTTTGCTTGCGGAAGAAGTGAACAAACTTTCGACGGGCTTTATCAACAACAGTGTTATCATAACACCTACGGACAAGAACGGGGCTTTAATGGACAAATATTTCACTTTTGCGATAGACAAGTCGCAGACGGCGCAAAACCCGCTAAACAGTGAAAAGACGGTCGTTACGCAATTTGGCATAGACCTTGCGAGCGTATTGCAGAATGTGTCCGATAATCACTTTGTGGACACCGAGGGCTATCAAAGAGTTAAGGCGATTGCTATTCTTTGCGATGTTGCGCTTAACCCCGATATTGGCGCAGAAAACCCGTCATTGCCGTACAAAACACAGTTTGTCATAGCAAGAAATATCCCCGAGAATTTTACAAGAGCGCAAGCACTTAAAAAGTGGGTATGGGGCGCACCGAACAAAGACGCGATATTCAAGAGAAAGCAATAATTTCTTCTATAAAGCGTATAATATAATAAAAAGATTTTTAACGAGGTTGAAATGAACACAATTAGAATTTATTTAACTGAAAGTGGCAGAATTGCCGATTTGCAAAAAGACTTCCCCCTTTATCAAGGGCAATTTCAAAACAAACTCTTAAACGTATTTGTGCCGACGAGCATACTTGCACCGATGTTTACGTCAAGCGGTGCTGTTTCGGCTGATTACGTGGCTTCTACGTCCACGAAAATAGGTATGACGTACACGGCTCGCGACGGCTCGATTAAGACCAGCAAAAACTATTATATGCGCTATCTTAAAACGCTTATGTACAAGGGCGTGGAATATGCGTTATACGAAAGAAAGTTGCCGAAAGAGTTTACTTTTTACGCGGGACAAGGCGAGAACTCTCCCGTGTTGATTATCAATGTTGTCAACATTGAACAGCAATCGGGCGACACGCCGCCTCTTGTGCTTTCGGTTATCACGAGCCAAACTTGCCATTTGGACGTTATGCAAAGTACGTTCCTTGATAGGGACGAATTAGACGAGCCGAGCGAACTCGAAAACTTGAACGCACAGGTGCAAGCCTTGAACGCTCTTATGCCGAAAAAGCAAGACAAGGAAGATGAGAACATTGCGCTTGAACAAGCACCTGCGGAAAAGACCGTTGTCGGGGCGATAAACAAACTCGGCGGGTTGGTAAAAACGGCGCAATCATCGGCGGACACGGCTCAACAGACCGCAGAAACCGCACAGACCACAGCGGACAACGCCACAACTTTGGCAAACAATGCTGTCGCAACGGCTAATAGTGCAGTCGTCACGGCAAACGAAGCAAAGACCACCGCGCAGACCGCCGAGAATAACGCGAACAGTGCGGTAGATAAGGCAAACGCCGCTGTCGGGAAAGCGAACGAAGCGATAATGAAAGCGGACGCAAAAGCGACTTCTATCGGCTTTATGACTGCAAAAGACGCAGTTACGGCATTGAACGGCTATCCGAGAACACAACTTAAAGGCGGCGACACTATTTGGATAGTTGAAGATGGAACGCCTGACCTTTGGGTGACGGAAGTAGCGCAAGAAAGCGTGCCGTATAACTATACGACAAAAGACAAATTCAATCAAGATTTGGTCGATAACAAAGTCTTGCAGATTGGGTATTTCAAGACGGCATATCAAGAAAGCGACGGCAAGCCTGTTACTATTGCGTGGCAAAACGTTTTGGTTAAGAGTACAGATTGGGTTGCAAGCACGGAATTTGCAGACTTCCCGTACGAGGCAAAAATCGAACTCACGGACTTTGTCGATTATACGACCGTTCCGCAAGTGGTATTCGATATTGCCGACACGATGAGCGGAAACTATGCACCTATTTGTAAATCGGGCGATAAGTGTGTTTATATTTACGGCAAAGTGCAAGATGAAATTACACTTAAAACGGTTATCACTTTTGCACCGAATGTCAATGGTGCGAGCGTAGTTGGCGGCGGATATAACAATCGCGGCAAATGGGTTGCAAGCACGACCTATGCGATTGACGACCTTGTTTATACCGACAATGGACAGTATGTGTGTATCGAGGGTATCACTTCGACCACTTCTCCCGAACAAGACACGCAACATTGGCAAGCGACTTTTGTTGCAACATCAGGAACGACGAAAAACGCACTGAAATTTAGCGGACAGAACACGGATGGAAGTGCTGTGCAAAAGACTTTTGACGGCTCTACGCCTGTGGAAGTAGCGTTCGACGAAAACACGATGACCGCAAAAGAAGTCAACGGTGTTTTGAAAGTTGGAGCGAAAGGAACTATCCCCGAAGCGTTACCGCAAGAAGCGAGTGCGTTGAAAAGTGGGAACCTGCCGACAAGTGGGTGGGAGAAAAAAGGTTACAAAACTTTTTGGGAAGGTAATGTTTCCTGTCCATCGAGTTCGTACAAATTGCTTGGAACCTCAAAAGAACTCGCAGATATTCTATATGCCGACAGTACAGCGTATCCGATTGCATATTGTTATGGAAGATATATGTCCGCTGGGGATAAGCAATTTAGTTATATAGTTGGTGATGTCTCAACTCCCGCACAAGGAAAGGGGTACAGGATGTCTCGTTATTCGTCAGACCCTACAATCGTTGTAACTCAGACTGGTGATATATACGCAAAAGGTGATAACGGAGCAAATACTGAACAATCCATCACATACAATAGAATTGGCACATCAACTGTTTCGCAACAGACCTACACCATCTCCGACACTTCCATAACCGCCAACAGTGACATCCTTATGGAACTCACCGACGACGGCGGAGTAAAGGCGTATGCTCTTGCAAACGGCAGTATTCAGGTTATCCGCGACACTGTGCCTACACAGCCTATCCCGTACACCTATAAGGTCAA
>OIXH01001712.1_pt1 | contig 23694 bp, 17 predicted proteins | sample 1587741 | NCBI WGS metagenome assembly OIXH01 (sample SAMEA3888916, study PRJEB22519) | human gut metagenome | biome: human gut; feature: human-associated habitat; material: faeces | place: Denmark | collected 2011 | reverse complement strand
ATGCGATAAGGTCCTCGTCTTCGTGTCCCCACGGGTAGCATGCGCGGTTGAACGGATCGCGGTAGCCCTCCATGCCGGCTTCGTCGCCGTAGTAGATGCACGGCACGCCCGGCAGCATAAACTGCAAAAACGCGGCAAGGCGCATGCGCTCAAGGCCGGTTTCGCGCTGCTCCGGGGAGAGCGTGTGCGCGCTTTGCCACTCGCGGCCGCGGCTGCCCGCCGGTTCGCCGCCGAGCACCGTCAAAGCGCGCTCCGTATCGTGCGTGCCGATGTGGTTCATCAAAATGCGTAAGACCTGCGGCGGGTAGTTTTCCACGATGGTCTCAATGCGATCCATAATGAGCGACGCATGCTCACCGAGCAGAAACCCGAGGATTGCGTCGCGAAACGGGTAGTTCATCACGCTGTCCAGCTGCCCGCCCAGCAGATACCGGCGGCGCACGCCGTAAGCCGTCTTGTTGGAGGCGTCTTCCCACACTTCGCCGAGCACCATGGCGTTTTCATCCTGCGCTTTCGCGGCGCGGTTCAGGCGGTCAATAAAGCCGTCCGGCAGCTCGTCGGCAACGTCCAAGCGCCAGCCGGAAGCACCGGCCTCAAGCCAATGCCGGATGATACCGCCTTCGCCGTTGATATAGTTGTCATACGCGGGATTTTCCTCGCGCACATTCGGCAGCGTGATGAAATTCCACCAACATTCGTAGTCGTTCGGCCAGCTCCGGAAGCTGTACCACGGGTAATACGGGGAAGACTGCGAGCGGTACGCGCCGCCGTCGCCGTAGCGGCCCTCGCGGTTAAAATAAATGCTGTCGCTGCCCGTGTGGCTGAAAACGCCGTCGAGCAAAACGTGAATGTTGCGCTCTTTCGCCGCCGCGCACAGCGAGCGGAAGTCTTCCTCATCGCCGAGCAGCGGGTCAATTTTCTCATAGTTCGCCGTGTCGTAACGGTGGTTGGAGTGCGATTCAAAAATAGGGTTCAGATAAATGCAGGTCACGCCGAGAGACGCTAAATAATCGAGCTTTTCCTCGATGCCCTTTAAGTCACCGCCGAAAAAATCCGAGTTTGTCACAATGCCCTGTGCGTTCGGCTTCCAGTCCGGCTGGTCAAGCCAGTTTTCATGCAGCGTGCGGTCTGCCGGAACGTTTTCTTTCGCTTTGCCGGAGGACGCAAAACGGTCCGGGAAGATTTGATACAAAATGCCGCCCGCAAGCCAGTCCGGCGTTTTATATGCACCGTCGTACACGGTCAGCTGCCAGTCTTCACGTGCACCGGCGCGCGCCTCGCCGCCGAGGTCCTTTTTAAGGACAGAGCGCCCACGCGATGTGCGCAACTCAAAATGATAGAAGTAAAGCCCCGTTTTCTGCGGCGTAAAGTGGCACTCCCACCATTCGTAGTCATTGCCGTTCATGCCGCACCAGAACATATCAAGGCACTCAATGCGGTTATCCGGGTGCTGCACCAAAAGGTAGGAGGCAGAGCACTGCATGTCGCGCGGCAGCGTAATTTTAAAGTGCACACGCGTGCCGTCTGCCACAGCGCCCAGCGGGCTGCGGTGTATGGAATTTCTGGAATTAAATAGCGTCATCGGTAAACTCTCCTGCATGAAGAAGCAGGGCACTACGACCGCAGCGCCCTGCTTTTTACATAAACTTACGTGATATTACTTCTTCTTCGTCTCGGCTTTCGTCTCGACCGGCTTTGCGAGCCAAATGGTGTTCGCATAATCGCGGATGGCGCGGTCGGCAGCGAAAATGCCTGCCTTTGCGGTGTTGACAAGGGACATAGAGTTCCACTTGGTCTGGTCCTTATAAAGCTGTTCGGCTTTCTGCTGTGCATGGCTGTAAGAAGCAAAGTCTGCAAGCGCCATGTACTGGTCGACGTTGAGGAGTGCCTGGTGCAGGTTCTGGAACGTCTTGCCGTTAAAGCCCTGGCCGAGAGCATCCATCGCCTTGCGGATGATGTCGTTGTGCTCGTACTGGTTTCTCGGGTTGTAGCCGGAAGCGCGCAGGCTGTTGACCTCGGGCGTCGTCATGCCGAAGAGGATGATGTTGTCGTCGCCCACTGCGTCGTGAATTTCCACGTTCGCGCCGTCCAGCGTGCCGAGGGTGATGGCGCCGTTGATCATAAACTTCATGTTGGAGGTGCCGGAAGCCTCTGTACCCGCAAGGGAGATCTGTTCGCTGATCTCCGCCGCCGGGGTGAGCAGCTCTGCCCAGGATACGCAGTAGTTTTCAACGAAGATGACGCGCAGCTTCTGGTTGACGCGCGGGTCGTTGTTGATGGTATCGGCAAGGCAGACGATGAACTGGAGAATTTCTTTTGCGAAATAGTAGCCCGGGGCTGCCTTTGCGCCGAAGAAGAACGTGTGCGGGGTATAATCCGCGTTCGGGTTTTCGAGCAACCACTGGTATACGGAGAGAATATGCAGCGCATTCATGTGCTGGCGCTTGTACTCGTGCAGACGCTTGACCTGTACGTCGAAGATCGAGTCCATGCTGACCTCGATGCCGTTGTGCGCCTTGATATAGTCGGCGAGGCGCTGCTTGTTGCGGCGCTTGATCTCGCCGAGCCTGCTGAGCAGCTCCTTGTCGTCCTTGTAGTTCGCGAGAACCTGAAGCTCGGACGGATGGGTGCGGTAGCCGGTGCCGATCTTGCTCTCGATCAGCTCAGCCAGCTCCGGGTTTGCCTCGCACAGCCAGCGGCGGTGTGCGATGCCGTTGGTAACGTTGCAGAACTTGGAGGAGTAGATCTTGTAGAAGTCGTTGAATACGCGCTCCTTGAGGATCTCAGAGTGCAGCGCGGATACGCCGTTGATGGAGAACGAGCCTGCGATAGCGAGGTGCGCCATGCGGACGCGGCCGTCGGCGACGATCGCGAGCTTGGAGATCTTCTGGAAGTCGCCCGGGAAGTAGTTCCACAGCTCCTTGCAGAAGCGCTCGTTGATCTCATGGATGATCTGCATAACGCGCGGCATGAGCTCCTGAACCAGGCTTTCCGGCCAGCACTCCAGCGCCTCGGGCATAACGGTATGGTTGGTGTAGGCGACAGACTGGCTCGTGATGTTCCACGCCTGCTCCCACGACATATCGTTCTCATCCATCAGGATACGCATCAGCTCGGGGATAACGAGCGTCGGATGGGTATCGTTGATATGGAGCACATGCTTGTGTGCAAAGTTCTCGAGCGTGCCGTACTTTGCCTTGTGCTTCGCGCAGATGTCCTGCAGCGTTGCAGAAACGAGGAAGTACTGCTGCTTGAGGCGGAGAGACTGACCCTCGCGGTGATTATCCTCCGGATAAAGGATCATCGAAATGGTCTCGGCCATTGCGTGCTTTTCGACCGCCTTGAGGTACTCGCCCGAGGAGAACAGCTTCATGTCGAGCGCGATCGGGCTCTTTGCCTCCCACAGACGCAGACGCGCGATATTGTTCGTGTCGTAGCCGGAGATCGGCATATCATACGGCACGGCATTCACGTCGCCCGTGGAATAATGCACCACAACGTCTTCGTTCTCAACGCGAATGCTCCACGGGTCGCCGAACTTCGTCCAATCGTCGGCGTACTCGCGCTGGAAGCCGTCCTCTATCGTCTGCTTGAACAGACCGTATTTATAACGTATGCCATAGCCCTTAAGCGGCAGCTTCATAGCGGCGGCGCTGTCGAGAAAGCACGCCGCAAGCCGTCCCAAGCCGCCGTTGCCCAACGCCGCGTCTTCAATCTCCTCAAAAGCCACAAGGTCTCCGCCCGCGCTGTTCAGCAGCTCCTCGGCGTAATCGTGCAGACCCAGGCACAGGATATTGTTATACACCGCGCGTCCCATAAGGAACTCCATCGAAAGATACGAGGCGCTTCTGCCCGACGGCGCGCAGCAGCTCATCATCGGCACCGCCTGTTTCATTATCGCACGGGCAAGCGCGTTATGCAGCTGCACCGGAGTGCGTCTGCCGCCGCTTAAATGCATCTCGCGCAGAATGTCTTCAAAGTCATTTTTCAATAATGTTTTGTCGATCATAGGGCTTTCTCCTTTTTATCAAGTTAATTTTAAGGGAAAATTTAACACTTATATTATAACACATTATTTTAATAAAATCAAGGTTTTTAAATCAAAATCTCGCAAGGAAGGAAAATTATAGTTTGGCTTACAGCAACGTTTAAAAAACAGCAACGTTGTGGTATCGCATAAAATTTGCGAAAGCGAGTAACCTTGCCGAAGTGAAGCAAAGCGAAACGGAGGCAAGGTTGCTCGGCTAGCGAACGAAGCGCAGCGTAGTGAGCGGTTCGCAAATTTTTTTAAAATAACACCGCCGCCGTCAACGTAAGAAAATAAAATTAAGAGCGCGTTACAAGACAAACCCGTGCTGCGCTAAACTATAATTTAGCCTAACTTAGTGGAACAGCACGGAATAATACAGCATATTGTGTCGTGAAAATCTTTATTAACAAAAACAATGGGCTTTAGGCATTTTGCACATATATTTGTGTTGAAATTCTACACCAAAAAAGCAAAGTTTTTAAGTAAAATCAAAAAAAACAAGCAAAAAGTCTTGCAAAAATTTATTATTTGTGGTATAATTTATTTACCAAACAAGTGGCTATGGGTTTATTATGCCCAAAATAAAGTTTCTGCCGCTTGAAATTTTACAACATCTGTTGTTGGGGAACGGAGGTTTTCAGGTGAATAAATTTTCTTATGTCGCTACCGATATCAGCGGACGCTCCATAAGAGGCACGGAAATGGCTGAGGACTATAAAGACCTGCAGTCAAAGCTGAAAGCGCGAAACCTGTTTGTTACCAGTTACAAGAATATGGGCGAGGGCGTTGCGGACGTTAAATACAAGTTCAAGACGAACGAGGTATCGTTCATAAGCCGTCAGCTGTCGTCAATGACTTCCGCGGGTCTTTCGCTTGTAAGAGCGCTGTACATATTGCAGGAGCAGCAGGAAAACAAAAAGGCGAAAGCGGTTATGCTGGATATCTATGAGGAAGTTCAAAAGGGTCGTTCGTTCTCAGACGTTTTGAAATCCAAGCCGGGCGTTTTCCCGGAGATGTTCGTAAGCATGGTGGCTGCCGGTGAGGCTTCGGGCACCTTGGACGCGATGTTCAACAGATTGTCCGACCACTATGCAAACGCAAACAAAACGGCAAACAAGGTCAAAAGCGCGATGGTATACCCTATTGTGTTGGGCGTATTGCTGCTGGTCGTTATGATATTCATGTTTGTTGGCATCCTGCCAACATTCACGGCAATGATGAACCCCGACGATATGTCAGCTATCTCAAAAGCGCTTGTGGCGTTCTCTGATTCGCTGATCAACTATTGGTATGTGTATATAATCGTAATAGCGGGTATCGTCGTGGCGGTCAAGATACTTAATAAAACGCCGTCCACAAAATACAAGATCGACGAGTTCAAGCTGAAAATACCGAAAGTAGGAAAGCTTATCGGCACGATGTACACCGGCTCATTCGCGCGCAATATGGCGAACCTTTACGGCGCGGGTCTTCAGATGGTCGAATGTATAGAAAAATCCGTTGCGGTAATCAACAACTTGTATGTCCGCGAACGCTTTAAGGACGTTATAAACGATATCAAACTCGGCGAAAGTATGTCGAAGGCGATCGAAAAAACCGGCATATTTGAGGGAATGTTCACCTCAATTATATATGTCGGAGAGGAATCCGGTACGCTGGATACCATACTTGCCAAAACCGCCGATTATTACGACGAGGAATCCGACGCGGCGATCACAAAGCTTGTAGGCTTGATGGAGCCGTTGATGATAATCATCATGGGTATAGCGATAGGCTTCTTCCTTGCGGGCGTATTCCCGATGATCTACGGCGGAATGGAGGGCGTTGAAAACGCGGAATAATCAAACCGCCCCCCAAAAAACAAATTTTATGTATGAGGTGAAAATATGCTTTCAATAGATATTACCGACAGACAAGTTAAGCTTGTCAGAGGCGCTCACTCCGGAAGTAAGATCAAGGTTCAGGACGCGGATATGCGCGAGCTGTCAATGGGAATGGTTTCCAACGGCTACATAACCGATGTTCCTATGGTCGCGGCGGAGTTGAACAACATCATCAAATCCAAGGACATCAAGGAAAAAGAATGCGTTGTGTCAATAACCTCCAGCGCGATTGTCTATAAAGAACTGACAGTAGCAAAGCCGAAAAACATGAAGAACCCCGCTATCATAGAGGCAATGATCCAGTCCGCTATGAACATCAGCGCGGATTACAACATATCCTTTACTATAGCAGGTGAGACCGAGGACGAAGAAAAAAACAAGATGCTGAGAGTAATGGCGTCTGCCTGCCCGCAGAGACTTGTTGACGGATATATAAGACTGTTCTCGCAGATAGGACTGTCGCTTAAGGGCGTGTACATTTCAAACAACTCGATAACGCGCCTTATAACCAACACTCCGAAAATGGCGGACAGAATGCCGATGCTGCTTATCCAGATCGACAAGAACTTCATAAATATGAACCTGTACGAGGATAACCAGCTTACGTTCTCGCGTTTCTCGACCGTTGACCCCGGTCAGTTTGAGCAGGAAGACGAGAACGGCGAGGAGATAAACCTCACGGCACAGGCGGTATACGATAACCTGTTCGGTATGATGAACTTCATCAGAGGCAGAAAAGGCTCGAAGCCGCTTCAAGAGATCGCGTTCTACGGCGAGATCGACAGCTTTATCGAAATATCGAACGCAATTTCGTCGTTCAATGTTCCGTCGAATATGCTGACAATGCCGAACACGATAGCGGCAGCGCCCTCCGCGCAGTTTGACTTCTCAAAATTCGCGAACGCTATCGGCGCTCTGTACAGCCGCAACAAGGAACTCGAACACATCAACCTGCTTGAGGCTACCTCCGCAAAGGAATCCAAAGGCTCCGGAACGTTCGGACTGGCGCTGCTGGGCAGCGTGGTTCTCGCGGCAGGTCTGGTCGGCGGCGCGTGCGTGGTAACGAACATAATCAACACGAATCTGAACAACGAAATAGAGTCGGTCACCGCGGAAATACAAGCCCCGCAGATGCAAAAGGATCTTCAGACGGTAGACGCGCGAAACAATATGCTTACCGGCTTTAACAACTACAACGACACCATTACAAAAACCAAGAACCTGTTCAACTACCAGCCGAAGCCTCAAACCTTTGTATACACCAAAGCAAGCGAGCCGCTGAATGACGAAGACTTCCTCGGAGAAGACGAGGAGTTGGCGATCACAGAATTCAGCTGTAACGGATACTCCGTTTCGCTGTCGCTTATGGGCGCTTCAAAGGGCGACCCGTCAGCCGTTCCTTCGAGATATGCCGAGTACCTCACCAATAAAGTCCTGAACAAGTACGGCGATCCGTATTTTGTAAACGTAGTATATTCGGGCTTCCAAAAAGAGAATCCTATCGAAAGTCCGGAAGACGAAGAGCAGGACGAAACGATCTTCTCGTTCGATATAACCATGCAGCTTCAGATGGGCAGCGATGAGGATCACACCGATGCGGAGAATGACTTCAAAACCGAAGAAGCGCCCGCCGCAGAGGGAAATAACTCGGAGGTGACTGAATAATGAAATTAAGCAAGCAAGAACGTATTGCGGTCATAGTTATCGCGATATTGGTAATATTGGTAGTCGGAGTTTTCGTATTCATCAAGCCCAACATCGAAACGATAAACGCTACAAAGGCAACGCTTGAAACCAAAAACAAAGAGCTTTCCGATGCCAAAACCAAGGCGGCAACAAAAGACGGCTTGAGAGAGCAGATCCTCGCCGCTTATGATAAAGGCAAGAACACGGCTGATATGTTCTATCCCGAAATGAAGTCGTATGAAGTCGACAACGAGGTAAGAGCGTTCCTTGAGCAATGCGAAGCCGAGGTTCTCGTTGAAAGTCTCACCGTATCTCAGCCTCAGACCGCAAGCCTCAGCACCAGCGTATTTGTTCCCTCGTCCGTATCGTATGCGCTTAAGGATTATGTAAATCAGGGCGTTACCACGGACATCACGAAGATCGATCCCAACCTCATTCGTCAGGTCGCTATACGGGCGGCTCTCGGTGACGCACAAACTATCGGCGCGTCTACCGCGACATTCACTATAAAAGCAGAAACAAAAGAGGCTCTGCTTTCATTTGCTGATGAAGTAAACGACTATGTAAAGGATCAAAACGGCAAGGACACCAGAATGGCGGTCAGCATTAACAACATTGCGTTCGAGGATAAAGAGCTTATCGAGGAATACCGGGAAAGAGCAGAAGGAAACGAGAACAACACAAACACTCCCTCCGCTCGTGAGGCGGCGCCTCCCGCTAACAACGATAACAACGACAACGACAACAATAACAACAATAACGATGACGAAAACGCAGAGGAATTCTTCGAGTTGTCTGTTACTTTGACATTCTACAGCATAGAGCGTATGCAGGATCCGACAGCGACACTTGACGCACAGGATACTCCTGCGACAGGAACCACTCCGGCAGCGTAAAAAAATCAAGGCGAAAGGCGCGGGAAACACTCGCGCCCACAACCGCAAATAAGGAACAATTTTGGATCACGCGAATTTATGAAAGGAGAAATGATCATGCGACATGTATTCAAAAAATACACAAGCAATCGCGGAAGCGCATTGTTTATGGTTATCAGCACGATGACCGCACTGCTGATCTCGGTCATGGCGATGTATTTCGCGATGGTGTCGTCAAGGCAGACGCAGTATGCGGTGTTCAACAAGATGCAGGCAAGCCAAACATCGCAGTCGATCGTCAATATAGTATACCAAAGTATCGCCGATCCCGCTAACCACGCGGCAGGCGGCGGCGTTTTGCTGCAGCAAATGAAAGACCTTGATGTGGGTGAATCCATATCGACAGGCGCAAACGGCTTCGCCAGCCTCGATCCCAACTCCGTGACGGGCTTGGACGAGTCGCAGCTCGGCGCATATTCGGTAACGATAACACGTTTGCCCGATAAAGACGGCAAACCTCAATATGATGTTATGGTTATGTCCTCGGTAGACGGCAACAGAGACGCCGTACATATGACCTATGGATATAGCGAAACCACAGAATATACCCCCGGCGAAGGCGAGGACGGCGGCGGCGGAGACGCCGAGCTGTTCGCGGCGACGGGCTACGTCCCCAACGACGCGTATATAAGCGGCGGTTACTACCTGACGAACGTTTTCTACGATACACAGTTCACTTATATGAACACGTTCGGTGGTTCGGGTGAAAACCGTATCGGACTTGACCTTTCGACAGGCGGCGACCTTATGCTGGGCAGCGACGCGATGTCTGTAGTACACAGCGCTTCAAACGATGCTATCAGCACAGAGGACGTCAGCAAGATAGGTCCTGTAACATGGGCTATCCGCGGCAACTTCTATCCGAACCTCGGAAGTGATATGGGTATGCGCGGCGGCAGCCAGATACTTGTCGGCGGCGACATGATCTGGCCGGGCGCAAATGTAGGTTTCGCGGTAAAGAATGACGGTTACACCGGTCAGGTGCCTACAAGCGACCATGTTTGCATTTATGTAAACGGCGACTTTAATTACAGCGGTTCGGACCTGAAGTCTAATACATGGGTATTTGTAAACGGCAACGTTACAAACATTGGCTGGAACAAACAGACCAACGCGAGACTTTTCGTGACAGGCACGGCTGAAGAACGCGCGGAGAAAACAAAGGATCTTCATACCCAGACCCCCGTTGAAGAGTGGAAGGTAAGCGGCGAGTTCGCGGAGGGCTTGACATACGACGAGGCTATGGAGCTTCTCGGATCGAAAACGCAAACCATCGCTTATTATAAGTGGGATATCAGCGGCAATACCACAACAGCTGATACCAAACACGTTGATATAAGACTCAACTCTACCAACAACGATTGGAATGACAACGGCACGGTTATCCCCGCAAACCAGCGCAACTTCATCTTCGCTTATGACGAAAACGCCGATTCCGCAGCACTTATAAAGAAAGCCGACGGCACGGGCGGCAACGAGAGCGGCGCTATCGGAAAAACATTCGTTATCGACAGCATCAACACACGCAACTCCGGCAACGGTCATAAGAGAGGTCAGACGATCATAATCGACACGGGCAACGACCCTGACAACATTATGACGATCAAGCTCAACGCTACCGCGCAAGAAACTGTCAACGGCGAGACCCATGACGTATTCTCATGGTTCCCCGAGGACGGAAACGCAACAACAGGCTTTGATGTGTCTGATCACAAGCGCCTTGTCCTCCTTAAAGGACGCGGCACAGTGCTGTTGGATCTGCCCGCGGGCGTTACCTATGAAGACGCAACGCAGCAATTGACATGCCATGTAGGCTGGTTCCTTATCGAGGGCGGCAAGATCACAGAGGAAGAGGGCTACCTTGATTTCAGCGGAATCGACCAGCAAGGCAAATACTCCGCAAAGATAGTTCCGTACATTCACAAGACCTGCGGCGAAGGCGATGGCTGCACATTTTCAACATCAGAATCAACTTCAACGTGTAAAGAATGCGGCAATGCGCTTACAACGGTTACCTGCTCTGTACACGGAGATGTAAACAAATATTGCGCAAACTGCCACCCCGAAAAGAATGACAGAAAAGACTGGTGCGTAAACCATATCGATAAGGGTAAATTCGACTCCTTCTACACGACCCTCACCGGTAATGAAAAGGCGGCAGTTACGGACGCAAGCGACAACAGCATAATATATCCTTCTACCAACATTATGCTGGTATCCTGCGATGAAAGTGCCGAAATGCGTTTCTCACAGACGCTGAACGGCAGCGGCATAAGCCATAACACGTTCTTCGGCTTCCTTTACGCGCCGTATGTATCATACCTCGCGGCGGGCGGCGCTCAGGCGGGCGGCTTGCTGAAGCTTTGCGGCGGTATGACGGTCGGTGACTACGATATTCAGGCGATAAACGCTTACATCGGCTGCTATCCCGATAAAATGCCGAACGAGCTTGCAGGAATGGCAGGCGGCGGAAATATGTCGGGCGGCAAGCTTGGCGGAACAACTAAGAGCTGGAAGATAGAAATCGGCGGATATACTTAATGTAAGGAGGCGCTTTAATATGAAAAAATTATTCTCAAAAAAGAGCGGCTTCACGTTGGTTGAAATAGTTATCGCATTGGCAGTCTTTGCGATAATGTCGTCAATGATCGCTCAAATGTTGAACCTGGCAATTCGACGCCGCAAATCGAACGTTGAATTTGAAAAAAATCTCCAAAACCAAGAGGAGACGCTTGTTACCAACGAAAAGAAAGATAAATATGACAATAGTCAAGAAAAAGACGGCACGCTCTCGTTGCAATTCAAAGACAAAGACGGAAAAAATATGCCGATGGATCTTGATTATCAGCTGCGGTCTGCCGACGGAACCTTAGGTGACAAAAGCGGTGTAAACTACTTTAAAGGTAACTTGAATTATGACGGGGAAAACGGTGAGGTAGTTTATATCCCCGACAACCCGGGCGAAAACCCGACTGATCCCGATGATATCGGCGGCAGCTCGCAGATGTCGCGTTTCGATACGCGCATTACGGGCACAAAGGGTATAAGCAGCGTTAAAGTGGATTATACCTATGATTCGGCAAACGACGAGTACTCCTTTACCGTTACGGTGAACGACAGCAACGTTTCAAGCGCATTAAAGAGCCACTCGCAGGTGACACTGTTCTTCGGCGAGGGCAAGTCGGGCGCATCGCTTCTTGAGGTGAAGGAAGTAAACGGCGGCACAAAGAACACTGATACACTGAAATACGCGAAGATCTGCGGTCTGAACGGCGTAAATGTCCACTGCAGCGGCAGCGGTTTCGGCAGTAATCCCGTTACGTTCAAGGTAAAGTTTAAAACGAAGCTTGACGACCCGAACAGCATAGCATTTGGCAGCAACTCGTCGGGCGCAGGTACTTCTCAGACATATGCACCATATAAGGACGACAAGGGTAAGGAGTACGCAAACATTTACGGCGCTTATGGTAAGGATACGTCCGATCAAACGTCAACACCCACGACTTAAAAAAGGAGGGCTGAAAAATGAAAAAACTCTCCTTAAAGCGACTTCTAAAAAAACGAAACAACGGCGGCTTTACTTTGGTAGAGGTTATCGTTTCTTGTGCGCTGCTCTCGATACTTGTTCTGGGCGTAATGGGATTTGTAGGTCCTGTTATGAGCATAATAAGGGTCAATGAGAAGAACGCGCGCGCAACGATGCTTGCCGAAACGATAAACTCCTACATCAACGGCTGTTTGAAAAACGCGAAAATGGTCGAAGTGTTTACACTGTCGGATGTCGGTGATATAATTACGCCTGGAGTCGAAAACTTTAGGAATAAAACAGGTGGGCTGAATAAAATAGACGAGTTCATGAAAATCTCCGGAAACGAAGAAAAATATGAAATTCGTTGCCTTGGCGCTACATGGATGTTCGGCTCCGGCACTGACAATGATAAAGCCAAGATCGTACTTACAAACTGCACCCTTAACAGAAACAAGACAACCACCGCTAAAGGTGATGTATACTCGTTAGAGTTAAAATCAATGGCAGGATCGCCATCAACATCGTCTCAGGTAAAGGTGTTCGACGATGCGCTGTATGACGGGCTTTTTCCCGTTATCAACATAATGAACTTCTCCGCGACAAAAGACGCGGACGGTAACTACACCGGCGATAACATGAACGGCTACAAAGTGGAAACGGAAATATACAGCGACCAGAAATGCTATAATATTCTCCCCGCGGAAAGAGCCAAAAGTCATCTGGCGTTCACAGGCGCAAGCTATATTCAATGCGTCAATATGGTCGAAGCCGGTATTACTAAACCCGCCTCGGACATTATACCGATGGAAGCTGATCTTCAACACGCAATCGACGGACATGGTTCCTTGTCCTACACCAGCGGCGATCAGACCTTCTATTATCCGAACACATATATTTACTATGTTGTTCCGAAAGGCTGATCAAAAACAAAATAACACAAACAAATCGGGGCGACAAGCTCGCCCCGAAACGTTTGTAAACCAGATCAAACCGCACATTACTTCAACAAACTTAGGTACCAATCCATTATGTGACCTCCGACTAACCAACAGGTCGCAATACCGAGACTGAGGAACGGTCCGAAAACCATTCTGCGCGAATACTTAACGCGCTCGATCTGATCGCCTTTGATGAAGATCTTAAATCCGCCCTCACGCTCATCGGTAACGTTCTCGCGTAATGTTTGGCTTAACGCCGCCTTTTCGGGCAGCCCTTTCCAAACCTTTTCATCGAGGAACTCCCACTCAATATCCGGGTTTCCCTCGCTTATACTACCGACAATAATATCATCATGACCCTCTGTCACAAATCCGACGTTGCGGTCAAGCTGATTTTGATACCAGTCCTCTACAAGCGCTTTTATCTTATCGGAAAGCACCTTTTCCTCCTTGCGGTCGCGAAGCTTCTTTACAGAACCGTAGATCGCACCGGAAAGAATACCGATAAACAGCGCGATAAACACCTTGTAGCCCAGCAGCAGCGAGGATCCCAGCATAAGCTGAAGATCGCCGCCGCCCATACCGCCTACAAGCACGAGGATCACAAATACAACAAGGATAACTCCCATAGCGATCAGACGCTCGTACCACGGCGTTTCCTTAAACACAAAGATTGCCGCGATACCCAAAACCGCAACGGTAATGCTGCACCAGTAGGGTATCTCAAAATGGTCGATGTCTATGACGCTTAAAACGACAAGCACCGCTAACAGCACTGCCGAAAACGCAAGCTCAAGCTTGAAGCCGAAAATCAGATACGAAAGGCTGTACAGCACCGCGGTAGTCGCTTCGACAATCATATAGCGCGGCGAGATCTTCTCCCCGCAATAGCGGCACTTGCCGCGTAAAAACAACCAGCTGAAAATCGGGAACATATCGTACCACGCAAGGCGGTGTCCGCAGGAAAAGCAGTGCGACGGCTCGGTAATTATCGACTGGTGAAGCGGCGTTCGCAATATAACGACGTTCAGAAAGCTGCCGATAACGGAGCCGAGAACAAACGCCAAAACCGCGTAAGCAATATGCATAATGAGTGGCATAAAAAAACCTCCTAATAAATAGACTAATTCTATTTTAGCACAAACTATAAAATATTGCAAGTCATTTGCAGTATTATATAATATAAAAGTTTACCCCGAAAGGAAGAACACAGATGGCGGTAATAAAAAACGTACCAATCGGTCAGATCCTGGTCGAAAACGGATTTATCAGCGAAAAACAGCTTAACGAGGCGCTTGCCAAGCAGCAGTCCAGCGGCGGAAAAATGTTGGGCGACGTTATGCTGGAAATGGGGCTCGTGTCCGAAACACAGCTGGCTCAGGCGCTGTCTATCCGTCTTAAAGTGCCTTTCATTGATCTGTCTTCAAGAAAGATCAATACAGAGGCGGTCGGGAAAATTCAAGAGGAGATCGCGCGCGAAAAATGCGTATTTGCGTTTGAGATAAACCACGGAAGACTGATGGTCGCAACAAACGACCCCGTAAACTTCTATATATTTGAGGACTTGAAAGTCGCTACGGGAATGGAAATAGTTCCGCAGATCTCGACCAAAACAATGATCGAGGCTGCGATAAACAAGTTCTATTCTTCGCAGGCGATCGACAGCACGGTGAACGAGCTGGAAAACGAAAACGAGGACGAGCTTGCTCTTGAAAAGGAAGAATCTGAGGGTCGTATAGACAGTGCGCCTATCGTAAAGCTTGTAAATATGATGGTGGAAACCGCGTTCAGAACAGAATGTACCGATATTCATATCGAGCCGTTCAAAGACAGAACAAGGATCCGCTTCAGAATAGACGGCGAGCTTGTAGAGCAGGAAATGAAGATACCGCCCTCGTTCCATAACTCGATAATCACTCGTATAAAGATCCTTTCGGGTATGAACATCGCCGAAAAACGTATCCCGCTTGACGGACGCTACGGAACAAGAATAGACGGCGTAAACCTCGATATGCGTGTTTCGACTATACCGTGCGTATACGGAGAAAAATGCGTTATACGTCTGCTTTCCACAGCGGACGACAAGACAAGAAAGATCACCGACCTTGGTATGACCGAATACAACTACCAGATGTTTGAACAGATAATCCGCTGTCCGAACGGAGTTATGCTGGTAACGGGACCTACGGGTTCGGGTAAGTCCACAACGCTTTATGCGACATTGGGCGAGCTTTCACAGCCGAATGTAAACATAGTAACGGTAGAAGACCCTGTTGAGAAGAAAATAGACGGCGTTAATCAATGTCAGATAAACGTAAAAGCCGGAATGACATTCGCGGCGGCGCTGCGTTCAATACTCCGTCAGGACCCGGATATAATAATGGTCGGTGAGATACGTGACGGCGAGACCGCCGACATCGCGATACGCGCGGCTATCACGGGACACTTCGTTCTTTCGACGCTGCATACCAACGACGCGGCGGGTACAATAATCCGTCTGGTGGATATGGGAGTTGCGCCCTACATGGTAGCAAGCTCGTTGGTGGGAATTGTGGCGCAGCGTCTTGTTAAGCTGCTGTGCAACGAGTGCAAGGAAAAGTTCCTGCTTGAGGATCCCGAAGACCTTAAACTGATGAGCCGCACCGAACCCGTTGAGATATACAGACCTCACCCGGGCGGATGCCGATTCTGCCACAACACCGGCTATCAAGGACGAACTGCGATACATGAGATAATCGTAACCACGCCGGACATTAAGGAACTGATATCCTCGGGCGCTACGGCGGAAGAAATAGGCGCACAGGCAACGAAAAACGGCACGCTTTTGCTTCGTGACAACGTAACGAAAATGGTGCTCGCAGGCAAAACTTCAGTAGCAGAGCTTGTTAAGGCAACATACACAGTCTGATAACACAGCCGCCGGTTTTTCGATCGGCAGCTTAACAGAGAAAAGTGTTCAAAGGCGATAAAAGCCGAACGGTTTTCTACTAAGCTAAAAGGAGAATGACAAGTGGAACATACTAACAATGTAATGGATATTAACAAAATATTGGACGAGGCGCGTGCGCTTAAATGCTCGGACTTGCATTTCACTGCGGGTCTGCCGCCTATCGTTCGTCAGCACGGTTCTTTAAGAAAGCTCTCGGGTTATCAGGACTGTACCGAGCCTATTATAGTAAACGTCATTAACCAGATAACCTCGATAAAGCACAAGTCGCAAATATCCAAAGGATTGGACACGGACTTTTCGTACACATCCGCAACGGGATTCCGTCACCGTGTCAATGTTTACAGACAGCGCGGTTATCACGCTGTAGCTATACGTCTGTTAAGCGATGAGATACCCACGCTCTCCGACCTGAACCTCCCCGCAACGCTTGGCGAATTCGCAATGCGTCCTCGCGGACTGGTTCTTGTAACGGGACCTACGGGCTCCGGTAAATCTACCACGCTGGCGGCAATGATAGACCACATCAACCGTCAAAAGAGCTGCCATATTATCACGGTAGAGGATCCTATCGAGTATGTTCACACACATAAACAAGCAATGGTAAACCAGCGCGAAATCGGCGCGGACGTCGATTCGTTTGCGGGTTCGCTGCGTGCGGCACTCCGTGAGGACCCGGACGTTATACTCGTCGGAGAAATGCGTGACTTTGAGACCATCAACGCCGCTGTAACGGCAGCAGAAACAGGTCACTTGGTTCTCTCGACACTGCATACCACAGGCGCGGCTGAAACTATCAACCGTATCATCGACGTTTACCCGCCGCACTCTCAGGGGCAGATACGCTCTCAGCTTGCAAGCAATATCGTCGGCATCATCTCTCAGACTCTCGTTCCCACATTAGATGGCAAGGGACGCTGCGCGGCAATGGAGATACTTGTAAGAACCGACGCGGTTGGTTCGCAGATACGTGAAGGCAAAATATACCAGATACCCTCGACAATCGCAACAGGTAAAAAAGAGGGAATGTTCACACTCGACCAAGACCTCGCACGGCTTGTTCGTATGGGTAAGATCTCCGAGGATGTCGGTCGCGAGCGCTGTCAAGACCCGACCGAATTCAGACGCTATCTTGAAGGCGGAATGTAAATCAATTGACAATGTACAATTGACAGTTATTACAGATAATACGGCTCAAAAAGAGCTATATAACATTGAACTCCCCCGTCAAACCGGGGGAGTTCGCTGCGCCGCAGCGCTATAACAAAAAACCGATACCCGCAAAACGGGAAAGCTATATAAAAACGGACAACGAGTTGATGAGACCTCGTTGTCCGTTTCTTTTATGCAAATGTGTTGTCCGTTTCTATCAGTCGATCTCGACAGAAATTTTCTCATTTGCGCGAACTGCGCCTGCACGCATAACAGTTCTGATCGCCTTAGCAATTCTTCCCTGCTTACCGATAACCCTGCCCATGTCCTCCGGACCTACATGGAGGTGGTAAACTACCACGCCCTCCTCGTTCGGCTCGTCAACGGTAACTTCAACGGCTGTTTTGTCCTCAACCAATGCGGACGCAATGGTGATAAGAAGCTCTTTCATCATATAACATTCCCTCCATAGGGGTTAAATGCCGTGGTAAATTATGCCTAGCTTTCGATGAATTTCTAAAATACCTTTGCCATATTAACCTAACATTCCAATTCACTTCAAAAGTCTTTTTACGGTATCGGTAGGCTGTGCGCCTTTTTTGATCCAATCGTTTGCCTTGTCCTTATCGATGTTGATAACGGCAGGCTCTTTGGTGGGGTCATAGTAGCCGATCTCTTCAATGAAACGCCCGTCACGTGGGAAACGCGAATCGGCAACAACAACGCGATAGAACGGGGCTTTCTTCGCACCCATTCTTCTAAGTCTGATTTTAACTGCCATTGGATTCTTTCTCCTTTCGATTTTTTATGTTATATAAAATCAAGTACGCTTTTCAGCGGCTTTTTTTTATCGATAAATTATTAGTTTTCTTTTCATTACCCCGCTCCGCGGGGGAGGGAAGCGGCGTTTCTCTAAGCCATAGCAACTATAAACAGTCCTAACACCAACGAAAAACCGCCGATAATGTTCGCCCCAACCACAGATGTGTAAGCGTCCTTGTCGTCGCGGTCTACTCGCCGAAGCCTTACTGCGGTATTGAACACCAACAGTCCCGCGCTTATAACGCTAAGCGCAATGCCGCCCGCCTTGAATCCGAAATTAAAGCCTATCGCGCTGACTATGCCCCCGCATATAAGAATAACGCCGAAGTCGGACAAATCGTAGGGATCCATTCCTCTGTGGCTCCACCCGGGATAATGCAGGTCGTTGATTTGCCATTCCTTGTGGGAATCGTAGCTGCTCCACATTCCTTTGCGCTTGCGTCTCTGCGCCGCTATCAGCATAACAACGCCCGCCAATATGAATATCAGGCTGAAAATGTCGCGAAAGTCCATAACCGCACCACCGTTTTACATACCGGGGAAACCGCCCATTCCGCCCATATTCATTGGGAAACGCGGCATACGTTTTTTCTTGCCGCCCAAGCCCATTTGCTTCATCATCTTCTGCATTTGCTCAAACTGCTGCAAAAGCTGATTTACCTCCTCAACGGACGTTCCCGAACCCGCCGCTATACGGCGCTTGCGTTTCGCGTTGATTATGGAGGGCTTTTCGCGCTCATGCGGGGTCATTGACGAGATTATCGCCTTTGTGTGCGGCAGCTTCTTGTCGTCGATGTCCTCGTCCTTGATCTTTCCGGATATGCCCGGTATCATCTTCAGAAGATTGCGAACGTTGCCCATTTTCTCTATCTGAACGAACTGCGAATACAGGTCGTTGAGGTCGAACTTGTTTTCCTGTAATTTCTTGACTGCTTTCTCGGCTTCCTTTTCGTCGATGCTCGCTTTCGCCTTATCGATAAGCGTCAGCACATCGCCCATACCAAGTATTCTGTCCGCCATGCGGTCGGGGTAAAATTGCTCCAGATCGTCGGGCTTTTCGCCTACGCCCGCGAACTTTATCGGCTTGCCTGTGATAGCAAGCACCGTAAGTGCCGCGCCGCCGCGGGTGTCGCCGTCCAGCTTTGTGAGAATAACGCCCGTGACGTCAAGCATTTCATTAAAGCTCTGAGCCACGTTTACCGCATCCTGACCCGTCATACTGTCTACAACGAGCAGTATCTCGTTCGGCTGAACTGAGTACTTTATATCCTTAAGCTCCTGCATAAGCGTTTCGTCAATATGCAGACGACCCGCCGTATCGAGCAGCACCGTATCAAAGCCTTGATCCTTAGCATACTTTATACCGTGCTTAGCTATCTCTACCGGGTTTCCCTGACCCTCGTCAAAGACGTGAGCGCCCACTTTCTCGCCAACGATATGCAGCTGCTCAATAGCTGCGGGACGGTAAACGTCGCACGCCACCAAAAGCGGTCGGCGGTTTTGACCTTGCAGCCATTTAGCGAGCTTCGCACAGTGCGTGGTTTTACCCGCGCCCTGAAGTCCGCACATCATAATAACGCACGGCGGCTTGCTTCCGAAATCGAGCTTTGCGGTGGTGTTACCCATAAGAGCTATCAGCTCTTGATGAACTATATCTATCACCTGCTGAGCGGGAGTAAGGCTTTCCATAACCTTTGCGCCCAAAGCCTTTTCGCTGACGCTGTTTACAAAGTCCTTTGCAACCTTGAAGTTTACGTCCGCATCGAGAAGCGCCATACGCACCTCGCGCATTGCGTCCTTGATGTCTTTTTCGTTCAGCTTTCCGTGACCTTTCAGCTTTCCGAACACCTTATTCAGTTTTGATGAAAGACCCTCAAAAGCCATATCGTCACCTCATAATCATATCAATTGTTAAGCGCGTTTTGTATTTTATTCACCGACCGTTTTATCCGCTTGGTATGCTCGGAATTCGGGGAAGCGTTGATTTCCTCGTTCATTGCCCGAAGCTCCTCAGAGATCTTACAAAACCGTGCGGCATTCCCAAGAACATTCTCAAACTCGATAAGCTTGCTCTTGCCTTTTTTTAGAAAGTCGTTCACCGACTGCCGCGATATCCCGCCCATTTCCTCGGCTATTTCCCCAAGCGACAGATCGGAATTATATCTTAGATCCAACGCCGTTTGCTGGCTTTTCGGAAGAAGCTCTCCGTAAATATCCAACAGCAATAAAATATTCTCTTTCATAGCGTTCCTTTCGGTGTAATGTAAATTTACATTACATCAACCACATTTAATTATAACAGATATTTTCGCATTTGTCAAGGGGATTTTCAAAAAAGTTTCCGCTTTCCGCTAAACGAAAACCACCCCTCCGTTTTACCGGAAGGGCGGCTATGCTATTTAGTTTTCAAAACAGATGAATACGCTGTTACCGATCTTACGCCTCGTCGGAGTCCCGAACCTCGTCAAGCTTGTCCTTAACATCTTCCAACTTATCCCCGACATTATCCAACATTGCGCTGATATTATCCACCATGCCGTCAATGTTGTCGGAGATAGCGTCCACCAGACCGCTGAGCTTTTCGTCAAGCGAATCCATAACCATTTCGGAAATTTCGTCCGCATTTTCCGCGCCGCAGTTTGCAACTGCCTCAAGGACCTTTTGGTGCAGAAATCCGCAGGAATTCACCACTCCGCCAAGCACTCCGCTTACCATTGCGGGAACTCCGTTTAAAGTACCGTTGGCGGCGTCCATAAGAACGGACACCTCCTGCAATGTGTTTTCCGTGCCCTCTGTTGTGCCGGACGCTCTGCTTTCTCCAAGCTGTCGGTCGCCGCTGTGACATTCGCGCTGTTCTTTTTTAGCGCGGAGATTTTTCGTGGAGTACCACTTATCTTCGGGCCAACCGTCGTTAAAGACGATATTATGCCGCTGCGGACGCTCTCCCTCAAACTCATCAACGGTATCCGGCAGCCCGTCATACGCCGAACGCTCCTTCGCCGCAATTACCGTCATATACGCGCGCTGTGCCACAAAGCGCAGCTCGGTGTACTCGTTGCCACCTGTTACAAACGGTATCTCATACAGCTCCCAGCCGTTCAGACGCTTAACAGGGCGGATAAAACTGCGGTTCAGATTGTAGGTATAGCGGCTTTCGTAATCGTTGTTGAAGATCACTTCAAAACGGCAGACCTCATTGTTGTTGTCATTTTCGCCGCCGTTCAGCCAGAACGAAAACAGATGCGGTGTGTTTTGGGGCAGCACCAACTGCTTTGTGTGAATTTCCGTCCAATTCCAGCCCCAGTCGCCGATCATAAACGCCTCGGCAAGCTCTCCGTCGGGACCGATCATAAACGAACGCGAGCCGACGTTATGATCGCACGCTTTGTTGAATGTCCATTCGCGGGCGTTGAAGTACAGAATGTTGTAAGGGCGGTTTCTTTCACTCTCGGTAATTATATTGTTATCCATCTTGGTATCCTCCGTAATTTCAGTTACGTCGGACGCATTCAGACGAATATCAAAGTCGTTCACATAATGCGCCCGACCTTTCTTGACCAGCCCCGCCGCTCTTTTGGGATAAGTAGAGCCGATCTGTGTTCCGTCCGCGCCGAATACGCGGATCGTCTGTTTTTCGGAATTTGCGTTTTTTTGAATGGGTGTCCTCCCCCTTCCGTTTACATACCGTTTTTTGTTATGAGCGGCGCTCCAAGGCGGGACAGTTCGCCCCGTACCTTAATTATATCATATCATCAACACATTGTCAAGCATATTTATCGGAAACGGTTTTTGCTTTTGATCAGGGGATTGACAAATCCAATATTTTGCGCTATAATAGAATGACTATGTTAAGGAAGTGCCGATTAAATCGTATTTTTGTTTTCAAAGCACGGTTTCATCGGCTCTCTCCTCGCCTGCGGCGGGGAGAGAGCCATTAAATCAGCGTTTCCTTAAAGCAACGCAGATAAATCGGTCTTTGCAATTTTATGAGCTTCTCCCGCCGTAGACGGGGAAAAGCAGGAAAAGCCGACCATTCTTTATAAATTTACAGGCGGGGATATTATGAAAAAAGACAGAGAGATATTTAAACGCGCGCTTGTGCTTGCCGTGCCTATGATGATACAAAACGGCATAACCAACGCGGTCGGACTGGTCGATAACATAATGGTAGGGAGCCTCGGCACGGAAGCGATAACCGCCGTTTCTATCGCAGGTCAGCTGATTTTTGTATTCAACCTCGGGATATTCGGCGGGCTTTCCGGTCCGGGAATTTACGGGGCGCAATACTACGGTCAAAAAAACGTGGAGGGCTTTCGCGCTGCCGTGCGTATCAAGCACCTGATAAGCTTCGCCGTTCTCGCGTTGGGGCTTTGCCTGTTTATATTCGGCGGAGATTGGCTAATCGGACTATATCTTAAAGGCGAAAGCGCTGATATAGATCCCGTTCTCACAAGGGAGCTTTCAAGGAGCTACCTTAATATAATGCTGTGGGGGCTGCCGCCGTTCGTTTTCACGCAAATATACGCAAGCAGTCTGCGCGAGACGGGAGAATCGCTTAAGCCTATGATAGCGGGTGTGGCAAGCGTGGTCGTAGACGTTGTGTTCAACTGGCTTTTGATATACGGAAATCTGGGATTTCCCGAGCTTGGCGTTCGCGGAGCCGCTATCGCAACGGTCATGGCTCGATTTGCCGAATGTTTTATTGTGGTAATCTCGACGTTCGCGGCTCGGAAAAAGAAGCACGAGTTTATGATAAGTCTTTACAAGACCTTACTCGTCCCGCGCAACGTCGCCAAAAAGATGCTTATAAAAACCCTGCCCATTTTCTTTAACGAGTTTCTGTGGGCGGGCGGAATTGCCGTGCTTACTCAATGCTATTCTCAACGCGGCTTGGATATAGTTGCGGGGCTGAACATATCCAACGCTCTCTGCAACCTGCTGAACGTTGTGTTTATCGCTTTGGGCAACGCCGTCGGAATACTCATCGGGCAGACGCTCGGCGCAAAGCGTTATGACGACGCCAAGCGCGAATCCTTTAAGCTGATGTGGTTCACCGGAGCGGTTTCGTTTATCTTAACAGCCATACTTGTTTCTATCTCGGCAATATTCCCCAACCTGTATGATACCTCCGAAGAGGTTCGATCCTATGCCGCAAGCTTTATTATTATCACAGCGCTGTTCTTTCCCGTGCAGGGATTTCTCAATGCCTTGTACTTTACGCTGCGAAGCGGCGGAAAAACATTGGTGACATTCTTTTTTGACAGCGTGTTTTCGTGGGTCGTCTCGATACCGACGGCGTTTTTGCTCTGCCAATTCTCTCCGCTGCCTATCCTTGCGATCTATGCGATAATTCAAGCCGCCGACCTTATTAAAGTGTGCGTTGGGTATGCTCTTATCCGCAAGGGAGTATGGATAAGCAATATCGTTTAGCGGGTCACTCAAAAACGCATGGCGGGGGCATTCGCGACCGACGGCTGCCGCCCTGCGAATTCTTGCGCTGACTTGCCCCCGAAAGTCGATCGCTCATGCCCCCGCCTTGGAAAGCACACAAAAAACCCCGCCGAATGATCGACGGGGTCTGTTAAGTTAATTGATCAAGCGTAAACCGCAAACAAAGCGCCGGAGTTGTAAGCGTAGTTAGTGGTCTTGTTGGAGGTGTAACCCATAGCCGAAGCGGAGCTTGCAAGCGATTTGATCTGATCTGCCTTGTCGGTCAGCTTCTGAAGGAAACCACCGTTGGCGAAAGAGTACTTGATGTCCTTGTCGGTGAGC
>OIXH01001703.1_pt1 | contig 23746 bp, 21 predicted proteins | sample 1587741 | NCBI WGS metagenome assembly OIXH01 (sample SAMEA3888916, study PRJEB22519) | human gut metagenome | biome: human gut; feature: human-associated habitat; material: faeces | place: Denmark | collected 2011 | reverse complement strand
CTCTCTTGCGATTATAATATACATCCTTTGCATAACGGATAGTCGCCAGCATCTCATGTGCATTGTAATTTGCAAAAGAGAATCCTGTTCCTTTTCCCTCATATTCATTGTACGGCTCTACCGTATCCTTCAGTCCCCCTGTCTCCCTGACGATAGGAAGAGTACCATAACGAAGGCTCATCAGCTGGCTCAGACCGCATGGCTCAAACAATGACGGCATCAAAAACGCATCACAGCCCGCATAAACCCGATGCGCACGTTCTTCGGAATACCCAATATCCGCCTTCACTTTCCCCGGATACTTCTGTTCAAAATAACGGAGCATATTCTCATATTTTTCTTCCCCGGTTCCCACCACAATAAACTGCATTCTCTCCTTTGCCATCATTTCATCCATGATATAGGCAATGAGGTCTAGCCCTTTCTGGTCAGTGAGCCTTGATACCATTCCGATTAACATCGTATCCCGTTCAACCGGCAGACCGTAATCCTTCTGGAGCTGTTCCTTATTGGCAAGCTTTCCTTCTGCCATATTGAGTGTATTAAAATGATGGGCAATCAGTACATCATTTCCAGGGTCATAAACATCATAATCGATTCCGTTTAAAATTCCAAATAACTTCTCCTTGCGGGCATGAAACAATCCATCTAATCCTTCCCCTCCCTCAGGGGTTGTGATTTCATGCACATAGGCAGGGCTCACCGAGGTAATTGCGTCTGCATAGACGCAGCCACCCTTTAAATAGTTCGCCTCTCCATAGGACTCAAGTTTATCCGGCGCAAATATCTGCTCCGGAAGTCCCGTGATATCCATGACTGCCGGCAGTTTCCACCGTCCCTGGAACTTGAGGTTGTGAATGGAAAAGACTGTCTTTATGCCATCATAATAGTGCTCATCCCCATAAAGCGTATGTAAAAATACCGGGATCAGACCGGTCTGCCAGTCATGACAGTGAATTACATCCGGGCAGAAATCCAAAAATGGAAGGGCTTCTAAAACCGCCTTGGAAAAATATGCAAATTTCTCTACATCCTCATAAATATTATTATAAGGCTTCTCCCCCGCAAAATAAAATTCATTGTCAATAAAATAGTATGTGATGCCGTCCTGCTTTGTCTCAAAAATGCCGACGTACTGTCTGCGCCAGCTTAAGTTCACGTAAAAATGACAACAAAAACGAAGCTGCCCCTTAAACCGTTCCTCCATGCACGCATACTTTGGCAGAATAATCCGGACATCAAACCGCTTTCTGTCAAAGTATTTCGGCAGCGACCCGACAACATCTGCAAGCCCGCCTGTTTTCATAAAAGGAACTGCTTCTGAGGCAGCAAATAAAATTTTCTTCATGTTCTATGCCCTCCAGGTTTCACTCTCCTAAGAGCATTATAACGCTTTTCGCTTCATCTGAAAAGTATTAATGCATTTTATAATCCAGCCGGATACGGTCTGTAATCAATGCAATAAATTCCGAATTGGTTGGTTTTCCTTTCCCATTGTGAATGGTATAACCGAACATTTCATCGATGGTATCCATTTTACCGCGGCTCCATGCCACCTCAATTGCATGTCGAATGGCACGTTCTACACGGCTTGAAGTCGTCTGGTATTTCTTTGCAATCGTCGGATACAGAATTTTGGTAATCGAATTAAGCATATCCATGTCATTCACTGCCATGACAATTGCATCCCTTAAGTACTGATATCCTTTGATATGTGCAGGAACTCCGATTTCATGGATAATCTCCGTCACATCCGCCTCTAAGTTGCGTTCCCCAATATCCTCCGCCTTTTCATACGCATTAATCTTACGCACCTCCGTACCCTGACCGCCTGCATTTTCACGGGTGCGTTTAATGCGGTTTAACACCATATCATTGTCGAACGGTTTCATAATATAATAGTCAGCACCAAGCTGAAATGCATCTTCTGTAATTTTTTCCTGTCCAATCGCACTAATCATAATAAAGGTCGGGTGTTTTTTGATACTTTTATCATGATTCACCCGGTCTAACACTCCAAGGCCATCAAGTTTCGGCATCACAATATCAAGCAGTACCACATCCGGCTCCTTGCTCTTAATAATATTGTATGCTTCCTCTCCGTCCTTTGCGGTTCCTACGACGTTTAGCTCCTCATCACTTGAGATGATATCTCCCAATAACCGTAACATTCGCTCATTATCATCTGCAATGGCAACATTGAGTTTTTCCATACCTAAGTCCTCCGTCGGTCTTTCACTCTTTCTAACTTATTCAACAAATTTCTCTACCTTATGATAATAATTGGTCTAATGTGCTATTGTTGTCGAATCAAGTCGCTAAACTTAAAACTCTCCTTCCTGTTTCACCTGGTATCCGTTCTTTCCATTCTTTTTTACCTGATACAGCACCTGATCCGCCCGCTCTAATACGGCACTGTATTTTTCTTTTTTGTATGGCATAAAGCAGGAATATCCCTGTGAAAGCGTAATCACCGGCTCCACCGTAGAATTTTTGTTCTCGATTGCCATACCTGCTAATCTCTCTTTAATATGCTCTGCGGTCTGCTCCACTTCTTTTTCATTTCCGCAGTTAAATAAAAGTACAAACTCATCTCCGCCGAAGCGGTATGCCTTTCCGCGGTCCTTCATAATCGTATCCAGAATCTCTGCCACCATTTTCAGGCACTCGTCCCCATGCAGATGTCCATATGTATCATTGTGCTGTTTGAAGCAGTCAATATCAAGGATTCCGATTGCAAGCTGTGCCCCTTGTCCTGCTGCCTTTTCCACTGCATCATAGATGTCCCTCTTTAAAAGATAACGGTTTCCAAGTCTTGTCAGCTCATCCATATTCGACTTGCGTTCCGCATCACGGCGTTCCATTTCTTTTTCCTGCAGCTTGATTTTAATATCAATCGCAGCAACCCGTTCTTCCCGTTCCTGCTTTTTATATTCCTTGTAAACTCTTGCGTGCTCCACACAGGCTTTTACAAAATTCTCTTCTTCTCCGTTCTCATGATAATAATCAATCCACATCTCTGTCAGGCGTAGTTTTAAATAGACAGAGTTCTGCTCTGATACATATTCTTCAAATATATGTATCGTCTGCTCCCAGACGGCATATTCCTTCATCCACCGGAACAATTCACATACATCTAACATGTCCTGTAGATAATCGGTGCTGTTTTTATCTTCTTTTGCACCATCCGCAAGTTCCTTCAGATGTTCATACACATAGTTTTTCCGGTCTGTGAGCCAGTATAATCTGCACTTTGCACTCAAAACCGCAAAATCGTGCACACGTTCCTCCTCAAGCTCTACCAGAGCCTCAGATTCGTTCATATAAACTTCGGATTCTTTGTAATTGCCAAGCGCAAGGTAAGAGGCCATAAGGTTTAACAGTGTCACCAGTTTCCAGCTGTGAAAATGTTCCTCTTTCACAGCATACGGCAATGCCTTCTCTGCCTTTAAGAAATAAGTAATAGCTGTTTTATGTTCTCCGAGTTCCTGATATCTTGTCCCAATATTGTTGTAAAATACCACGAACAGATGTTCAAAATGATTTGCATTTGCGCACTCTAATCCTTGCAGATAGTAATCAACCGCCATTGACTCATTTCCCATTGCGGCGTAAATGACGCCCATGGTGTTGATTGCAATTGCATAGCGCTCCGGATTCTTTAGTTTTTTAAAGAGGTGAATGGCATTCTGAATTAAAATTCCTGCTTCTTCAAACTTTTTTTCATAAAATGCCTGACGACCTTCTGTCATATAATCATTTGCAAGTTTGTTCTCGTCTTCTATTTCCGGCATCCTCTCACCCACACTTCCGACATTTTTGATAATAGTATCACAACTTGCCGCATTCTGTAAAGAATATTTCTTCGTACACGCCGGGAGCTACAGCATCTTTTCAATAAAAATCCCATACCCTTTCGTCGCATCGGAAATAAATACATGCGTCACGGCACCGACAATTTTCCCATTCTGGATGATGGGACTTCCACTCATTCCCTGAACAATTCCTCCGGTCAGGGCAATCAGTTCCTGGTCTCTCACCTCAAATAAAATGCCCTTATTTTCCTCCCTGCCGCTGTAATCCACGCCTTCAATTGTAATTTCATACAGTCTGCTCTCGCCGGAAACCGATGAGAGGATATAGGCAGTGCCCTGCGTGATTTCCTGCTTGTATGCCACCTCAAGGCAGGTACTGTTTCCTAACTTTTCCAGATTTCCATCGAGCATCCCATGGATTCCAAGCGTGGTATTATCCGTCAAGGTTCCAAGCCTGTTTTCTGTCCCGTAATTGATGATTCCCGATATTTCCCCCGGATTTCCGTTCTCACCTTTGCGGATTCCAATGATATCCGCCACATAAATGGCGCCCGTTGAAATCTCAAACATTGTTCCCGTATCTCCATCGCTCACTGCGTGCCCTAATGCCCCAAAATTTCCGTCTCCGGTAAAATACGTCAGGGTTCCGACTCCTGCGATATCGTCCCGCACCCAGATTCCAAGCTTATAGCTTCCGTCACTGCTTTTGACAGGTGTCAGTGCGACCTCCAGGTAAGCTCCGTCCCGCCGGATACCAAGAACCTTCTTTTCGCCTGTTCCGTCATTCACCTTTGCTGTCAATTCTTCTTTTTCCGATACCTCAGTCCCATTGATACTGATAATATAGTCTCCACCTTTTACCAGATTCTCTGCCGGACACTGTTCTTTCCCGGATTCATCTTCCACTGTCCCCGTTCCGATGACTAAAATGCCATCCGAGCTCGCATAAATACCGATGGTTTTTCCACTTGCATACACGCTCTCCGAATCCACAAGCATGACCTCGACATCTTTTACCGGAAAGATTCCAAACAACTTGCAGGTTACCGTGTAGGAAGCATACGTATTTCCCAGCGTGCCCGTCCGCGGTGCCTGATTTTCAAAGGCTTCCGCGCTCGTATCCTTTAACACAACACTGACCGGCACCTGAAAGTCATAGGACACCTTCTGTCCGACTGCCACATACATTTCATCCGGAATTGCCTCGTAAAAAGTTTTTCCCGCAAAGGCGATGACTGCCAGATAGCCAACCGCCGCTAATTTTCTAATCCATGTCACCCATTTTATTCTCATTTTCTGTGCCCTTCTTAACAGGAATTTCCTCGCTGTTCGCGTAAAAAAAGAACCCTTTTTATAAGGATTCTTTTTTATTATGTGACGGATTCTCTTTTTCACTCTTTTTGTAACGGATTCCGGTATGGAATTTTATGGTTCTTTTTTCTCTGCCGCAAGCGTTTTCATCTCTCTTGCATTTTCCCGGACGGTCTCTGTAATCTCAACTCCGCCGAGCATACGTGCCAACTCCTCTACGCTCTCCTTCTCGTCAAGCCTTCGGATTGTGGACACCGTGCTCTGGTTTTGGACAGATTTCTGAATCAGATAATGTGCATCCGCCATCGCCGCAATCTGTGGAAGATGCGTGATGGAAATAATCTGGTGCTTCTTCGCAAGCACATTCATTTTTTCGGAAACCATCTGTGCCGTCCTTCCGCTGATTCCGGTATCGATTTCATCAAAAATCAACGTGTCCACCGCATCATGGTCGGCAAGCACTGTTTTCACTGCCAGCATAATTCTGGAAAGTTCTCCGCCGGACGCTACCTTTCCTAACGGTTTTACCGGCTCTCCGGGGTTTGTCGATATCAGGAATTCTGCATCGTCAATTCCGTTTGCCGTGTAATCTGCGGTGCGCTCAAACTGCATCGTAAACTGCACATCCAAAAAATTTAAATCCTGCAAGGCTTCTTTGATTGATGCGGTCAGCTTCTTCGCATACTTCTGGCGGATTTTTGAAACTTTCTGGCTGACTTCTTCTAATTCCTGTTCAGACGCTTTTACCTGTGCACGCAGCCGTTCCAGATACCCGTCATAATCGGAAAGTTTCTCCATCCGTGCCTGTTTTTCTTCTAATGCCTGCAAAATAGTAGGAATCGTGTCCCCGTATTTTGATTTCAGATGGTTAATTTCATCTAACCGCTTTTCCATCTGATAAAAGGTTTCCTCATCAAAATCGGTCTCTTCGAGATAATCGGCCATTTCACGGTTTAAATCATTGAGCAGGTTATCAATCTCTAGCAGCTCATTTTCCATTGTGGCAAGCGCTTCATCGTAGGAAGCTACCGCAGAAAGTTCCTTTAATGCACGCCCTGTCAGCTCCGAAGCACTCTCTGTGCCACCGGAAAGGCTCTCATGAGCTGTTCCGACTGCCTCTAATATCTTTCTTCCATTGGAATACTTCTTAAAATCTGCCTCGATTTCTTCGTCTTCGCCGATTTTTAACTCCGCTTCCGAAATCTCGTTTACCTCGTACTCCAACAGAGAAAGTTCTCTTGCACGTTCCGCTTCGCCCACATCCGCCTCGTTTAATTCTTCACAAAGTTTCCGGTAGGTGTGATATTTTTCGGCAAGCGTGCCTTTTAATGCCTCAAGTTCTTCTCTGGCATATTCATCAAGAATTTCAAGATGCTTCTTTTTGGACAGAAGCGACTGATGCTCCTGCTGACCATGAATGTCAATCAGAATATCGGCAATTTCCTTCAGCTTTGATGCCGGAACGCTCTCCCCATTGACTCTGGCAACACCTCTGCCGCCAACAATTTTCCGGCTTAAAATGACAAGTCCGTCCTCCGGGAACACCTCTAGCTGCCGGAGTTTTTCTTCCTGACGTTTTTCCGTCACGTCAAAAATCAGCTCGACTAACGCATAATCAGCACCCTCCCGCAGCATTTCCTTTTGTACTTTTCCCCCAAGTGCCAGATTAATGGAACCGATAATAATAGATTTTCCGGCTCCGGTCTCACCCGTTAAGATATTAAGCCCCCTCTGAAAATCCACCTCCGCCTCATCGATCAGTGCAAGGTTTTTTACACGCAGATTTTGTAACATAGAATCTCCCTCTACTCTCCCATAAGTACCGTTCTATTCTTCTACAAGCTGGCGCAGACGTCCCATAATTTCTACGGTATCCTCCACGCTGCGGATTGCACACATAATCGTATCATCACCGGCAATACATCCCACAATTTCATGCAGATGCATGGCGTCAAGTGCAGCCGCCACCGCCATCGCCATTCCGGAAACTGTCTTGATGACGAGGATATTCTGCGCCATATCCATGGAAACAAAACCATCCTTAAACACACGCGTATATTTTTCGGAAAGATTTTCATCCTGCTCCATGATTGCCGTGTATTTCTGTCTGCCGTTGCTAAGCGCAACCTTCGTCAGTTTCAGTTCGCGGATATCCCTCGAAACAGTTGCCTGTGTCACCTGAAAGCCCTCCTGTTCCAGGCGGTCAGACAATTCCTCCTGCGTCTCGATATCATTGCGCCGTATCAGTTCAAGAATTTTTGCCTGTCTCTTCGTCTTCATCCTTTTCCTTCATCCTTTCCCTGTTGTGTCTATGTATAAGCCTGCATCTTTTTGCGGAGAATTTCAAGAAAACTCTCCCTGCTGATTTTACAGATTTTAGCCGTATCATCTGCTCTGTGAATCAGGAAACGGTCGCCCACCCGAAGCTGTATCGCATTATCTCCGTCAAAGCTGACCTCCACCGTCTCATCCTTCTGGTATCGGCGCTTTCCGATTTCAATCATAACCTCATCTTCCGCACCAATTACAATGCTTTTGGAATTTAAGTTATGGGCATTGATAGGTGTAATTAAAATCATCTGTGCCTTCGGGTCCACAATCGGTCCTCCGGCAGACATATTATAACCTGTGGAACCGGTAGGTGTCGACACAATAATTCCATCTGCGTGGAATGTATTCAGATAGGCGCCATTGACATAAACGATAAGATTAACCACAGACAGTGCACCTGTCCGGTGAATGACCACGTCATTTAACGCCAGTGTGCTTTCTTCATCTGCCTCTCCTGTGACGCCCTGCCCCTCAAGCATCATCCGTTCTTCCACCATATAGTTTCCAGCCATTAACTGATTGATTGCCAGAAAAACATTCTGTTCCTCCAACTCACAGAGATATCCGAGCGTTCCAAGATTCACCCCGATAAGCGGCAGATTCTTATGCACCAGTTTTGCTGCTGCCCGGATTAACGTTCCGTCTCCACCAAGCACGATAACGCACTCTGTCTCAGGCGGAATATCCTCGGGATTTGGGGCTGCATTCTTCCGCTCCTCGCCATTGCTTGTAAAACAGGTGCAGCTTCCGCCCTTTGTTTCGATATATGCCATTATCTCTTTTGTAAGCCGCAGTCCTTCGTCCTTAAAGGAATTGACAATCATCAAAAAATGTTTCATGTTATTTATCGAGTTCTCCATGCGCTGCCTCTACCACGCCATGGATGTCGACCGTCTCCTCTCCCAGGTCATCTGTGCTTTTTTTCAGATGCACCAGATATTCAATATTCCCCTCCGGTCCCTTGATTGGAGAATATTCCAGATGCAGTACCACAAATCCATGCTCCTTTGCAAAATCAATTACTTTGTGGATTACCTCTTCATGCACGGATTTCTCCCGCACCACACCCTTTTTGCCGACCTTTTCCCGTCCGGCTTCAAACTGCGGTTTTATCAGACAGACCATCTCACCGCCATCTTTTAACAGTTCTCTCGCCGGTTCTAGGACTTTTGTTAGTGAGATAAATGACACATCTACGGAAGCAAAATCCAACTGGTCTGCAATATCCTGCGGTGTCACATACCGGATATTTGTTTTTTCCATACAGACAACGCGCTCATCCTGCCGCAATTTCCAGGCAAACTGTCCATATCCCACATCCACGGCATAAACCTTGCAGGCACCGTTTTGTAACATACAGTCCGTAAACCCACCGGTGGAAGCACCGATATCCATACAAATTTTTCCATCAAGAGAAATCCCGAAATGCGTCATCGCCTTTTCTAATTTCAACCCGCCACGGCTTACGTATTTTAATGTATTCCCGCGCACCTCAATCTTCGCTTCGGTGTCAAAAGAAGCTCCTGCCTTATCTTCTCTCTCATTTTCCACAAAGACACAGCCTTCCATAATCATGGCTTTTGCCTTTTCTCTTGACGGTGCAAGCCCTCTGTTTACCAGTAGTACATCCAATCGTTCCTTCAATGCTCTCTCCTTATTTTCTCAACTGTTCCATAATCCGGCCGATGACCGATTCTGCATCTATTCCAACCTCGTGCCGCAGCACATCCGCATTTCCATGCTCCACATACTCATCCGGTATTGCAATGGACAACAGTGATACCTCTGTCTTTTGCTCCTGATAAAATGCTGCTACGTGTTCTCCGAATCCTCCACTTGCCACATTTTCTTCCATTGTCACTACAAGTGTATGTTTCTTAGGAAGCTCCGACAGCATTTCCGCATCGTAAGGCTTTGCAAACCGTGCATTTATCAGACTGCACGCATAGCCTCTCTGCTTTAAGGTGTTACGCACCTGCTCAGCCGTCTTTACCATCGAGCCAAGTGCCACCAATGCAATCCCGCTTTCCCGGTGAATCCACTCACTTCTTCCATAGGCAATCGGCGCACGGTATTCCCGCAGACCGTCATAAGCCTCTCCTCTTGGGTATCTTATCGCAATCGGACCCGAAAAATTAACTGCATATTTTAACATATCCGATAATTCCCACTTGTTCTTGGGAGCTAAAACCGTCATTCCCGGAATCGTTGACAGATAGGAAATATCAAAAATTCCCTGATGGGTTTCCCCATCACTTCCCACAAGTCCTGCCCGGTCAATTGCAAAGACAACCGGAAGGTTCTGGATGCAGACATCGTGAAGAATCTGGTCATATGCGCGCTGCAAAAAAGATGAATAGACTGCAAATACCGGCTTTAGTCCTGCCGCCGCAAGTCCCGCCGCAAAAGTGACTGCATGTCCTTCTGCAATTCCCACATCAAAAAATCGTTCCGGGAACATATTGCGGAAACGCTTTAATCCCGTTCCATCCGCCATTGCCGCTGTAATTGCCACCACTTTCTCATCCCGGTCTCCAAGCTTCCTCATAACCGTCGAGAAAATATCGGTGTAATTTGCTTTTGCCTGCGGCGCAAGCGGCAGTCCCGTTTCAATGTCAAATGGTGCCGTTCCATGAAATCTCGCCGGATGGCGTTCTGCCGGGAGATACCCGGCTCCCTTATGTGTCATGACGTGAACTAACACCGGTCCGTTTACTTTTGAAGCTTCCTTCAACAGTCTTGTAATGCCCTTGACATCGCTGCCATCGACCGGTCCTAAATACAAAATTCCCATCTCCTCGAAAAACATTCCGGGAATAAAAAGCTGCTTGATTCCACTTTTAGTTCTCCGTATCTTCTCGACCACCTTTTCTCCGTATACCGGAATTCTGGTGAGGGAATTCATCACGCCAAGTTTTAAATCAATATAAGCATCCGCCGTCCGGAAACCACCCAGGTAGCTTGAAATTCCGCCTACATTCTCCGAAATTGACATATTGTTATCATTTAAAACAATGATAAAATTTGATTTCAGTGACGATGCATTATTGAGTGCCTCAAATGCCATTCCACCGGTGAGTGCCCCGTCTCCGATAACAGAAACCACCTTATAGTCTTCTCCGGTAATCTCTCTTCCAAACGCATAACCAAGCCCCGCAGAAATAGAGGTGGAGCTGTGTCCCGTATCAAAGCAGTCACAATCGCTCTCCTTGCGCTTTGGGAATCCACTCATGCCGCCAAACTTGCGCAATTCATCAAATCCATCCTTACGTCCGGTCAGAAGCTTATGCGTATATGCCTGATGTCCCACATCCCAGATCAGCTTATCCTCCGGAAAATCCAAAAACAGATGCAGCGCCATGGTAAGTTCCACAACACCAAGATTCGACGCCAAGTGTCCTCCCGTAGCAGAAATTTTTTCAATTAAAAATTCCCGGATTTCTCCGGCAAGAATCGGCAGTTCTTCCTCTGATAGATTCTTGATGTCATTTGCCTTCTTAATCTTTTCCAATACCATTGCAAAAGCCTCTCTGTTTCTTATTTTTCTCTTGCAATCAGAGATAATAGCAGTTCCCGCAAAAACTCATTTTTCACTACAAGTGTATCTAATTTTGCCACTGCATCCTCCGAAATCCGCTTCACGTCCGCCCTTGCCTGCTCTAATCCCTCATACGTCACATACGTAATCTTCTGGTTTCGCTCATCGCTTCCAATCGGCTTTCCAAGTACTTCCAGTGTACTTGTGACATCCAAAATATCATCCTGTATCTGAAATGCCAGTCCGATACCGCCTGCGACCTCTTCCACCGTTTTCTGCTCACTTTTGGTTGCCCCGGCAAGGATTGCGCCCACAAGCATGGATGCTTCAATCAGGGCACTTGTCTTCATCCTGTAAATAAAATCAAGTTTTTCTCTCGTCATCGGCTCTGCATTCTTCTCGGACTCCACATCTACAACCTGTCCGCCGACCATGCCGTAAATTCCGGCTTTTGTGGCAAGCACGCGAAGCGCTTTTCCAATATTGACATTCTGCGGTTCAAGTTCAAATGCCCTTGTTGCCGTCTCAAACGCATAATTAAGCAGCGCATCCCCTGCAAGAATTCCCATTGCTTCGCCGTACACCGCATGTGTGGTCTTTTTACCTCTGCGGTATTCGTCATTGTCCATCGCAGGCAAATCATCATGCACCAGAGAATAGGTATGGATGAATTCAATTGCCGCCATAAACGGTTCAATCACATTTGATTTTCCGCCAAACATCCGGTAGGTTTCCTGCATCAGCATGGGGCGTAAGCGTTTTCCGCCCGCTAACACGCTGTAATTCATGGCTTCCAGCACGGTTTTCTGCAATCCGTTATTTTCAGGAAGATATGCCTCTATCACCTGTTCCACTGCACTTGTATGTTCTGCAATCTCTTTTTTGATATCCATATCTTACTCCATCTCTCCCAGGGTTCCGTCCGCATTTAAAATCTGCATTTTCTTCTCTACTTCATCTAGCATTCCGTTGCACTCTTTGAGTTTTCCTACGCCGCTCTGATACAGTGCAAAAGATTCATCCAGTGAAACCTCCGGGTTCTCCATCTGTCTTATAATCTCTTCAATCTGTAAGAATGTCTCCTCTAACTTCACTGCGTACCTCCGTCACCTGTGCCTTCAGGCTTCCATGATATAATTGGATGTCAAGTTCCTCATTCACGCGTACCTTATCCGCACTGCGCAATGCCTTTCCATCCGGCCCGGTTACATAAGCGTATCCCTGACTTAATTTTTTTACCGGAGAAAGGCTCTCCACCTGTCCCGCTAAAAGCTCAAGCCTGTGTTTTTTTAATAACAGGACTTTCTCCATCCGGTCTCTAAGCCGTTCCTCCAACTCCACTGCGTAGCTTCGTTTTTCCCGCAGACGGCTCTCCGGATTGAGATATCCAAGCCTGGTCTGATAATTTTTTAACCGCAGTCTTTCATGCTCCACCTTTGAAAGAAGGTTCTGTCTCATTCTTTTTTCATAAAATGCCATCTGTTCTTTCACGGCATAATAATCAAACACGGCAAGCTCCGCCGCCGCAGAAGGTGTCGGTGCTCTCAAATCCGCCACATAATCTGCAATTGTCGTATCGGTTTCATGCCCAACCGCAGAAATCACAGGTGTCTCACACTCGAAAATCGCACGCGCAACTGCCTCCTCATTAAACGCCCACAAATCTTCAATTGAGCCGCCGCCACGCCCTACAATCAGCACATCAAGTCCAAGCATATCAAGCGCATGAATACCATTTACAATGCTCTCGACTGCACCATCCCCCTGCACAAGTGCCGGGTAAAGAATCAGCTGCACAAACGGATTGCGTCTTCCGGCAATGTTCTGGATATCCCGCACTGCCGCTCCGGTAGGTGCTGTCACAACTCCGATACGCATTGCATATTTTGGAATCGGCTTTTTATATTCTGCCGCAAACATTCCCATCTCTTCGAGTTCATGCTTTAGGGCTTCAAACTTCAGATATAAATTACCAGCTCCATCCAGTTCGATTTCCCTGGCATAGAGCTGATATTTTCCGTCTCTCTCATATACCTCCACAGAGCCGGTCGCTATCACCTTGTCCCCTTCCTTCATCGGGAAGGAAAGTCCCTTACGGTTTCCCGCAAACATAATGGCATTGATGGTTCCCACTTCATCCTTTAGGGTAAAATAAATATGCCCGGATGTGTGATACTTGCAGTTTGAAACCTCTCCCTTGATGCTGATTCGCTGCATCATGAAATCCTGTGCAAACATATTGCGGATGTATGTATTGACCTGTCCTACCGAATACACATTTTTCATCATGCTAATTTTGCCAACACTCCATTCACAAACGCCGGGGAATCATCGGTTCCATACTTCTTTGCCAGCTCGACCGCCTCATTGATGGCAACCTTTACCGGCACATCTTCCTCATACTTCATCTCATAAACAGCCAGACGAATCAGGGTCAAATCTACTTTTCCCATTCGCGCCGTCTTCCAGCCTTCTGCCACCTCATTGACCGCAGCATCAATTTCTGCAAGATGCTCTACAATTGAATGATATTTATCTGTAATGTAGGCATTTTCTTTCTCACTGCACACCGGTTTATCCAATTCTTCAAATAATGCCACCTGCTCCGGCAAATCCGCCGGATTATGAAATTCCACGCGGAATAGCATCAGAAATACCTGTTCTCTTTGTTCTCTTCTGGTCATAACAATCTCCATTCTCTTACTATATAGCGAAGCTATAAATTCACCTCCGCGAGCTGCGCATCCACGCGGAGCTTTTATTTTACAGGGAATTACTTTGTAATTCCCTGTAGAATAAAAAAGGATGCCACATGGACACCCTTTTTGGTTCTCTATTGGTTCCGAAAACGCTATTTCGTACTGCCCATGTCTACGCTTGCAATGCGAACATTCACGCCGGCTACCTCAAGCCCTGTCATATTCTCAATTGCATTCTTCACGCGTTCCTGCACCTTCGCAGATACTTCCGGAATGGCATAACCATAGGAAATATTTAATGCCACTTCCACATTGACAACACCTTCTGAAACCTCTACACGGATTCCTTTGGAAAGGTTCTTCATACCAAGTTTGCTTACAAGTTCGTTTGTGATGTTGCCAGCCATGGAACCTACACCTTCAACCTCTGTTGCGGCAAGTCCGGCAATGATGGCAACTACTTCATCTGCAATCTTCACTTCTCCTAAATTACCATCCTTTATTTTAAATGTTTTTCTATCTTCACCCATTGCTTAGTGCCTCCTAAGTGATATTATACATTTATTATAACAGACTATTCTCTTTTTGAAAACTAAAAAAGTATGAAATTATACGATTTCTTTGAAATCACATACCGGAGAACCGGCTTCCGAGGAAAATGAAAAGCTCAGTTCCTCTCCCTCATAGGAAATGGAAAAGCTTCCCTCAAGCTCTAAGAAAGAATGTGCATGCGCTAAATCATTTAAAAGTGCTGCCATCTCATCGATAAATCCCTCTGCATCTTCTCTGCTCGCACAGCACTCTTCCTGCACCTGCTCATCCACATAAAGCCGTAAAATAAATTCCTCCATATCATTTTCATTGTCAATCACCGCGCGTCTGATATACGGATTGCGGTGATTTTGCAGTACCTCATTTAAGTAAGCGGTACAGGATAAGATTCTTGACTGTGAAACATCCTCCGCCTCAAGAAATAATTTGTAATTTAACTTTAATGAATCTGACATTGTTTTTTCTCCTCATATCTTGGTATTTTCAGGCATCACTTGCCAATAATCTCTGCTGTATTGATAAACTCATAAGGTGTCTGCTGATAAACGTAGTAGTTCAACCAGTTGCTGTAAAGGATATTTCCATGGGAACGCCACTGCAAACTCGGTTTTTTCGTATCGTCATCGTCCGGATAATAATTAACCGGCACCGAAATTGGAAGCCCTTTTCCCTTATCCCGCTTGTATTCCTTATCGAGTGTGTATCTGTCATACTCCGGATGCCCCATCACAAAAATCTTGCGTCCGGCATCTGCAATCGCCAGGAATACACCGGCTTCCTCTGATTCTGCCAGAACTGTGAGTGCCTCCACACCGTGAATATCTTCCGATGAAACTTCAGTATGTCTCGAATGTGGCGCCATAAAGAAATCATCAAAACCACGCACCAACGGAACCTTGCGGTTCATGACATGGTGTCTGAACACCCCGAACATTTTTTCAGAAAGCATCCTCTTTGGAAGTCCATAATGGTAATACATCCCCGCCTGCGCTCCCCAGCACAGATGCAGGGTGGACGTCACATGTGTTTTCGTCCACTCGAAAATCTCGCACATTTCCGGCCAGAAATCAACATCCTCGTATTCCATCTGCTCAAGCGGTGCTCCCGTGATGATAAGTCCGTCAAAAAAACAGTTCTTTACCGCATAAAACGGCTCATAAAACTTGTTTAAATGGCTCATGGACGTGTTTTTGGATTCATGCGTTGATACCGCAATAAAAGTCACATCCACCTGTAACGGTGTGTTGGACAGCGAGCGCAGCAATTGCAGCTCCGTCTCTTCTTTTAACGGCATCAGATTTAAAATTCCAATCTGAATGGGGCGGATATCCTGATGTGCCGCACGCTTTTCATCCATGACAAATATATTTTCTTTTTCCAGAATCTCCTTTGCAGGCAAATCACTTTGTGTTTTAATTGGCATCCCCGTTTCCTCCCAGCATCTCCCGTAATTCTTCCTCTGAAATCACCGTAATTCCAAGTTCTTTCGCTTTTGTCAGTTTGCTGCCCGCTGCTTCCCCCGCAAGCACGTAATCGGTTTTCTTGGAAACCGAGCCGGACACTTTTCCTCCGTAATGTTCCACAAGCTCCGCCGCTTCTTTTCTTCCGAGTGTCGGGAGTGTTCCGGTAATCACAACCGTCTTTCCGGTCAGGACAGATGCTACCGTCTCATCCTGTTCCGTTGTCATACGGACTCCGGCTTCCTTAAGCCGTCTTAAAATTTCAACATTCTTCTCCTCTCTGAAAAAGCGGTAAATACATCCGGCACTGATTTCTCCGATATCACCCACTGCGGTCAGTGCTTCCATGTCTGCATCCGCAAGGTTTTCCATCGTCTGAAATTCCTTCATAATCGCTTTTGCAGCCGCCTTGCCGACATTTGGAATTCCAAGTCCGGTCAAAAGTCTTGCTGCATCATTGTCCTTGGAAGTCTCAATGGCAGCTAACAGTTTATCTGTATTTTTTTCTTTTCCGATAATTCCCTGCTCAATCAGTTCCTCTCTGTGCTCATACAGCCGGTAGATATCTGCCACATCCGACAGATATCCTCTTCTGACAAGCTCTTCGATGGATACCGTTCCAAATCCCTTGATATCCATGGCATCACGCCCCACAAAATTAATGATGTGACGCTCTAACTGTGCCGGACAGTTCGGAGAAGTACACCTGATATCCGCTGTATCGCGCTCCCGTTCCGTCGGTGCTCCACAAACCGGACATACCCCCGGAATCAGGAAACGTTTCCAGTCAGATGGACGTTTTTCCTTCTTTACCTCTTTGATTTTTGGAATAATTTCACCGGATTTATACACTACGATTGTATCGCCAATTCCGATATCCAGCTCGTCAATAAAATCCTGATTGTGCAATGTCGCTCTCGACACGGTCGTTCCGCATAGCCGCACCGGTTCAAAAATGGCAGTCGGCGTAATGCGCCCGGTTCTTCCAACCGACAGTTCGATATCAAGCAGTTTTGACTCTTTCTCCTCCGGCGGGTACTTATAGGCGATTGCCCACCGCGGCACCTTAGAAGTTGCGCCAAGAATCTCACGGTCTGAAAAACGGTTGATTTTTACAACGGCACCGTCAATGTCATACGCCAAATTTCCGCGGTTCTCCCCGATGGCACAGATGGCATCCCACACTTCCTCTGCCGTCCTGCAAACCTTATAATCTTCAATGACAGGGATTCCCTGCTTCTTTAAAAATTCATATCCTTCGGTATGTGTGGCAAATTCCATTCCACGCACCTGCTGGACATTAAAAATAAACATGGAAAGATTGCGCTCTTTTGTCACTGCAGAATCCAACTGGCGCAGGGTTCCCGCCGCACAGTTTCTTGGATTTGCAAATGTTTTCTTTCCCAAAAGCTCCTGTGTTTCATTGACCTTGTCAAACGCTTCATTTTTCATGTAGACTTCGCCGCGGATTTCCAAATATTCCGGCTTGTCTTTTAACTTCTTTTTGACATCGGAAATCACCTTTGCATTGGCAGTCACATCTTCACCGAAGTTAATGCCGTCGCCTCTTGTCTCCGCAAGCACTAACTCTCCGTTCTCATAGCGAAGTGCCATGGAAAGTCCATCAATTTTATATTCTACTACAAATTCCGGGTCTGTGAGCTGTTCTTTCATCTGTGTCACAAACTCCACCACTTCTTCTTTGGAGAAAACGTCCTGAAGGCTTAGCATCGGTACATTGTGGCGCACCAGAACTCCTGCTGTCCGCTTTGCGTTTCCTCCTACTTTCTGGGTCGGCGAATCCGCTGTGACAAGAGATGGATTTTCTTTTTCTAAGGTCTTTAACTCCTTCATCATCATATCAAACTCATAGTCTGAGATTTCCGGATTATCCTGATTATAATAACGGTCACTGTGATATGCTATTTTCTCTCTCAACTGCGCAATGCGTTCTTCCGGTGTCATTTCTGTTCCTCCATTCTTTTCGGGGATGGGATTACGGTCTCATTGGACGAATTTATTAAAAGTTTTGCAAGCTCACGGTATTCCTCTTTCGTCACCATCCGGTAAGTACCGCTCTTTAAATCTCCCAGTTCAATATTCATGATTCTTGTCCGTACCAGTTTTTCTACCCGGTAACCAAAATATTCACACATCCGGCGAATCTGACGATTGAGTCCCTGTGTTAAGATAATCCGAAACTGCCGTTTTCCGGTCTGTTCCACAAAGCATTTTCTTGTGGTTGTCCCGAGTTCCACGAGCGGAACCCCGCCCGAAAGCCCGCGCAAAAACGCTTCTGTAACCGGGCGGTTCACCGTGACAAGATATTCTTTTTCATGCAGGTTTCCCGCACGCATAATTTTGTTCACAATATCCCCGTTATTTGTCAGCAAAAGCAGCCCTTCTGAATCTTTGTCCAGTCTTCCCACCGGATAAATCCGTTTCGGATAGTTGATGTAGTCCACAACGTTATTTTTTTCTCTCTTTTCCGCCGTGCACACAATTCCAACCGGCTTATGGAATGCCAGAAGAATCATCTCTTCTTCTTTTGCAACGGGTTTGCCGCAGACGCATACCGTCTGCCCCGCTTTTACCCGCGCACCCGTCTCTGCTGTGATTCCATCAATTGTGACATTTCCCGCCGCAATCTGGCGGTCTGCCTCACGCCTTGAGCAGACGCCTGCCTCACTGAGATATTTATTAATCCTAACTCCGGTGTCTTCCATCCGCCTTTGTTTCCTTTCCTCATAAAATGCCTCGTATATTGGAAAAACGGAGACTTTTTCAAAAAGTCTCCGTATCGTGACAATGACAATTTTCTCTACTGTAACAGTGATGTTTTGATATAACCTGTCTTATCGTTCCATGTTACCTTCGTCCATCCTTCTGCATAACTCATGATTACGGTAACCTTTTCACCTGCATAGGCAGTTCCGATTTTCTCTGCATCCTCACCCATTGACGCACGGACATTTACCGTATTCTGAAGGGTAATCTTTGTTCCTTCGGCAAGTCCGCCTGCGTTTTCATCACTTGTTGTATCGCCGGCATTCGCAGTCAGATACTCTGACTTGACATAACCGGTAGAACCATTATATTCAATGATACTCCAGTCTCCGTCTGTTCCGGTGCGCACAACCGCTTCACCCATCTCAATACTTCCAAGCTTTTCCGCAGAGGTGTCTGCCGCCGCTCTTACATTAATCCTTGCAGTCGCATACAGGGTTTCGGTCGAAGGTTTTTCCTCGGAATCCTTATTGTCATCCTTCTTATCATCGTCCTTCTTATCATCACCGCTGTTATCATCCTTATTGTCATCCGCAGTCTCGGTGTCCTCTGCCGGTTCTTCTGTTGGTTCCTCCGTCGGCTCTTCCGTTACCTCCTCGGTCGCCTCTTCCGTAGGCTCCTGCACTGCTGCCGTCATCCACTCTGTGACAGCACCCGGAATTGTTTCATTTACCATTCCTGCCAATGCTTCGTCTGCTGCAACTGCGGCCTCATACTTCGCCTGTACTTCCTGCTGAAGTGCCGCAATCTCTTCTGATGCATTACATTCATCAATTCTTGCCTGTACTTCTGCGTCTATTCCGCTCTCTTTGGTTGATTTGTTATAATTGGAATAAAGGTTATCAATATAAAGACTTCCGTCTTCTGCCGTCCGCACATAAAACAGCTCCATACCCGGTGCTGCCGTATCAACCCCGTCAAACTTCACTTCCATGTATACCCAGGTCAGATAAGAATCTTTTTCAATTCCTGACATTGTATAGCATTTTATGTTCTGATATGCTTCAACATACTGGCTCATCATGGAAATATAGCTTTTCTCGTTCTGTGACATCGGCGTTGCAATGGCAGAAACCGTGTCAGTATCCCCGGCTGCATAAGCCGTATAATACTTTGTAACCAGCTCATTTACCGCTTCCACGGCATCAACCTGACAGCCCTCTTCGGTCTCTGTTTCTGCTATGGCTTCTGTAGTAATTTCGGTGTCGGGTACACTCTCCCCGCCCTCTTTCTTCGGTTCCATGCAGCTTACAAGCACTGCAACCAGTACCACAAATAACGCTCCCGCTGCAAAATAGCGGATATTTTTACGCAAAAAATCGAATGTATTCTGTAATCCAGCTTTCGCTAATTTATCTTTTAACTTGGAAAAATCCATCTTAATCTTCACCATACCTTTCCGCCAACCGCTTTTTTCAAGATAGGTGTGGAATAAATTCCACACCTATCAGGAAAGGTATGCACCCGGCGGGAATCGAACCCGCATTGCCGGAGTCGGAGTCCGGTGTTCTATCCATTAGACTACGGTTGCATGACAATTATAAAAATTGTGTAGTGCAAATTGGCAAAAATACCATTTATCAACAAAAATTCCGACCTAGTAAACAGTTTCAAAAACATCTTTGTGATGCAACTCGTATATAGTAACAGAAAAAAATTTATTTTTCAAGCGATTCTGTAAAAATTAAAAAATTATACATATTTTCCGGGTATCTTTAGTACTATTGTTCCAGCGTTTCCGGCACTTTTTTCCTATCCTTTAATATCTGCTCCTGCAATTGACGGATGCGTTCCTTATTCTCCTTAAGAATCATGACTGCAATCTGCACCGCAATTTCCGAAACATTATTTTTCTGTAGAAATAAGACATCTTCTCTTGTATTTCTGCCATTCTGGTAATCGCACACAACATGATTAAGCCCGGCAAACAGCTTCATCAGCTCTGCAAAACTTCTCCCGACCTCTAACACATTTGTTCCATAATGCTTCTGCTCCTGCTTTGCAGTGGCAATCACCTGCATACAAAGCCGAAGCTCCCCGGTCACGTCCGACGCTTCCATCAGCACATCCGGGCGTTCCTTATGCTTCTGTAAAAAATATTTTTCCGCACCAAGGAAGTCTTTTTCCTCAAAGAAAGTGGCAAGCTGTTCTTTCATTTCCCTTGTTTCCGCCTTCTCTCCAAGCATCCCGACCTTGCACTCATAAACCTTTAACCGGTTGACTCTCACCCACACCAGCAGTAAAAACTCTGAGATAAACCCGAACACACGCTTATGATAGGCATCTTCTCCGGTCTCAAGTTCAATGCGGCGCGCCACCTCAAAAAAGATGGTAAACAACCATTTGCAGTACGCATCAAACCGCTCTTTGGATGTCACAAGCATATTTCCAAAATAGGTTTCATTCGAATAAACGAGTGAGATAAATGTTTCATAATATTCCGGATACAGCTCTTTTATGACTTCGCCCGTCATATCGAGTGCTTTTCTATTGTGGTTTGCAGAAAATCCCTCGTGATAAGAGCTGTTAAGACACACTCTCTTTGTCGTAACCAGGTCATAGTTTTCAAGAAGCCCACGATACTCTGCCTCTGTAAAAATCTGTTCCCTTTCGTTTAACAAATAACGTCTGTAATGGCAGGTTCCCACATAATCCGCCTCGTGATAATTTTTCCAAATCCAGTAAAATCCGGTCAGCTCACTGTAGTAACAGTTTAGGGCAGAAATATTATCTCCTGTGTCATCCCCCGGATATCCCAAATCCGTACTGCACGCTCTTCCAACGTGTAACGGCTGGTATAATGGATCCTTTGGCTCTTCAAATTTTTTGTGTGTCATTGCAAAAATCTTTATCTTCATAGGTTACTCCATCCTGCTCTATCATAGAGCAAAAAGTGGTAAGACATCTTTCCGATATCTTACCACTTTTCTTTTTACGCTACAACATCCTCAAACTGGGAATTATAAAGTTTTGCATAGAATCCGTCCCGTGCTAACAGTTCATCATGTGTTCCCTGCTCCACGATATCCCCATCCTTCATCACCAGAATCAAATCTGCATTGCGGATAGTAGAAAGTCTGTGTGCAATCACAAAGCTGGTTCTTCCCTTCATCAGGTTATCCATCGCCTTCTGGATTGCCACCTCCGTGCGGGTATCAACCGACGAGGTCGCTTCATCGAGAATCATAATCTTGTTATCCGCAAGAATTGCCCGTGCAATCGTAAGAAGCTGCTTCTGTCCCTGGGAGACATTGCTTGCATCCTCGTTTAATTCCATCTGATAGCCGCCCGGCAGCGTCTGGATAAAATGATGCGCATGTGCCGCTTTCGCCGCCGCAATGACTTCCTCATCCGTGGCGTTGAGTCTGCCGTAACGGATATTTTCCATAATTGTTCCCTTAAACAGCCAGGTATCCTGCAGTACCATTCCGAAGGCGTCACGCAAATCCCTTCTGTTGAACTCTTTGATATTGTGACCATCAAGACAGATTGCCCCGTCATTTACATCATAAAAACGCATCAGAAGTTTTACCATCGTGGTCTTTCCCGCTCCGGTCGGACCTACGATTGCAATCTTTTGTCCCGGAGAAACCTTCGCACTGAAGTCATGAATAATCACCTGCTCCGGCACATAACCAAAGTGAACGTGTTCAAATGTTACCGCACCGGAAATCTGTCCGATATCCTGCGGATTTGCCACGGTCTGTTCTTCTTCCTCTTCATCTAAAAACTCAAATACACGCTCGGATGCGGCTGCCATGGACTGCACCTGATTGATGACCTGTGCAATCTGCTGGATTGGCTGTGTGAAATTTTTCACATACTGAATAAATGCCTGAATATCTCCGATGGTAATCGTCCCGCGGATGGCAAGCAGCCCACCGCCAAGCGCAACGCCTGCATAACCAAGGTTTCCGACAAACATCATAATCGGCTGCATCATACCGGATAAGAACTGGGATTTCCATGCGGAATCATAAAGAATCCGGTTGTTTTTCTCAAACTCTTCGAGGGTATCTTTTTCCCGGTTAAATGCCTTGATGACCATATGCCCGCCGTAGACTTCTTCAACCTGACCATTGATGTGTCCAAGGTATTCCTGCTGACACTTAAAGTATTTCTGGGATTTTTTCACGACAAGTGAAATCAGCCCCATGGAAATCGGAAGTATCACAAGCGCAATCAGGGTTAAAAGCGGCGATATGCTGAGCATCATTATCAGCACACCGACCATCGTCGTGACGGAGGTGATAATCGTTGTGATACTCTGGTTTAAGCCCTGTCCAAGTGTATCTACATCGTTTGTAATTCTCGATAGCACTTCACCATATGTCCGGCTCTCGAAGTACTTCATCGGCATCCGGTTGATTTTTTCGGAAATTTCTTTTCTGAGCTGGTAACAGAGCTTCTGCGTAACCCCTGTCATAATCCAGCCCTGCACAAAGTTAAACACGGCACTGCCAAGATATAACGCCAGTACAAACAAAAGAATCTGACCGATTTTTCCAAAATCGATTCCACCTGTTCCCTGAATTTTTGCCATCAGACCTTCAGAGAGTTCTGTGGTTGCCTTTCCTAAAATCTTAGGTCCCACTACATTAAAAATGGTGGAGCAGACTGCAAACAGCATCACGGCAAAAATTGCGATTTTATATTTTCTGATGTATTTCATGAGTTTTCCAATGGAGCCTTTAAAATCCTTTGCCTTTTCTCCCGGTGCCATTCTTCCCGGTCCTCCCATCGGACCTCTTCTGCGTCCCTGCATTTTTCCTGTCTCGTTACTCAGGGTCAGACACCTCCTCTTCCTTTAGCCCAAGTTCTTTTGCCATATGCACAATGCTGTCAAAAATCGCGGCTCCGCGTTCGGTATCGACACGCTTTAAAATCGTCTTGTCGATTTTCAGAACATCGATTGGAAAACAATACAAATCCTCAAGCGACGTTGTACCAGCGCCGAAATCGTCAATCAAGAGCGAAAAGCCCATGGCTTTGAGCGCTTTCACATTCCGGCACAATTGCTCGCGATCGCCCCCGTCGTCATCTTCGGTAATCTCAATAGCAACCGCTTCATAGGCAAGGTCGTATTTTTCGGCAATCGACGTGAGGTTTTGGATAAAATCCGCAGACGCCGCCGTAAGGCGCGTAAAATTGCAGGAAATAAAGCCAAGACGGGCTGAGCCCATGCTTTCTATCCACGCAAGACACTTCTCAAAAACCATGTAGTCGAATTTGCCGGTCAAGGCACTGCCGCGC